>ERZ1740070.538-NODE-538-length-25854-cov-7.620450_pt1 | contig 25854 bp, 21 predicted proteins | sample MGYA00581734_ERZ1740070 | MGnify/ENA primary metagenome ERZ1740070 (study PRJEB43018, sample SAMN04849744) | marine metagenome | isolation source: floating plastic debris | place: Pacific Ocean | collected 2008-09-01 | study: EMG produced TPA metagenomics assembly...
TCCCTCAAGTTCGACTACATTGCCCGGCTGGATGGATCGCCGTTGCAGGAAGTAGAACAGTTGCGCGGCGACAGCACGCAACGCGTCCGCGACGTCCGCCAAGGCCCAAATGGTGACCTGTGGTTCCTGAGCATTGGCAATGGCGCGCTGTACCGGATGTCTGCCGCATCCTCATAATTCGAAGATAAGGGGCTGGCAGACCTCCAGCCCCAATTTATCACACCTTTCGGTTTTCGAGCGCCATACCAATACCAGCCTCTTTGAGGATCGCGTTGATGTCCTTGAAATCGACACCAGAGGCAGGCAGGGCTGCAAGCATCATCGCAACCTCTGCTTCATCAAGGTCGATCGTCTCAAGATTACCCAACTCCTTGAGTTGTGTCGCAACAATGCCCGGATTGAGGAAAATCCCGGTTTCCGGAACAACCTCGGCCAAGGCCGCACCCGATGCGGTTGGCAGGCTTGATTGCGTTTGATCGTTGATGACCCCGTTGGTATCGAGGTAGGTGGCCCGGTTTTGTGGGGTCAAAAGTACCCGCGCCGGACGGTCGAGCTGCGGCTCAGAAGTGAAGCCGCCGGGGAACCGGAACCTCAAATTGGCGGGCAGACGGATCCGTACAAATCCACGCGCCTCAAAGTTGGCAGGTGTGACAGGTGTCGGAAAGGGATCGCTCGGAAGCACAGCAACCTTGGCGGTTTCATTGGGTTCGATCACAATCGATGGGCTCAGCGAAAAGCTCGATGATGTCAGCGCACCGTTCAACGTGCCGGGTGTGTTGTTCTGATTTGCCGTGTCGATAAACGCGGTTGTGTTGTTAAACAGACTGCGATCCGGGTCGGTGACCGACGATGTCACAAAGCTTAGCGAAAAGCGCAGCGCCACGTTTTCTAGATTTGTGATGTTCAGAAAGTACCCCTGAAGCACGGTATCGGCGGCGCCAACGGGGGATTGCGGTTTGTAAATGAGTTCAAAGGAAGACACTTCCATGGGACTTCTCCGATCAATAAATCATTCAAAAAGGAACGCACCGAAATAATGAGGTGCACCTAAAGTCTACCATAGATTGGCCGTTTCAGCCGTGAATTGGCCGTGAAGCCACTCGCGGTGGCGGATGTCCGCTACCGGTTGGTTATTGCGTTGGAATTGAGATAGGGGCCAGTGCTTTACACCGACAACCGCGATGCGTGTGCCCCACGTTCGCGGTAGGGCGTTGTTTCGTAATGCGCGCGGTAGCATTTTGAGAAGTGCGAAGGCGAAGCAAATCCGCAGGCCAAAGCGACGTTGATCACGCTCATATCCGTCTGCATCAACAGGTTGCGCGCCTTCTGCAGGCGCAATTCCATATAGTACCGCTTGGGCGAGCGGTTGAGATAGCGTCGAAACAGGCGTTCCAACTGACGGGTCGACATACCGACCTGCTGGGCCAGAATGGATGGGCTGATCGGCTCTTCGATGTTTTGCTCCATCATCTGGATGACTTTGCTGAGCTTCGGATGCCGCACGCCAATCCGCGTCGGCACGGACAAACGCTGCGTGTCCTGGTCGGTGCGGATGGAGTTGTAGATCAACTGGTCGGCTACCGCCCCGGCCAGTTCTTCCCCGTGATCATCGGCGATGATCTTGAGCATCAGGTCCACAGATGCCGTGCCGCCCGCGGTGGTGATCCGGTTTCCATCGACCACGAAGATCGACTTGGTCAGTTCGACCTCTGGGAACTCTTCGGAAAAGCTGTCCTGGTTTTCCCAGTGGATCGTGGCGCGTTTGTTGTCGAGCAGACCGGCCGTCGCCAGAGAATAGGCTGCCGTGCACAAGCCGCCAATCACAAGCCCGCGCCGCGCTTCACGGCGCAGCCAGTTGACCGTGCGTTTTGTTGTGGCCGTCTGCACGTCGATCCCGCCGCAGATCAGGATGACGTCATCCCGGTTCAATTCGGTAAAGTCGCTATCAACACGAAATGCCACGCCCGCAGAAGACGACACCTCTTCGCCACCTTCACCGACAATCGTCCAGTCGTAGAGCTTCCTGTTCGCCATCCTGTTGGCGATGCGCAACGATTCAACGGCTGCTGCAAAGCAAAGCATTGTGAACTCGGGCAGCAATACAAATACGAAACGGCGGGGCCTGTTGGGGACGTGTTCAAGCTCAACAGTTTGGCGCGTTGGCAACATGGCTAATGACCTTCCAATGGGCTCTGCGGCACCTTGTGTTCAGATGGTCAGAACTCAGAAGCCGGGTCAAGCACCCCTTGGCGATTTCTCATATGGCCACAGACGAGTCTCTTCTGTATAGGAGGCCCGCTAACGCTAACGAACTTGGATCAACCGGAGTAAAGAAAATGACCGAGTGGCTTAAATCAGGCTGGCGCGCGAAACCGCGGGTACAGATGCCTGACTATACGGATACCGCAAAGCTGGAGGCGACAGAGGCCCAGCTTGCCAAATATCCGCCGCTGGTTTTTGCCGGTGAGGCGCGCACGCTGAAAAAGCAACTTGGGGCCGCGTCTCGCGGTGAGGCCTTTTTGTTGCAGGGTGGAGATTGCGCAGAGTCCTTCGAGCAATTCAGCGCAAACGCAATCCGCGACACGTTCAAGGTGATGTTGCAGATGGCAATCGTTTTGACCTTTGGCGCGAAGGTGCCTGTGGTCAAAGTTGGCCGCATGGCCGGTCAATTCGCGAAGCCGCGGTCTGCGCCTACGGAAACGGTGAACGGCGTGGAGCTACCCAGCTACCGTGGTGACATCATCAACGAGCTTGATTTCACACCCGAAGCGCGGATCCCTGATCCGGCGAAGATGCTGCAAGCCTACACGCAGGCGGCGGCGACGTTGAACCTGTTGCGCGCATTTTCGACCGGTGGTTTCGCGGACGTGCATCAGGTACATGGCTGGACGCTTGGCTTCACCGAAGGCGAAAAGGCCGCAAAGTACCGCGATATGGCGAACCGCATCAGCGACACGCTAGATTTCATGACCGCCGCAGGTCTGAACTCTGACCAAGCGCCGTCGCTGCAAACGGTGGACTTCTACACCAGCCACGAGTCGCTGCTTCTAGAATACGAAGAAGCGTTGACCCGTCAGGACAGTTTCACTGGCCAGTGGCTTGCGGGGTCCGGTCACATGATCTGGATCGGCGATCGCACGCGTCAGCCTGACGGTGCGCATGTGGAATTTGCGCGTGGGGTGCTGAACCCTGTCGGTCTCAAATGTGGTCCAACCACCACGGCAGAAGACCTGAAAGTGCTGATGTCCAAGCTGAACCCCGAAAACGAAGCGGGTAAGCTGACGCTCATCGCGCGGTTCGGAGCGGGCAAGGTCGGTGAACACCTGCCGCGTCTGATCAAGGCAGTCGCCGAGGAAGGCGCGAACGTGACCTGGGTCTGCGACCCGATGCACGGCAACACGATCAAGTCGTCCACCGGCTACAAGACGCGTCCGTTCGACTCTGTTCTGCGCGAGGTGAAGGACTTCTTCGCCGTTCACAACGCCGAAGGCACCATCCCCGGTGGCGTGCATTTCGAGATGACCGGTCAAGATGTGACCGAATGCACCGGAGGTGTCCGAGCGGTCAGCGAAGAAGATCTGAGCGACCGCTACCACACAGCCTGCGACCCGCGTCTCAATGCATCCCAGTCCTTGGAGCTTGCCTTCCTCGTGGCCGAGGAATTGACCGCGCGCCGCGAGGCAGGATTGGCCGCCAAAGCGGGCTAAGGCCAACCAACAACGCAATACAAAAGGGCGGGCGTCGGTCCGCCCTTATCCGTTTGAGATCACCAAGCTAAGATGCCCGCGTCGACGGATTGGTGCATTTGGCAATATGCTGGATTGTGCGACAGGGGTCGTTTCAACACCCTCTATGGCAAAGCGGCGCGGTGTCCGGCCAATGGTGCCGGTCGTCACAAAGGTCCCGATCATCTGTCGTGCACGCCCCGAATGATCCAACAATGGATACAGGCGCAGCGTGGCCTGAAGCTCTGGCTGGCCATAGGCCGCTGGCGCTGTCAGCGTCAAAGCAAGCTTTACGGGTTCTGCAAAAACACAAGCAACATGCGACGTGAAATCAGCGCGATCCTCTGGGCTGACCAGAACCGCAAGCGGCATGCCCGCGACCTCCATCCCTAAAACAGAGCTGATCGACCCGCCAGCGACACGCAGTTTGGCGTGACCGCCTGACAGCTGTTCGGCCAGAAAGGCGTATTCCAACGCGTCCTGAATGTTGCCCGGATCGATATCCGCACGTTTTGGCAAGACGCCATGTGCGGCCAACTGATGCCAGTACCGATCCACGATCTGTACGGCCTCGGTCTGATGTTGCGTCAATACTGAATACTGAAGAGATGTACCTGACATCGCCAATTCCCTCGTTACCACACGATTGGAATTAGCATAAATGTCTTTCAAATTGTTCCTCATTCTTAGCAATTGGTTAACCTCTTGGATTCACCCACACTTGGATAGTGCGGGTTGCATCGGCTGACGCCAAAGCGTACCGAATGACTTGGGAAATCGCGGGGGGATGTATGCGCAATTCCATGACGGGCTTTGCATCTGGGCAGGGCGAGGCAATGGGGCTTGCTTGGTCATGGGACATCCGAAGCGTTAATGCCCGCGGGTTGGACGTGAAGGTGCGTGTGCCAGATTGGATCGAAGGCCTGGATCAGGCCTTGCGCGCAGTTGTTTCGAAGTCTGTCGCACGCGGCACGGTGACGGTGTCTTTGCGCCTCCACACCAATGCTGGCGAGAACACGCATGAACTGAACCCGGCGCAGCTAGATCGTACGCTGACAGCTTTATCCAAGATAGAAGAAGAAGCGATGGCACGCGGTCTGACTTTGACAGCGTCAAGCGCTGCCGATCTTCTCGGGTTGCGCGGGGTGATGGACGTGCCGCATCAACAGGCAGAGCCGGCTAAAGTCCGAGCGCATCTTGTGTCTGATTTCGATCCCGTCCTGAAAAGCTTCTGCGCGTCGCGCGCAGGTGAAGGAGCTGCCCTGGAAGACGTGTTGCGCAATCAAATCGCTGACGTATCGGCGCTGGTAGCTCAGGCGGAAGACGTCGCGGAAGCCCGCAAAGACGAACAAGCCGACAAGATGCGCGCGGCGATGGCGCGCGTTTTGGACCACAACGAAGCGATAGACGAACAGCGCATCGCACAAGAGCTGGCTCTGATTGCGGTCAAAGCGGATGTCACCGAAGAGCTTGACCGGTTGCGCGCGCATGTGGACGCCGCCAACGCTTTGTTAAAGGCGAAAGGTGCTGTCGGGCGAAAGCTGGATTTCCTGATGCAAGAGTTCAATCGCGAGGCCAATACACTGTGTTCAAAAGCGCAGTCTCCTGCGCTGACGGCTGTCGGGCTTGAGCTTAAATCGGTCATCGAACAGATGCGCGAACAGGTCCAGAATGTGGAGTAACCCATGAGCACGCGGCGCGGCCTTCTGATCATCCTGTCCTCCCCATCCGGGGCTGGGAAATCAACGCTGTCGCGGCGGTTGCTGGACTGGGATCCATCTCTCAGCTTTTCAGTGTCGGCCACTACGCGTACGGCGCGACCAGGTGAAGTTGATGGCGAGCATTACCATTTCTTAAGTGAAGACCAGTTCAAACGGCAGGTTGCCGACGATGGGATGCTGGAACATGCGCATGTGTTCGGCAATTTCTACGGCAGCCCGCGCGGGCCAGTTCAGACTGCCATTGATGCCGGGCGCGATGTGGTGTTCGACATCGACTGGCAGGGCGCGCAACAAATCCTGAACTCCGCACTCGGGCCACACACGTTGTCGATTTTCATCCTGCCACCTTCGATCATTGAGTTGCGCCGACGCTTGGAAAGCCGCGGGCAGGATAGCGCAGAAACCATTGGCAAACGGATGCTCAAAAGCTGGGACGAGATCAGCCATTGGGGCAGCTATGACTACGTGTTGGTGAACGATGATCTCGACCGCACGTTCGATGATCTGAAAACCATCGTCACAGCGACGCGGCTGCGCCGGTTACAGCAGCCAGGTCTTGTCAGCCATGTGCGCAAGCTTCAGCAAGAATTCGAGGAACAGTCATGACCCTGTACAGTCTGGATGGCGTGGCGCCGCAGATTGCCGATGACACCTGGATCGCCCCGGACGCGAACGTCATCGGGGATATCGTGGTCGAAGATGGCGCCAGCATCTGGTTCTGCGCAACGCTGCGCGGTGACAATGAACGCATAACCGTCGGCGCAGGGTCGAACATCCAAGAAAACTGTGTCCTGCACACCGACATCGGGTATCCGCTGACCATCGGCACAAATTGCACGATCGGTCACAAGGTCATGCTGCATGGCTGCACGATTGGGAACAACAGCCTGATCGGGATGGGTGCCACGATCCTCAACGGTGCCAAGATTGGAGACAACTGCCTGATCGGGGCAGGGGCGCTGATCACTGAAGGCAAAGAGATACCTGACGGATCGCTCGTCATGGGCGTTCCCGGCAAAGTAGTCCGCGCGCTGGATGCCGATGCAATCGATGGTCTGCGCAAAAGTGCCGAAGGGTACCAAGCGAACATGCGACGCTTTCGAGCTGGGCTTTCGGCGATCTAAGTCTGTCCAAATCAGTAGATGAGCAAACTGGGTCTTGATCGTGGCCCAATCCAGTTTGTCACTGGTGGTGGCATAAAGAGGATGACAACATGAAGTGGCTTTTGGGTGTTCTCTCCATCCTGTTTTGGACAACGGCGCTATCTGCGCACGAGGTGCAACCGGCCATCGGTGATATCGATGTTGCAGATGGTCAGCTTCGGCTTGCGCTCACTCTGAATGGAGAAGCGCTGGTCGCGGGCGCGGATCTTGATGGCATTCAAAACACCGATGCACTTGAGAACTCTGAAGAAATTGATGCGCTGCGCGCGTTGCCGCCCGAAGAGTTGTCAGCACGTCTCTTGGCGCGCATGCCGGAATGGGTGAACAGCCTACAACTTCGCGTAGATGACAAAGCGCTGACGCTGACACCTGTCCGAATTGTGGTCGAAGACGTCGCCAACCTTGATCTTCCTCGAACATCAGCGCTGGCTTTTACGGCTGACCTGCCAGACGGCGCTGAGATGTTCAGCCTCACTTGGCCTGCTGGTATGGGCGCGATGGTGTTGCGCCAACAGGGCGTAGAAGAGCCCTATACCGGCTATGTTGAAGGGGGTCAGTCGACAGGCCCCATTCAGATCGGCGGCGGCAGTACTCCCAGCGCTCTGGAAACCTTTGGAAGCTACATTCTGGTCGGCTTTGACCATATCTTGCCCAAGGGTTTGGATCACATCCTTTTCGTGTTGGGGCTCTTTTTCCTGTCCACACGCTTCATGCCGCTCTTTTGGCAGGTCACGTCATTCACACTCGCGCACACGATCACCTTGGCGCTGGCCGTGCTTGGGGTGGTCACCCTGCCTGCACATATTGTTGAGCCTTTGATTGCGGCGTCCATCGTCTATGTGGCTGTCGAAAACATCCTGTCCGACAAGCTGAGCAAATGGCGTCCGCTCGTCGTTTTTGCGTTTGGGTTGCTGCACGGGCTTGGGTTTGCCAGTGTCCTTGGGGAGTTTGGACTGCCGAATGGTCAGATCATTCCCGCGCTGATCGGCTTCAACCTCGGGGTCGAGATCGGTCAACTCACAGTCATTGCGATTGCGTTTCTCTTGGTCTGGTACGCGCTGCAAGTTGACGAGGGGCGTGGCGCTGTTGCCCCGGCGCAGGGCATCTATGGCGCACTTGCCCTGATATTTTTGGGCTTGGGGTTTGCCGCCAACACACCAGGCTTTGCCGACGTGATGGGGGCCAATGCGATGGTGTTCTTCTGGCCACTCGCGCTTGTATCAGGCCTTTGCATTCTGTCCGCCACGCGTGTCGACCAGCTTGACGCCTATCGTCGGTTTGTTGCCATTCCAGCCTCAGCGGCCATCGCAGCGGTGGGCGCGTACTGGTTTGTCGAACGGGTGTTCTTCTGAGGTCAGGCTGCGTCTTTCGCCTCGGATAAGGCTTTTGTAACCCATGTCAGCAACGCATCGCGTGTCGGCGACACTTCCTGCGCACAGCCATCGGTGTAGTCAAGAAACGCAGCGCGGTTGAGCGTATTGAGCCCCACCAAAACCGGAATGCCTTGCATTAGCGCGTCCGAGATGACCGGGCGGAATCCGCGCCCGGCGGCTTCTTGTTTGCCGAATTTGTTAATGATCAGGAAATCCGGGTTCGTGGCAAGACCTGCTGCGACGTGACCAACAGACGTCTCAAGGCCAGACGCGTCTAGCCGGCATCCTTTTGATCCACTCCCCAGACTTTGCGAAATGCGGATCACAGGTCCGTCTGGAAGCACTTTGATATCCATGTCGCATTTTCCCTGCCCGCAGGTTTCGGAGTTCACCTGAACCGCACCTGCCGCATTGTACCCTTTGGCGATCAGGTCTTGTGACACTCCGTAGAGCAACAAATCCATATCGCCGCGTTCTGTCATACAGGTGTAGGCTATGTGCATGGGGCTGCCCTTATTCTTCGTCCAACGGCACAAATTCGACGACCGTTCCGGCCTCTATAAACGCATTTTCTGACAAGAGGCGCACAAATCCGTCGCACGCGGCCATCTGAGCCACATTTGCAGATTGTGTGCTCTGTGTCGCAATCACAGTTTGACGTCCCTCAGAGCCATAGTCACTTAGCGAAGCAGGCCGGAAGTCGACCCGACCGGGTGACACTTGGACGTCAGTGCTCAAGACAACCTTGAGCGGCGAAACCAAATCGGTGCGTCCCGTCAATTTCGCCACAAGTGCGCGGCCAAATACCAGCCAGGCGACACAAGCGGCCATCGGGTTGCCGGGCAGGCCGAGCCAATACGCCTGACCGATCTTGCCGAATGTCACAGGTTTGCCGGGTTTCATTGCCACACCGCTAAACACGGTTTGGCCATGCAATGCGGTGAATGCCGGTTTGATGAAATCGCGGTCACCAACGGATAGACCACCGGTGGTCACAATGACATCGCAATGTGCCGCCAATTCTGCAAATTGGCTCCGCACCAAAGCCGGGTCGTCGGCCACGCGGACAACACTCTGGCAGTCGACATCGCTGCGCGTCAGCATGGCCTGTAGCATCGGTGTGTTGCTGTCCCAAATCGCGCCGAAGGGCAGGGAGGTTCCCGGTATGCGCACTTCGTCACCACTGGCCATGATGCCGACGTGCAACTTTCGGTGGACGTCGACGGTGGCATGACCAGCAGCAGCACAGGCCGCGATGTCGACCGGCCTCAGCTTTTTACCAGTTGGTAAAATCTTTGTTCCAAGCGCTACGTCTTCGCCAGCGCGACGGATATTGGTGCCGGGAACGGGGCGTTTGTTGACGCGGACTTTGGTGCCGTTGGCAATGACCGCCTCTTGCATGATCACAGCATCCGCACCATCCGGCACATGCGCACCTGTTAAGGTACGGGCTGCCTCACGTGTCGCAATTGGTTCGGAAGACACATCGCCGGCAGCTAAAGTTTGCACTAGCGACAGGTCCCAAGGCCCAGCACCCTCCAAACCATTTGTGTTGATCGCGTACCCATCCATCGCCGCGTTGTCGAACGGGGGCATCTGAGTTCGCGTGTGAATGGGGTGCGCCAGTACGCGGCCAAGTGCGGCGTCCAAAGGAACAGTGTCTGTTTCCGTCAAAGCCGTTGCCGTCGCTCGGATCAAAGACAGCGCCTCGTCAGGTGTGATGCGGTTTGAGACATCACATACGTACTGGGCCGGTATTGGTTGAACCAAGGTCAATGGAAGATTCCTTACTCCAGACGCATCTATGCGCCTTCAGGTCTGTCGTCCCCCAACGCCTGCAGAATGACGTAAGCGGACTGAGGGCTGATGTCGGGTTTGGCCAGGTGGATCAGAGCCACGTCTTTGACGTGATCGGACACGGCAATCACATCGGCCAACGTATCAGCAAAGCGGGCATCCACCAACGTGTCGAATGCGGTGATCAATAAAGCCGGATCATCAGCCGCCGCAATCGTATCCAGGGCGGATCGGCGTACGATATTGGATGGGTCCGAGACAAAGGTGGACGCCACGACCGGATCAGCATGACGTACAGCCTCAGCCCGGATAATCGCATCGCCATCTTTGCGAGCCAAAGCTGCCAAGTCGGGTTCCGTTGCGCCAAAGTCCAGAACGCGAAATGCGGACAGTCTGATGCGCGGGTCGTCGTGGCTGATTGCCAGCTTTGCCGCAGTTCGTAGGGCCGTGTCCGGCTCTGGGGCTCGGCTCTCCAAAGCCGCCCAAGCGGCGGCGCATAGCGCGTCGTCTTCTTCATTTGCGATGGTGGTCAGGCAGGTGGTTATGTCATCACCGCCCAGATGACCACATGTGCGGATCGCGTCTTGAGAGAGCGAAACTGCCACTTCGTTTGGCCCTTCGATCGCCCGCCGCTTGGCGCGTTTCGGAGCGCTTTCTTCTGGAGTGTCTTCGGCCAGTTCAACCGGATTGTCCGTGCGCAAAGGCTCGATGATCGCAGAGAGGGTCGAGGCCGTTTCAGGTGGCGGATCTGATGCTTCGATGATCTCACCATCTTCGGTGATGCGCAGACGGGCAGGGCCGTCATCTTCGTCCTTGGCCATAGCAGCGTCATTAGCGTGAGTGTCGCTTTCATTGCTGCGCACAGCCATTTTTTCGGGCAAGAGCGACCCGTCTATCGCAGCGCGCACGATGTCCATCGCCCCGTCTTCATCGGCACGGTCTTTGAGCATCAAAAGCGTTGCCAGCCGGATTTGCTGTGCGGGATTACCAAGCAAGTCGACAAGCACATCAAGCGTCACCAACGGCGAGCAGGCCGCCAGCGCTTTGGTGGCTTCGATCCGAGCGGGCAGGGGTTTGCCCTCGTCGTTTGCTAACACGATTAAAGCCTCTGCTGCGCCAGCCGGTGCCAGACGCGGCAGGTTTTTTGCTGCTGCACACATCAGTACGGTATCGGAGGACCGTACCCAGGCGTGCAGGTGATCGGTCACCGCCAGTGCGAATTTCGGCTCAAGGGGCAGGGTCAAAGCGTCAAGCGCTGCCGCTTGAATATGTGCGTCGCGGTCGCGAAGGGCCAATTCGGCAAACCCGTCTTGTGCCTCAACGCCCCTATTAAACGCTGCTAATCGAACGGTCGGATCCGCGTCTTCCGTCAGATACGTACTCAACTTCGCATCGGATGGGTCCAGCAAGGCGATGGCCTGAATGCGCAAGGCCGGGTCGGTGTGATGTTCCAGCGTATCCGCATGATCCCGCAAAGCTTCGGGTGCCAATTTGGACAGCACCTTGACCGCGCGTTTTCTGGCCAAGGGACGGTCTGTTTCTATGATCGCCAGCAACCACGTGATACCAGCCGTTCCCATACGGCCCAGTGCCTCAAAGACCGGAATGTCCAGCGTTTGCGCCAGTTCATCATCGCGCGCGGCCAGCATGTCGTCGATGCTGTCGGTTTGCGCCAAGTCGCCTAAGGCGCCAATGGCTGCGATTTGCACATCGAGCCAGTCTTCCCAGTCGCCCAGTTCGTCTTCCCACGCCACCTGGTCTTCGCAGCGCGACAAGGTCAGCACGCGCAAGAGTGCGATGTCGTCACCCTGTGCCACGCGGCCCAGCGCCTCCGTCGCGGCAATCTTGACCTCGCGCACCGGATCACCTTCCAGCGAACGGCGAATGACGGCTGCGTCCGCGGGCGTGGCCAGTTTGGCCAATGCCTCCATCGCGTCGCTTCGGATGTCCGGGTCAGGGTCCAGCAACGCCTCTTTCAACGCCCGCCGTTTGGCGGCGGCATCGGGTTCCAGACACACAAAAGCCCGCAGCGCAGCCGTCCGCAGGACGTCGTTTTCAGAATTCAGATACTCCGACAGGATCGACAGCGGTCCACTGAGTGCAGTTTGTTGGGTCAGCTCATCGCGCATGGTGGGTATCCTTCAGACGGCAGATCGCTGCGGCACATGCCTGATGCGCCGCAGTCAGAGAGTTTGGTCAGATCAGGCGATGTCGCGCCGGGCGAACGACATTGATCGGAAGTTCGCCTTGTACGGGCTTTCCCCCATCTTGCGAATTTTGCCGACACCCATCTTGTAGTTGTAGTTGCCACTGATCCAGTCGACGACGCGGCCCGACAACGCGTTCGCGGGTTGCGATGCATGGAGGAAATCCATGTAGCCAAGGTTTTCCTTCACCGCCGGCGTGATAATTGCCACCGCTGTGATCGACGCTTTGGTCAATTCGATATGACCGTTCTTGAGCAGGCTGTCGAAATCGAAATCAGACCCTTCGACGCCGACAATGGTATTGGCCTGTACCGGAATGCGGTCCGAATAGACCTGGACGTAATCGCCGTTCTCAATGCCGCGCGCCTCAGCCACGGCCGGGTGAATCTCGATCCAGTTTTCAGGCCAGCGCTGCACGATGTAAGGCCTGCGGCGGTCGTCATAGCCTGACTGCCAGCGTTCGTTGATGCGGCCAGAGCTGATCCATATCTCATCCTCGCGCGGTTTGAGCCATTCCCAATAGCTTGCGAACAGATCCCATGGTGCTTTCTGGATGTTGCACTTGCCGGTCTGGCTGTTGAAGTGGGTCAGCTTTTTATTGAAGACCGTTCCGCCAACAGGCCCTTCTTCGGGCAGAACGCGGTTTACATCATGCAGGCGCTTGGTTTCGACAAGTGTGCCGTCTTTGTCCATGAGCACAGGGCCCTGGATGCCATTGGTGCCGAACTCGCCCAGCTTTTCATGCAGGGTTTTGCCTTCACGCTGTGCCGCCACTTTGACCATGTTGAAGTCCTTGCGGCTGCCACGGCTGTGGCGCGCGCCTTCTTCCAGCACATCGTTGGAGTTTTCCCAGTCGAAGCCCTCGAAGCCCATTTTCTTTGACAGTTGGGCAATGATCCACCAATCCGATTTTGCATCGCCCGGGGCATCGTAGAACTTCGGGTACAGCCGGATGCGTCGCTCCCCGTTGGCGCGGGAAAACGTGTCTTCACCCCAACCCGAGGCCGGGAACACGATGTCTGCGTAGCGGTTGCCAATGGGATCGACGAGGTAGATGTCTTGGTTCCAGACCACCATACCGCCCGAGTCGACGCGTTTCTTGAGCGTGTCGATGATGTCTTGTTTCTCAAAGCTCATCACCTGATGCGGGTTGCGGGTGGTCAACTCGTCAAACTTGGCTTGCAGGGATTGCGATCCGCACATCGCCTGCACCCATGTGGTGCCAATGACGTGGGCGAGCCGTGTGTGTCCGCTCATGAGGTAGCGGTCGGTGTCCATTGCCCGACGGCGCCGTCCCGGCAGCTTCTCTGGTGATTTATTGCGGGGATATCCACCGCCCCGCAAACCGCCCCGCTGGTGTCCGCCCGCGCGTCCGATGACCTGACCGGGACGACCGCCTGCACCGACGGTGATGCCCAAGGCGGAAATCGCCTGTGTATTGCCGGTGTTGTTAGACCAGTAGAACCCTTTTTCGATCATGATCGAGGTTTTGGGCCGCGATCCGTCTTCCTTGGGTTTCGCCATCCATTCGGCGGCGGTGTAGATCTTCTGCACATCGATCTGCGCCATTTCGGCCGCGGTTTCGGGAATCGAATAGTCGAGGCTCAGAAGCCATTCTTTCCAGTCCTCAAAGCCCGCTGTCTGGAATTGACCCCAGGTTGTGCGCCACTGCCACGGGGTGTTTCGTGTGCCTTGGCCAAAGCCCGAAGACGACTCCCACTTGTTATTCACCCAGTTCTGGATCCACTCGGTGTCTTCCCAACCGTTCTCGACAATCACCCGCGCGATGGCGAGGACGACAGGCAAGTCAGTGCCCGGTTGGATGTCGAGCACCATACCGCCGTTCTTTTCGGCAAACGCCGTGCCGCCGGTGCGACGGGGTAAAAGGAAGATGGCTTTCTGACCGCCCTGAATGGCAGGCATGATGTAATCGGTGAAGAGGATGGTTTTGGATTCGTAAGGGTCCGTGCCGCACATCAGTAGCGTGTCGGCATCAGCCCAGTCATCATAGCTTGGGCCAAAGTTGTCGAACCCCGCATCGCGGAAACCGGGTGTTGAGGTCACATCCGACGGTGTGTCGTGGAAGGTGAAGTTCGCCGTCCGGACATTCCGCAGCGCGTATTTGGTGATGGCGTAGGTGTTCTCCATATACCCGTAGGAAAACGTCTTGACGCCGTAGGCATTGGTCCCGTGTTTTTCGAGCACGTAGTTGCCCACCTCCGCCGCGATATCGAGCGCGTAGTCCCATGTGACGGGCATGAGCACGCCAAACATGCGCACCATTGGGCTTTGCAGCCGGTCGCGGGTTGGGGTTTGTGGGTTGTAGACCTTTTTCGCCAATGCGCCGCCGCGAATGGACGACCCGCCGGTGTAGTTCACAAACTCGGTGTCTTTGTCCGGAATGATGACGATGTGATGCGGCTCACCATTGTGGAGTACGATGTTGTGCTGGTTCGGCGCCACCCAAGCGCCCAAGGGTGCGACGGGGAAGTCTTCACCAAAGGCGTTGTCTTCAGCTTTGGGACCACCAACTTTGCCGCCAGCAACAGGCCAGCGATACACTTTGTACCCACAGGCCACGATGCAGTAGTCGCACGCGGTCGAGATCACATCAGCGTCTGGTGGAGGCAAGGGAACAGAGGTTTCAGGAACGTAATACGGTGTGGACATGTTGGTTTCTCCTCAGCCCTGCAGATTGTCGAAACGGCCGTAGATCAGCCCGAACATGCCAACGGCGTAGATGTCGTCGCCATCCAGTTCGAGAAGCACCTGAGGCAGCGATTGATACGCTTGGCCCGAGATGAAAATGCCGTGCCGTGTGAGGTCAAACGTGGTCAGGTGAAGCGGGCAGGGGCCAAGCGCCTTGTCTGCCGCCTGGTAGGTGCCCTGAAGTGGCCCACCCTGGTGCGTGCAGGTGTAGTTGAACGCGACCACGTCTTTGTCGGGGCCAAGCCCGCCACCGGCTTCTGTGCCTAGCTTGACGAGAATGGATTCCGCGTATTGTCCTTCATCCGGGTATTCGAAATCCAACGGTTCATCGACCGCGAGTTCAGACAGTTTCCCGATCAACTTGCGTGGATATGTGGCCAATGCGGCAGGCGTCTGTGCCTCTGGCATGCCTGGGATGCCGACCATCACAACCGTGGTGGCAATTCCGCCTGTCAGCAGCACCTGACGCCGTGTCATCAGGCATCCGCTGGTTCCGGCTTTCTGGCTTTCGCCATTCTCACCATAAATGGCGCGCCGGATCTTTGAATCGACTTTGCTCATTGTCAGGTCTCCTTAATTCTGCGCAACCGGCAGCGGTTCCATGAACGGAATCTCAGGCTCTTCGATCAAAAGCTCTTCGCCCGACAGGCTTTCGAGGAACGCCACCAGCGCATCGACTTCGCCATCTTCGAGGCCAAGCGGTTGGATCAGATCGCTTTTGTTTTCGGAAAACTCGTTCTCACCGCCACCCGCATTGTAGAACTCAACCACATCGCGCAGCGTCTCCAGCATGCCGTTGTGCATGTAGGGATAGGTGTAGGCGGTGTAGCGCAGGCTCGGGACACGGAACTTCCCTTTGTCCGACTTCTGCTTGGTGCGGAAATACAGACCCGGATCGTCCTTTGTGGTCCGATACATGTCTTCTGTCACACCTTTGGCGAGCAATTCGAACCTGAATGTGATCTGCGCCAGTTCGTCAGTTTCCCACCCGTCATAAGGCGGCACCCCGATGTTGTAATAGGCCTCGTTCGACAGAAGCGGTCCGGTGTGGCACGCGACGCAGTTTGCCTTACCGACAAAGAGGTCGAGGCCGTCTTTCTGCTGTTCGGTCAGCGCGTCGTCATCGCCGCGCATGTATTCGTCAAACGGTGTGTCGGTTTGCACGATGGTCCGCTGGAACGCCGCGACCGCCATATAGGCGTGGCGCACAAGCGGCCAGTCATCGCCAAAGACCTCTTTGAAAGCCTCGCGGTATTCCGGCACAAAGGCCAACCGCGCTTCCATCATGTCGTCTTCGCCATTGCCAGCCACGCCACCACGCGCAGCAGACCGGGCCTGATGTTCAAGGGATCCGGACGCGCCTGCCCAGAACAGCTTGCTGTAATAGGCCGAGTTCACAATGGTCTGGCTGTTGCGCCAGTGCGTCGTGCCGGGATAGCCGAAACTGATCTTGTCCTGAACCGCCCAGCCCGCATCTGGCAGGTGGCAGGCGGAACACGGCATGCCGTAATTGCCCGACAGGATCGGGTCGAAGAACAGCTTTTTGCCCAGTTCGACTTTGGCATCGGTCATCGGGTTGTCCGCCGGGATGGGCGGCGGGCCAAGGGCTTCCAGCATCTCGGGCCGGTCATTGCTTTGCGCCCATGCGCCAACAGCCAGCGAAGAGGCTGCGACGGCGGTGATTAAGGTTCTAAGTGCCATTGTGTCCTCCTCAATTGTTCACATTGCGCCAGTCTTCGATGAGCGTGTAACCGTAGTCATCGGCGCTCCAGACGTAGGCATCAGTGTCAAAGCTGTCCCCGGACAGCGCTTCGAGGAAGGCGATCAGGTCGGCTTTCTCGGATGGGACAAGGTCAAGCGGTTCGAGGCGCGGGTCTTTCAGGGGATCGCTGCCGCCACCTGCATCGTAGAAATCGACCACCTCTTCCAGCGTCTCGAACACACCGTTGTGCATGTACGGCGCGGTGTAGGTCAGTTCCCGCAATGTGGGCGTCAGGAACGTCCTTCGCGTGTCTTCCTCGTGGGTGCGGATATAGGCACCGATATCTTCGCGCAGGTTCATGTAGTTGGGCACACCCATGAACTTGGCGTAGGTCACAAAGGTCGAATGCCGTTCCGGGTCAGACCAAATGTCCGGATTTGTCGGCACGCCTGTGTTGTACGGCTGATCATCGGTGAACCGCACGCCGCTGTGGCAGGCAACGCAACCGCCTTTGCCTTCGAAAATCACCTGACCACGCTCGGCGGCTGAAGATAGATCACCCGTGTCAATCGGGGCATTGCTTGATTGGATGGTCTTCATGAAATCCATCAGCGCATTGCGAGCTCCGCCGTTTGACGGCTCTGACATGCCTGCAGCGGCGAACATCTCAACATAGACCGGGTCTTGCTTGAGCCGTTCTTGCATGATGCGCATGTCCATGTTCATCAGATACGTCTCTGTGATCATCTCGCGCGCGACATCGTTCAGGTTCGTGCCCAAACGCCCGTCATGCAGCCAGGCATCACGAAATCCGACGTTGGCAAGCGTTGGCGCGTTGCGGAAGTGACCGTTGCCGGAATACGCGGATGATAGCGCCTCGCCATCGGTGAAGGCCAATTCGGGCTGGTGACAGCTTGCACAGGACAGGGAGGTATCGCCGGACAAACGCGTGTCATAAAACAGCCGCTTGCCCAGCTCCGCGCGGGCGGCGTTGACCTCAATCGGCGGTTCTGGGGTAACCGCCTCTTGAGCGATGGCAGAACTGCTCGCAAGCAGCGCCCCCATCAGTACAGTTCTCAGGATCATCAGCGAACTCCTTTCCTGGCGCGTCGGCGTGACGGGTCCGGCCAACAGCCAGAGGCGTCACGACAGTGGTGTGCTGGGGGGCGGAAACGGTCTGGGACCAGGCCAGTTTCACAGCGACTTCGATAGGAACGTTCGCCGAGGGCGACACAGCGTCATGTCCTGAGGTGAGACCTCTGGCGTGCCGAAACGATGCGAAGTTTCGGGCAATGACGTTGCGATGGACACACAGATTTTGTGCCGACGGATCGGACATTTTGGTTCCTAAACATAGCTATTCGCGTCGCAAATGCGCCGGTCCGTTCCCGCGGGAACAGAGAGTTTCATAGGTCTGCGAATTGTGGCTGACGTTAGGATAGCACGGCGCATCTGCGCGTTTGTAACGGCTAGGGAAAACCCTGTGACAGGTTGTGAACAGATGTGACGAAAACGATTAAGCCGTTAGAAAATAATTCTAAAGTTGTGACGGCTCATCCAGCGCTGTGCGCACTTGTCGCGCAAAATGGCCCGGATCAACCGGCTTATGCAGCAATCGCGGCGCGTCGCCGGTCAAGACAATGTCTTCCGGGCGGTACGCACTGCAAAAAATGACAGGGATATCAGGGCGTAACGCGCGAATTGATTCTGCCAACTCCTGACCATTTAAGTCGGGCATAACCATGTCGGAAATGACTAGATCATAGCTCATTGGATCGACGCGAAAGCGTTCGAGCGCTTGCAAGGGCGCGGTAAACGCGTCAACACGGTAGCCCAAGCGCATCAATTGCCGTCGGAATGCCCCAGCCACCTCGGTTTCGTCATCCACCAGCAGCAATCGTTCATTGCCGCGTGGCAGCGGTTCCTGAATGGCGGCTTGTTGATCGGGGGTCGCGTCGATCCCTGGCAACATCACCTCGAACGTCGTGCCGTACCCTAACGTGCTTTCCACCTCAATACTGCCGCCCATATCTTCGATAAGACCCAGCACCACAGCAAGCCCAAGGCCAGAGCCTTTGCCCAACGGCTTTGTGGTAAAGAACGGCTCGAACAGATGTTCCTGCGTCTGCGCACTCATCCCCGGGCCATTGTCGGATACGCGCAAGAGAACCCAATGCGGGGCAGGAGTCGCAGCCTCGGGCGGTGTGGCGCGCTTTTCGATCTCGATCGAGATCTGACCGGGTTTGCCCGACAGGGCTTCTGCCGCGTTCCGACACAGGTTCATGGTGATCTGATGCAGATGTGTCTCATCGGCGAGCACGGCCAGATTGGCCTCACTGGTGACGATGTCGAGCGTCACTGTCGGCGGAATGGACGCTCGCAACAATATCACGACTTCTTCGACGATGTCTTTGAGGATGATCGCTTTTGGTTCTGCTGGTTCGCGCCGCGCAAAGGTCAGCAGTTCGCGCACCAAGTGCTGTGCACGTCGGGCGGCGATGTCGATCTGGCGGACCTCATTGGCCAGATCACTGCCGTCAGGGGCGTCCATCGCGGCCAGATGGCTCGCGCCGACAATTGTCGTCAGGATGTTGTTAAAGTCATGCGCAACGCCGCCCGCAAGTTGGCCCACCGCCTCTAGCTTTTGCGCCCGCACCACGTGTTCGCGGGCGCGACGGGTTTCGGTAACATCCTCACCGATCCCCACAAAGTTTTGCACCCTGCCGTCCTGGTCGGTCAGAGGCAGCAAGGTCGTTTCCGCCCAATAGCTCGATCCGTCTTTGCGCCGGTTGCGAAAGACGCCGTGCCAAGTTTTACCATGCTCAAGCGCTTTGCGGATGTCGGTATAGGTGTCGGCTTTGGTTTCGCCTGATTGCAGAAACGCAGGTGTTTGCCCCATCACATCCGCCCGGGACCACCCGGTCAGACGTTCGAAGGTTTCGTTGACATATTGGATGCGCGCATCCGTGTCTGTCATGACGATAGTAGTCGGAGATTGTTCCACGATGGTTGCCAAGCGTTCCTGCGATTGCTGCAAGCGCCTGCGCGCGTGAAGCTCTGATTGCAACCGCGTCACAGCAAGGCGCAAATCACGGATCAACAGATAAACCAGCGCTCCGATGGACAGGGCGGCCAGCAAAAGTGCCAGTATAGACCAATAGCCGATCCAAATCAGTGTGTTGCCTTCTGCCACAGCCGCAAAAATCCGCGCGGTGCTGCGTTCCTGATTACGCCGCCATTCTGCTTCAAGCGCGCTCAGCGCCGCCAAAGCTTCGCTGTCATCGATGCGGACTCGCCGGTCAATAGCACCAGAGCCAAGCTCTTCTTCTATCGCGCGTTGGGCCACTGTCAGGTTTTGTTCGTAAGCCAGAACCGTTGCTGAGATGGTTTGGAGAGCGTTTGCTTCACGGTCGGTCAAATCGAGCCCTTGGAACGCATCAACAATCGTATGAAACTGGGTCAACTGGCGCTGTGTTTCAGTGAAGTACACCTCGTCTTGCCGCAGAACGTAGTTTTTGAAGTTGTGGATGATCCCGCCATATCCCAAGAAACCACGCAATGCGCTGATCAGCTCGCCCTTGCGCTCGGCTCCGCCAGAATAGTCCGCCCAACTGTCCTCTACTTCGGTGAATTGCGATTGTGTCGACGCGCCCAGCGTGACCCCAAGCAACACAGAAACCGACAAAAGCAGGGCGGCTGCCACTGAAAGAAGCAGCGGGCGTTGGAGTTTTTGTGCAGTGTCGGGCGGCAGCATATCGGCACCGTGCATCGCACTTGCAGCATAATGCAACCGTCACTACCTTGACCTCAGCCAACTGCCAAAACGGGGACAGACGATGCAAGACCATATCCTGGTCGTTGACGATGACCGTCAGGAAACCTCTTTTCTCGAACGATTTTTTCGCAAGAACGGGTATGAAGCGACAGGCGTTTACACCGCCGGAGAGATGTTTGACTACCTTGAAAAAGGCACGGCGGACCTGGTGGTGCTTGACCTGATCTTGCCTGACGAAGATGGATTAGAAGCGGCCCGTAAGCTTCAGCGAAACAATGATATTCCGATTATCATGCTGTCAGCGCGAGATGAGGTGTTCGACAAGGTTGTCGGCCTTGAGTTGGGCGCGGACGACTATGTCACCAAACCCTACGAACCACGTGAATTACTTGCGCGGGTGCGTTCTGTTTTGCGGCGCTACAAACGTGGTAATGGCGAACTGCATGACGCATTGCCGGTCATTGAAACCGGGGACATCGTGATCGATTTCACGGCTCAGCGCGTATCGACACGGTCGACCGGAAAAGACCTGAAATTGACCCATACGGAGTTCGAACTGCTCCAAGCCATTGCCGTCAAGCGTGGCGATGTTGTCTCGCGCTATGATCTGGTGGCGCAGGTTTACGGGGAAAACGCCACCGTCACAGACCGCGCCATCGACGCGCATATTGTACGGTTGCGGCGCAAACTGGCGGGCGCGCGCGGCGGCGTTGCCCTGATTGCGACGGCACATGGGGCAGGGTACCGCTTTGTGATGCCAGCTAACGCAACCAATTGACGCCTGAAGCCCTAAAATCTGGGCAGATGACTTCTAAAAGACAGCGCAAAGTTCTCAAAATCGCGTTCGGCGATGCCTCGTGCTTTGTTTGCGTCGCTTTTCGCTTGAACGAGTCGCATTTGAGCTATTTCCTATGATATGTGACGGGCGCGATGATCGCGCTCAAGGCACCCGCCGCAGAACGGCCGCTGCCTTTCCTTTTCTCACCTAAAATGATGAGATATTGATGAAAAACTCCCACCACGTACATCCCGCCGCATACGCCTACGCCAACGAAGTCACGGTAGGTACATTGTCCCGACGTGAATTTCTGACGCGCGCCACGGCTCTTGGAGTGTCGTCCGCCGCAGCTTACGGTTTGATTGGACTGTCTCAGCCTGTCCGGGCCGCTGGCCACGCCCAAACAGGCGGCACCATACGGATTGAATCCAACCTCGTCGCGATGAAAGACCCGCGCACCTATGATTGGCCGCAACTGTCGAATTTCACCCGTGGCTGTCTCGAATATCTTGTCGAATACCAGATCGACGGGTCCTTCGCGCCAGCGCTCTTGGAAAGCTGGTCGGTCAACGAGGATGCAACCGAGTACACGCTGAACATTCGCCCCGGCGTGACATGGAACAACGGGGATGCGTTTACAGCCGAAGATGTTGCGTTCAACATCGCGCGCTGGTGCGAAAGTGCAGTGGAAGGCAATTCCATGGCCTCCCGCATGGCGTCATTGGTTGATCCGGAAACAGGCGTCGCACGCGATGGTGCCATCACTGTGGCGGACGACACGACGGTCGTGCTGACATTGAACCAGCCGGACATCACAATCATTGCAGGTTTCTCGGATTATCCGGCCGCGATTGTGCACCAAAGCTTCAACGGCAACCCAATCGACAACCCGATCGGCACTGGGCCGTATGTGCCCAGCGAATACACGGTCGGTGTCAAAGGCGTGCTGGTTCGCGCTCCAGATCACGAATGGTGGGGCGAAGGCGCTTACCTGGATCAGATCGAATTCATCGACTTCGGGACCGAACAAGCGGGCATCTTTGCCGCTGTGGACGCGGAAGAAGTCGACATGGTGTATGAATCCATCGGTGAGTTCATCGAATTAATGGACACCACCGGCTGGACAAAATCCGAAGCTGTGACGGCAAACACCGTTGTCATCCGTCCAAACCAAGCCGCCGAGGTGAATGGAACCATGCCATATGCCGATGCGCGTGTGCGCCGCGCGTTGGCGATGGCGATCGACAATAAGGTGCTGCTGGAGCTTGGCTTCTCGAACAATGGGCGTGTCGGCGAAAACCACCACGTTTCCCCCATCCATCCGGAATATGCTGAACTGCCACCGCCCGAGTACGACCCCGAAGGCGCTGCTGCGTTGATGGAAGAGGCCGGGATGGCGGATTTCGAACACGAGTTGATTTCAATCGATGACACATGGCGCAAGAACACCAGTGACGCCGCCGCTGCCATGCTGCGGGACGCCGGCATCAATGTGACGCGCACCATTCTGCCCGGATCGACGTTCTGGAATGATTGGTCGGGTTATCCACTGTCGACTACAGACTGGGCGCAACGGCCGTTGGGTGTTCAGGTGCTGGCGCTGGCATATAGGTCTGGCGAAGCATGGAACGAAAGCGCGTTTTCGAACGCCGAGTTCGACGCGCTGTTGTCCGAAGCTATGGCTATTGCAGACGCTGATGCCCGCCGGGAGGTCATGGCCAAGCTGCAGAAGATCATGCAGGACGAAGGTGTCGTCGTGCAGCCGTACTGGCGGTCGATCTATCGCCACCACGCCCCAAATGTGGTCGGTGCAGAGATGCATCCGACCTTTGAAATCCATGTCGCCAAGCTGGGATTTGCAGCCTGATGCGTTTGGTTTGCTAAGTCTTCAGGATCGAGTGCCCTGGACACTGAAAAACAGGCCAGCCACGTGGAAGTGGCTGGCCTGCTGGTTTTGAGGTCAGGCGGCTTTCAAACGAATTGCATCACTGCGCCGCGATCGGCGCGGCGGCATCATCCGCTTCACCAAAGCCTTTCGGAACGGCCACGTCAGGCAAACCCGCCGCCCGCTTTTGCAGCGCACGGCCTATGACCACGCGGCTGATCTCGGTCGTGCCGTCCACGATCCGCAACATCTGTGCGAGCCGCGACAGGCGGTCCAACCCATAGGGCTGCAACAATCCCATCCCACCTAGAACCTGCGTGCAGGTATTGGCAGCTTTTACGGCGGCATCCGGCACAAACCGTTTGGCATGCGCCGCCATAAGAGGCCCCTCGGGCGTTCCCAGAGCTTCGGCGGCTTTGCGGTAGAGGAGTTTGGATGCCTCAAGGTCGGTTGCAACCTCACCCAGCATCCATTGAATGCCGTCGAGTTCGAGGTTTTTTCCACCGAACATTTTGCGGTTCTTGGAGTAGGCCAGCGCCGTGTCCAAAGCCGATTGCATCAACCCGCAGCACCCAGAGGCGATGGAGACACGCGCAATATCGATTGCCATAAGCGAGCCTTGCAGGCCTTGGCCAATGGGTAGGATGATGTTGTCTTCGCTGACCACCACATTGTTGAGATACATCTCGGACATCGGTAAGAAGTTGTAAGATGGGGTATCATAAAGCGGGCCAAAGCTGATCCCGGGTGCATCGGCGGGAATGCCGATCATTGCCATGTCTTTGTGACCGGGGGCGTCACTGGTCTTCACCACTGTGAAATAGACATCCGCTTCTGTGGCAAGGCTCACCCATGCTTTTGATCCGCTGATCGTCCATGTGCCGTCGCCATTGATTGTGGCACGTGTGTACATCTTCATCGGGTCAGACCCGGATTGCGGTTCGGTCAGGGCAAAATTTGCCAGCTTGCGCCCTGAAGTCAGATCTCGCGCCCAATGTTCCTTGAACGCGTCTGTTCCGTAACCGCAGCCTGCGAAAGTGCAGATGTTATGCATCGACAGCGCAAAGGCATAGGCGCCGTCCCCAAGGCCAAGCTGCTCATAAATCTGAATGCCTTCAGACAACGGTAGACCTTGACCGCCCCACTCCTCTGGCGCGTAAAGACCTGTGAGGCCCACAGCACCTGCCATGTCCGACGCATCGCGCGGCCAGGATTTTGCGGCATTCCACTGATCCACATTTGGCGCGATGACCTCAACGGCATGTTTGTGCGCAGCGGCGAGGAGTGTTTTCAGCTTTTCTGACATCGAAATCGTCCTTTTGGGGCGCAGGCAAAGTCGTATTACGCCATTCCTGATGGTAGGACAGCGGAATGTGCGGCGTGCGGATTGCTTGTTTTGGATATGCTATGATGCCGGTTCGTAACGACATGACTTGGTATACGCCATCTCATGAGGTGACAGCGTATTGTCCAAAAGTGACAATATCAGACGTGGAGCAGGTTGGCGCGCCTGTAAGAACTGGGGGTGTTCCCCGTCCATCTTTGAAAGGCTTTGTGGAAGCTGGCTGCTGAGGAAAACCCAATATCTAGCGCAATTGCATCAATACTGAGTTGGCTCGTTTGCAGGTGACGGATTGCGATATCACGGCGCAGGGCATCCTTGATGGCCTGAAAGGACGTGCCGTCCGCCTCCAGCTTTCGGATCAGAGTGCGCGGCGTCATATGCATGGCTTGCGCAGCGGCTGTCAGGTTTGCGTTCTCCCAATCCGTTTGGGTGAGGTAACTGCGGACGCGCAAAGACTGCTTGTGTTCGAGCGATTGCGTGAAAATCCAATCTTGCGGCGCATTCTCCAGAAAGCGCACCAAATCCGTCGAACTCCGTATTTGTGCGGGCCCCAACGCATCCTGATCGAAATAGATTGATGTCGCCTCACATCCGAACCGGACCGGGGCGGGGAAAATCACGGCGTAATCTTCCTCGAAGGACGGTTTGTTGAATGCGAAGTCTACCGCTTTGACAGGCACTTCACCACGCGCGAGCCAGGACACAAGGCCATGCGCCAGCTTGAGGATGAGCATATGACCAAACCGTTGCGCCGCCCGGTCTGTTTTCGCACTCAGCTGCAAAGCAAGCGCGTCATCGGTTTCAATCAATTCTAACTGATAATCATCAAGCAAAAGGTTCCAGAAGGTCGAAAACCGGTAAAGGGCCGATGCAAGCGATGTCGCCTCGCGCACCGAGGTCAAAAGGTGTTGCAACGCACGAGGCCGGATTGGGCGCGACCACAATCCCATCATCTCGTCCCCGGTTTCTACAGCGGCCAACTGATACAGCCGTACAATCTGGCTCAGAGTCACTCTGCCATGCAGGCCAGCCTGACCCATCTGCAAATCAGAGCGGTCCAAAAGAGATGAAAAGTGATCGTCCGTGCACAAAGGGCGCAACGCGTTGAGCCAATCCTCAATGAATTCGCTTGAAACGGTCGAAAGAGCTGGGACGGTGGCACTGGTCATCGTAGCTCTGTCGGTACCATCGTCTGATCAAACGAGAAACATCTTACAGCGTCTCTTTGACGGCGTGGTCGCGCGGGCTTGTTTCACATGCAATGCACCCCTTGCACCTTTCGGGAAGCATAGCTATACGCGCGCCACTGACACCACAGGCGGGGTCGGGCTTTTGAGGGAGACATCCTCAACCGTCCACCGGTTGGCCATCTGGCTGATACCCCCGCTGAGGATTGAAACCGGAAAGGAAACGACACATGGCTCTTCCAGAGTTCACCATGCGTCAGCTGCTTGAAGCTGGCGTTCACTTCGGCCACCAGACGCAGCGTTGGAACCCCCGCATGGGCGAGTTCATTTATGGCGCGCGCAATGGCATCCACATCATGGACCTCACGCAGACGGTTCCGATGCTCGACGCGGCATTGAACCTGATCCGCGAGACCGTGGCCAAGAACGGCCGCATCCTGTTCGTCGGCACCAAGCGCCAGGCGCAACAGCCGATCGCCGACGCCGC
>ERZ1740070.539-NODE-539-length-25827-cov-16.121488_pt1 | contig 25827 bp, 25 predicted proteins | sample MGYA00581734_ERZ1740070 | MGnify/ENA primary metagenome ERZ1740070 (study PRJEB43018, sample SAMN04849744) | marine metagenome | isolation source: floating plastic debris | place: Pacific Ocean | collected 2008-09-01 | study: EMG produced TPA metagenomics...
CTTCAAAGAACTATTTATCTTGTACCCTTGATCGACATTCAGAGCACACAAAGCAGATGACATTTTTCAAATCGCAAAAAACGAAGGGTTTGACATAGTAAGTGAACCAACCGATACGTTTTACGGGCAACGGAGATTGCTGCTTCGCGATCCGAATGGTGTTATTGTAGATGTCTCCTCTCCTATCCCCAACTTTCAATTTTAACCAATCATTATGAGCCGGAGAGTACAAAACGTTCCACTATTTGAATTTGACCTTGCGAGCTAAGAACCAGATTAATCTAATTAAGATTCAGTCGCCATGTTTCCGGACGTTGCGCTATCGTCTACCGTACTGAGTTGACTCACGTACCGCCAATCCGCAGTAGCCTCACCAGCAGTAAAGGTAGTCAACAAATACCCTCTTTGTGAAGCATCCGCATATTTCAGATCATCAATCAATGCAACATTAGCTTGTTCAAATCCCCCCAATACATTAGGATCTGTTCCGAAAATTCCTTCGAATCCCGGGGATGAAACGGATGCGGTAGCAAATTCAGCCCCAACTTTCGACTTTTGCCCTGTACCAAGATCGGTGAGCGAGTGCTCCGCATACCATGCATTGTGAGTATCTCCGGCAATCGAAATAAGTTTTTTGCCGGCTTGAGCAGCGGCAGCAAGGATCTCATCTCTTTCTACCGGATATCCATCCCAGGCATCCAGATTATAAGGTAGCACTGTTTCCACCCGTGCTTTTTCTTCATCCGTAACTGTGGGATCGGAAAGTTCAATCCTCGCCTTTATAGTTACTAAATCAGTTACTAAAGTATTATAAGCTACCAGGGTTGCTTCTGAAGTATCTCCAGCCGCTATTTGCGCAGTAATAGTTAATAATTCGGTAGGAATTTGATACTTGGCCATTAACACCTGGCTACCCAGCACTTGCCAAGAGGCGGTATTAGAGGTTAGCTGATCGGTTACCCAAGATTTTTGGGTGATACCAAGAATGGTCCTGGTAGGTGATAACCAATCAACCAAAAAAGCGTTGGCATCCAGGCTACCGTCAGACTGTAAATAGTTAAGATAATTGAGTTGTTCTTCCCTACCTATTATCCTGGTATCCAGCATAGTAAGGTTTACTATATCCCCAATTTCGAAATTTCGGTAGATTATTGAATTATCGGTAACCCGTGCCGGAAGATACTCGTGCCATACCTGGAAAGCATTTGCTTTTCTTACTTCAAATGAGCCCTCACTATCATCGTGATTTTCCGCTCCATCTTGAAAGGCATCATTCGCTATCTCATGATCATCCCAAACGCAAATGAAAGGCTTTAGCCGATGTGCTTCCTGCAGTTGCTCATCACCCCTATACTGACGATACCTGGCTCTATATGCATCAACAGTAACGATTTCACCAGATGGATCATGCTCCCGCCCCAGCGCCACCGTATCCGTGCCATTAGCATCCGTACCATAGGTGGTAGGGCCACTTCCATATTCATAAATATAGTCTCCGAGATGTACTACAATGTCGGCTTCGGAAGCGGCAACAGCTCCATAAACGTTGAAAAGTCCTGCCTGAAAATTAGCGCACGAAACAACGGCTAATTTTACCTCGGTGGCCTCGCCAGAACCAGGTAATGTCTTTGTTTGGCCGATGACAGAAGTCACGCCTGTCACATCGTTTCTGAATCTATAGTAATAGACGGTATTAGAAGAAAGATTCGCCAAATCAACAATTATGGTATAATCGCTATTAACGTCTATTTGAACAGTTTCACTGGCAACAACACTCCCTTCAGCAAAATCAGCATCGGTGGCTACATCAAGTATAATGGAAGGGTCAGTTGTTTCATTGGCATCAGGCGTGTAGCGTGACCATAAAACTACCTGATTCTGAGTGGGGTCAAAACTGGCTACACCCTGTAAGAATCCAAAGTCAGAACCCTCCACCCCAGCCGGTACAAAAGGATCCGAATCGTCATCATCACCACACCCTGTCAACAAGGAAGGCAGAGCGGCGATACCCGCAGATGCTACTATTGAGTTCCTTAAAAAATTTCTTCTTGATAATTTTTCTATTAGTTGTTTATTCTTTGTGCCCATCGAAACCATTTTTATAAGATTCAAAGGTAGTGGGTCAAGGTCACCTGTGCTTTTTAGAAAAGTAATTTATAGATTAAGAATGGCTCCACGTTCCTGGCAAAGGATAACAATTTACTAACAAACATGGAACATCCAAGTAACGCTATCCGGGTTGAAGCTATTTGTATGACTTGGAAGTTACCTAGTATTTTAAGACCTTAAGGTAACCACATCAAGCACATGTTAAGAATCTGTTTATTAAATTCTTTTTGGATTTTAGGCATCATAGTTTATGGACAAGCAAAGAATGATCGTTTGGATGGATTCTATATTAGCGTAAACCAGTTTGTGAAAAACCAACCCTCAAAAACGGGTTTTCACATATATGAAAAGTCGAAACCACCAACCTCTTCTTTTGGCGCCTTTGTGTTAAAAGAGGGCTGTTTTATAGGAGTCGCAACTGATGAGCCGGTTGGTGAAATTTGGGGATTTACTTTAGATGGTAAGTCTTACATTAACCATAATGGATGTTATTATCGAATTGTACAACATGGCCAACTATGTACCTACTATTATTTAGAAAGTAGCATTGTACAATACAAAAGACCAACTGAAGACTTCCACGCTCACAAAACTCCCAAGGTTCAAGAAAAGGTGTTGGTAGCCAGTACCGGTGAGGTTCTAGACAAGAGGGCAAATGTCAGAAGAATTATAGAAATCATTAAATCTGACCCCGATTTTCGTGATAAACGGATTAGCAAAAAGAAAATTGATACGCACATTTCAGAATATAACGATAGACACTCGCTTACACAGCTAGCCCGCTCACTAAAAAACTGAACCCTGCTTTAGTAACGAATAGTTCAAAGGTGGTATGCTGGAAAATAAGATTTATCTGGCAAGTCTTCTGCCCAAAAGGTAAACTCTTCCGTCTACAAATATATATATATATATTTGATCTGATATGTCATCTGCGATACTAGCAATTGATAATTCTATAGTAATCAATTAAGTTTATTTAGATCTTCAGAAAACTTTCGAATGATTTTTAGAACAAGCAGATATTTCAGCCATGGTAGAAATGCTAACCAATGATAAGCTGGGCCGGCAGAGAGAAGACCTTAAAGATCCACTTCACCAGGACTATTATGATGCATTTTCAAAAATCAATACCCACCCTAATCAAGAGTTAATCGTTGTAGAAAATGATGCTCAAATCGTTGGTACCCTGCAGTTAAGTTTCATTCACTACTTACCACCGAGGGGGAATGCGAGCGCAGATAGAAGCGGTAAGAATACGGGCCGATCAAAGAAATAAAGGTTTAGGAAAGGAATTGTTTAACTGGCTATTGAAAGAACAAAGGAAAAAGGTGCGCACTTAGTACAACTGACCACGGATAAGAAACGGCCGGAGGCTCTGAAGTTCTACAAATCGCTAGGTTTCGAAGCGAGTCATGAAGGGATGAAACTTCCACTTTAAGTAAAAGAGGCCACCAAAAGGCAGCCTCTCAACCGAAAACAACAACCCACTTTATCTCATTGAGGGCGGTAATATAACCGCATCGATTACATGTACCACGCCATTTTTAGCCTTAACATCCGCGGCAACGACGTTGGCATTTTCAATCTTAACACCTCCGCTTTTAATGGTAACCTTTATTTTTTCACCTTGCACGGTGGTCGCCTTTTGGCCATTAGAAAGATCGGTTGACATTATTTTACCTGATACTACATGATACTTTAAGATGGCCACTAACTGATCCTTGTTTTCGGGCTTTAGTAGTGACTCCAGGGTTCCTTCCGGCAAAGCAGCAAAGGCTTCATCGGTTGGGGCAAAAACGGTGAAAGGGCCATCACTTTTCAGCACATCAACAAGCCCTCCGGCTTTTACTGCAGCTACCAAGGTTTTAAGGCCATCATTTCCAACCGCCAGATCAACGATGTCTTTAGATTGTGACTTTACGGTAGATCCCATGGCTAAAACCATAGCCATAACACCAAATACAAACACTTTTAACTTTTGAGTTTTCATAATTAGAATGTTTAATCTTTTGATACACTCTAACTACGACCTGAACAGGTTCTTTGGATTTTTTGACCCTAACTTTTTTTGAGAAAACCCTTCACATAGGTTTTTTCCACTGTGGCCCTGGGGGTTCCACCTTCCTTCTCAAGGGTGACAGCAAAAGCCATAACATCGCCTTTGATAACTTTCAACTCCTGTACCAAATTGTTATGGTCAAATATCCCCGCATCAATAGGTGGTTGATTGGCTTTAATTGCCCAGAGCTGGTATTGATGCCCGTGGGGAGGCTCGGGAAGGTTATCTACACTTATAAATACGGCGTTTGAATTTTTATTCCAAAATACATTAGCATAAGATTCAGGCGATAACGGGAGGCCATCCATTCTCACATGAATGTTATCTTCATTTAAGAAATGCGCAATTCTCAAATTCGCATATTCAAGTTTTTGAGATGCGGTTTCAACCTGCTCCGCTATTACATTTTTTTCGGCCGCCAGCTGTTTTACTTCATTTCTACTTTGTCGAAGTTCAGAAGCGAAATAAATGTTGAATCCAATACTGACCAATAAAAAAAAAGATGCAGCTATTGCCCAAAAGGGTTTCTTTTGGTGCATGGTGATGAGAGGTATCTTCTCAATGGGTTCCGGGGCTTCAAGCTCCTTAAAAACCTCATGAAGTAAACTTTTATCTGGTTGGCTACCTGAAGCTTCAGCATATTGGTTAATTGACGTTCTCAGCTTGCCAAGTTCTTCCTGTATTTCCGGATGGCTCTCGACCATTCGGTCCACCTCAATCATTTCTTGCTCGTCCAATTCTCCCATAAGATAGGACTCTAAGATTCCTGATGCTATATATTCCCGTATATCCACCTTAAATAATAGACCTCAAATGCGCCAAAGCTGATCTTATCCGGGTTTTAACAGTACCTAGAGGCATTCTTAAATTTTCTGCTATTTCTCTTTGGGTAAAACCCTGAAAATAAGCTAAATCTATTAAATCCTTCTGATTAGGTGGTAGTTGGTTGATTACTTGCCTCATATATAGTTGCTCCAACTCTTCATTCTCATCCTCTTTTTCAATAGATACGAGCTCAGGTGACCTTCTGGATTCCTGTGTCAGCCTAAAATCCTTGGTTCTTGTTTTGTCAATGGCTGCATTTCTACAAATACTTACAAGCCATGTAAACAGGCTGCCTCTGCTCTTGCTGTAGGAGTCTGAATGATTCCATATTTTAATCAACGACTCCTGAAGCACATCTTGAGCTAATACATTGTCTTTTACAATCCGAAGAATAACATTGAAGAGCGCGGCAGAATAGTTTTCGAAAATAAGCTCTAAAGCACGCTTGTCTTTTTTACTGAGTAACAGAATTAAGTGTTCCTCACTATCCAATTCTGAAATAGTACGCTTGATCTGGACAGACAAATTTGACTTTAGTTGAGAACGGTCTTACGCCAATATTGTTCAGCCTTTTACCTTTAAAGTATCAAAAAATTAAACAATTAAGACCGGCTATCGGGTTATAAAATTTATTAAATGATCTGCGAGACTTAAAAATGAGCCAATTTTTGATATTTGCAGAAATTTAAAGGGAATGCGATTACCATTAATTAAACACACCGTAGAGTTTATTCAAACCCACGATGAAGATTGGGTGAATGAAACCATAGAATTACTTGAGCACATCAGTGAAGCCAAGGGAATAAAAGATGAAGAACTGGAAGTTATTGGCGAGCTCATTTCAAACATGTTTGGCGCCATAGAGGTCAATAAAGATATAAAAGCAGGAAAACCTCAAAAAGAGGCGCTTAATGATTTTATGAAAAGAGTAGTGGGCACCATCAGCTAAATAAAGAGGCTGTCTGAAAAGGTAGAAAACCAACATTTCAAGTCATTCTGGCCAAGGAAGAATCTCGCTAAGTTTTTTATTTTAAGCAGTCACTTAAGTTTAGTAAGATCCTTAGCAGACTTAAGATGACATACCTTTTAAGACAGCCTCTTTCATGTAGGAGCTAGTCGTTTGAAAGCGGTTCATATTCCTTAAAAGGAGACAGATCAGCCTTTTCTGCTGCTGATCTAAACTGGGGCCACTCGTTTTTGTAAAATTCGTTGACCGCCTCAATAGCTTCTTCAAGTTTAGATTCGGCTTGCTCTACTAATCTCAACTCTGTTGCGCCCGGAGCTACTAATGCTGAACTCACATAGAAGCCGGCCGTACCAAAACGACTTGAGATGGATGGTATAGGAGAACGAATTATACCTTGCTTTTTACTGTTATCCTCCCCAACAAACGGGATCATAAGGTTTTCTATGGAATCCTTAACCGCTTTGGTCTTGTCTATCATTTCCTTAAAGCCTTCCTTATCCTTCTCCTTCATTTTTTTCATATAGTCGTCTGCAATCTCTTTTGATTCCACTAATCGCTGCATAGCCATACCCGCTAACCCTTGTCCATTTTCAATTCTTTTTAACATTTCCCGTTTTGCAGAAAGCATACTATTTGACATTTCTACGCGCGGATCAAACCGAACGTTAACCATTGTGGAATCACTCTTTTCACCGAAAGTTAGTCTGAGTTTGTAGCTACCCGGCAAAACAGTAACCCCACGCGGTTCGGCCGCACCTTCTTTCACTTTTCTACGGCTTGGTCTACGTTGTCCCTTCTCTTCAAGCCCCCAGTACATGCGATTGAGGCCTTTTTCCTTTGGAGCTTTTCTTTTGATAGTTCTGATTAAATCTCCGGATCCGTTAAAAACTTCAAGGGTTAGAGAATCATAGCTGATCTTATCTTCTTTTTCAACTTCGTCTTCCACAGGTTTTGGTTCAGGCTTAGCAGCTTTCTTTTTTCTTTTACTCTTTTTAACCGGCTCTTCTTTAACCACCTCTTCTTTTTCTTCCGGTTTGTTTACTATGTAGGACAGCATGGCCCCGCCTTTTCTATTCTCACCATTATAAATAGCATCTGCTCCAAAACGTGTTCCTGATGGTTGCTGATTTAGGGTAATAAACGCATCAGGAGCGTCAAAAAGAACTACTTGTTTTTGCATGGTAGAACCTCCGCTTTTAGCAAGCTCCCTTAACGGCCTGATGTCATCCAATACGTACGCTGCACGACCATAGGTTCCAATCACCAAATCATGCTCTCGTGGATGGATGACCAAGTCCATGGTAGAAACATTCGGATAATTTTCACCCCACTGCGTCCAATTTTCTCCTGCATCTATACTTACATATAAACCACCGTCAGAGCCAAGAAACATCAAGTTGGGCTCTACAGGATCCTGAACAAAACAAAGTGTGTACGTCCAAACCTGGCTTTCATTAACCAAGCTGCGCCAAGTTTTTCCATAATCAGCTGTATGGAATAAATACGGTTTAAAATCGAAGTTTCTATAATTATTAACGACAGCAAAAGCCTCTCCGGCGTTGTAAGTAGAAGCCTTAATTTGTGCAACCCATCCGGCATTCGGCATGCCGGTGATATTAGCGGTTACATTCGTCCAGGTTTGCCCTCCATCCCTAGTTATTTGTATCAAGCCATCATCCGTACCTACCCAAAGCAAATCTTTTTCAATAGGGCTAGGTGCAACCGCCAGGATAGTAGTATTATTTTCCGCACCGGTAGCATCCATGGTCAGACCTCCACTTTTGTCCTGCTTCTGCTTTTCAGGATCATTTGTGGTAAGATCCGGTGAGATAATGGACCAGGTGGCTCCCCTATCTAAGCTCTTATGTACAAACTGACTGCCAAAATACACCGTGGAGTTATCAAAAGGATCTTGTGCGATAGCGGCGTTCCAGTTAAACCTTAAACGCATGTCAGGATTAGGGTGAGTAGGACGTACAATTCTTGTATGACCTGTCTCTCTATCATACCTGACAACAAAGCCCTGCTGCGACATTGAATATCCATACCTCGAATCATCAGGATCAGGAATAACATCAAACCCGTCGCCAAACGAAAGTTCTTGCCAGTATGAATTTCTTATCCCTTGTGATTTCCAAACGTAGGCCGGACCACCCCAAGAGCCATTGTCCTGCATACCTCCGTACACATTGTAAGGGTATTCCATATCAACGTTAATATGGTAGAACTGCGCTAGCGGTAAGTTTTCTACAAAGCGCCAGGACTTGCCACGGTCCCTGGTTATGTTGAGTCCACCATCGTTACCCTCTATCATAAAGCTTGGATCTTCCGGATTGATCCACCAGGCATGGTGATCGGGGTGTACACCATTATCGACACCATAAGCAGGCATCAGTTGTTTAAAAGACTTACCGGCATCTTCACTCACGTTCACGTAAGTGAAGACAGTATAAACCCTATTCTCATTTTGAGGATCTACATAGATATCCGAGTAATAGAAAGGCCGATTACCTATTTCACTCCCCTTATCATTTACTTTCTCCCAAGTATAACCTCCATCATTAGATCGATAGAAAGCATTCTTCTTGGATTCCACTAATGCATATACTCTTTTTGGATCGCTTTTGGAAACGGCAACTCCTATTCTACCTAAATCCCCTTTAGGAAATCCATCGTCTTCGGATATCTTCTTCCAGTTTTCACCTCCGTCTACCGTAACATACAATCCTGAACCAGGCCCTCCTGAATTGAACGTCCATGGTTTTCTGCGGTGCTCCCACATGGCGGCAAACAGCTTATTAGTATTAGTAGGGTCAGCCACCAGATCAGCTACCCCGGTTTTATTGTCAACGAAAAGTACTTTCTTCCAGCTCTTTCCCCCATCAGTAGTCTTAAATATTCCCCTTTCCGGGTGTTCACCCCAAGGGGACCCAATAGCACCTACATATACAATGTCCGGGTTGTCCTTATTTATTACAATGCGATGAATGTTTCGCGTTTTCTCCAAACCCATAAGGTCCCAGCTTTTTCCTCCATCCAGGCTCTTATAGAGACCATAACCCCCGTTTAAGCTGTTTCTGGGATTACCCTCCCCGGTTCCAGCCCATACCACATCCGGATTATCTTGCTGGATAGCTACAGCGCCGATAGAAAGGATTTTTTCTTTATCAAAGACCGGCTCCCAGTCGATACCTCCACTTTCAGACTTCCAAAGGCCTCCCGATGCAGTTCCGACATAAATAAGATCCGGATTAGAATGCAGTGCGTCTATTGCTGTAACTCTGCCACTCATACCGGCCGGACCTATACTTCTGGGTTTCATACCTTTTAGTAATTCCATATCTATGGATTGAGCGATCAGGCTGGTGGAAAAAACCGCGCAGATAAATACCGCGCTAAGAAAGTTCTGAATAGATTTTATCATTATTGGAGAAGGTTATAGACCTGTAAGCTGGTTCAGACATTACTGAAAACAAACAAGTAGTACTTTAAAGCACTATATCTTTCCATGAGTGGTACAAACAGGCCTAAAAAATGAATTTGATCTGCTTTAGGTCATAATGTCGTACACCATCGGGCCTGCTAATAGCTATGCGACCATTATCGAGAACATCGACAACCTCACCTTGAAACAGTTCCCCGTCATTAAACATGCATTGATTACCATAGCCTAAAAGTCGTTGGAGATAATCATTCTTGAGCGACAACGCTCCTCCTCTCTTTAGCTGTAAGTATCTCTTTTCAATGGCAAAACATAAGTCCTCGAGTACCACTGATAATTCGTATTTGTGATTACAAATTAATCTTAGGGAAGTAGCATTCGGTGTTTCAAATACAGTTTGATTAATATTTAAGCCGATCCCAACAATTGAGCTATCCACACTTGCACCACTTACAGAATTCTGAATAAGAATACCCGCTATTTTCTCTTTGCCATAATAGACGTCATTTGGCCACTTTACTTGAAATCCCGGATCAAACTTATCCAAAAACTCCGCCACACCTAAAGACATAGCCATTGCCAATTGAAATTGCCTGTTGACATTTACAAAAGTTGGCTTGAGGATCAGAGAAAATGTAAGGTTCGCACCGGCAGCAGATTCCCAGGAATTTTCCATCTGACCCCGCCCTGCGGTTTGGTCATTGGCGATCACAATTGTTCCCTCAATAAATACTCCTGACTTGGTCAGGCTTCTCGCAGAGTCATTAGTAGAATGACAAGATGGCAGATAAACGACCTTTTTACCCAGAATTAAAGTTTTGGCAAGAATTTTATACAACTAAATTTTGTAGTTTTGACAGATACAACCAAATATACTTAATGGATGTAAATACCAATTTGACACCTTCCGAAAAGTTGAGTCAGGCGGTGATAAGAGGGATGCAGGAGAAGAAGGCTTCAGACATAGTTTTGATGGATTTAAGAAACGTGAAAAATGCAGTGGCTGATTTCTTTGTACTTTGTACAGGCTCGTCGGACACGCAGATAGATGCTATTGCAGAATCAGTAGATGAACAAGTAATAAAAGAAACCGAGGAGAATCCTTGGCATCAGGAAGGAAAAGAGAATAAGGAGTGGATGTTAATAGATTATGTTAATGTAGTCGCTCATATTTTCAAGCAAGAAACACGCAAGTTTTATGGGCTGGAAACCTTGTGGGGAGATGCTCTGGTTCATTCATATGAAGAAACTGTCTGAATCAGGAACATTAAAAAGTAAAAGCCGTTAACAAAGAGATTAATTTCAGAAGAGGAAGATGCCAGATAAGAAGAAGATAATACCTAAATCACCAAAGCCAAATTATCAGATATGGATTATTGCGATACTAATCGCTCTGATTTTTGGGGTGACCTATTTCAACGGCTCAAATTCACTACCTGTTGTTTCCAGTAACCGGTTGGAGAATATGTTGTTGAGTAATGATGTGCGCAAGGTTGTACTAATCAGAAACCAAAATTATGTTGAAATAACATTAAAGTCTGAAGCTTTAGAAAACGCAAAGTATAGATCGGAGCTAGAGTCTCAAAACACCTTTGGCGTTGGGGGTGGTCCTCATTTCAAATGTAAGTTTGGAGATGTGGCCAAGTTTGAAAATGATTACGACGATTGGAATGAGAATCTACCAAGAGAACAGCAAGTATCCCTTGAGTATGATGATAGATCTGATTTCACCAGTATATTCTGGCAATGGGGCTTCCTAGCCTTTATCCTGTTTGGCTTTTGGTTCTTAATGCGAAGGATGACAGGTGGGGGCGGCCCTGGGGGTCAAATTTTCAATATTGGCAAATCAAAAGCAGCCCTTTTTGACGCAGAAAACAAAGTGAAAATCACTTTTGGTAATGTGGCAGGGCTAGACGAAGCTAAGGAAGAAGTAAAGGAAATTGTAGATTTTCTTAAAAACCCAGGTAAGTTCACTAAGCTTGGAGGTAAGATTCCGAAGGGGGCTTTATTAGTTGGCCCTCCGGGAACAGGCAAAACATTATTAGCCAAAGCAGTTGCGGGAGAAGCGGCTGTTCCATTTTTTACACTTTCTGGCTCCGACTTCGTAGAAATGTTCGTGGGTGTGGGCGCCGCAAGGGTTAGAGATCTTTTCAAGCAAGCAAAAGAAAAGGCTCCATGTATTGTTTTTATTGATGAAATTGACGCTATTGGAAGGAGCCGTGGCAAAGGACAAATGCCTGGTTCTAATGATGAGCGAGAAAATACACTAAACTCACTTTTAGTTGAGATGGACGGATTCTCAACGGACTCAGGAGTCATTATTCTCGCAGCCACAAATCGTCCTGACGTATTGGACTCTGCATTGATGCGTCCCGGAAGGTTCGACAGGCAAATTAGCATAGATAAACCGGATATTGTTGGACGTGAAGCTATTTTCAAAGTACATCTGAAACCATTGAAAATGGCCAAGGACGTCGACCCTAAGAAGTTAGCTGCGCAGACACCCGGTTTTGCAGGTGCGGAAATAGCTAACGTTTGTAACGAAGCGGCTTTGATAGCTGCAAGACGTGATAAGTCGGCGGTAGATATGCAGGATTTTCAAGATGCCATTGATCGGGTTATTGGGGGCCTTGAAAAGAAAAGTAAGATCATTTCCCCTGAAGAGAAAAAAATTGTTGCTTATCACGAGGCAGGACATGCCGTAGCAGGCTGGTTCCTAGAGCATGCTGACCCATTAGTGAAAGTAAGTATAGTACCTCGTGGAGTAGCAGCATTAGGATATGCACAATATTTACCTAAAGAGCAGTTTCTTTACCAAACAGAGCAATTAGTAGACGAAATGTGCATGGCACTTGGCGGTAGGGCCGCAGAAGAACTTACTTTTGGCAAGATATCTACGGGAGCATTAAGTGACCTTGAACGTGTTACCAAGATGGCCTACAGCATAGTAAGTGTCTATGGAATGAATGACAAAATTGGCAACGTATCGTTTTATGATTCTAAGCAATCCGACTACAACTTCACAAAACCTTACTCAGAAACCACGGCTGAAACGATTGATGCTGAAGTAAGAAGGCTCATTGACGACGCCTATGTGCGAACAAAAGAGTTGTTAAGTAAGCACAGTGAGCATTTGGTGGTAGTTGCTAAAGAACTTTTGGAAAAAGAGATTATATTTCAGAGTGACTTAGAACGTTTAATTGGTAAAAGACCATTCTTGCATCAAACTTCGTATGAAGCTTACACTAATGGTAAGCTTAAGGAGGAAAAAAAAGAAGACGAAGTGTCTAAAAAGGATTCTAAACCGGAGAACAGGCAATTTCCCGAAAAGCCGGAAGAAGTTAAGAGCGAAAATTAACATTTATACAAATCATCAAAATCAGGTACTTTTGGGCGCCTGATTTTTTTTATGCTCAAAAAGGTAGATACACTTAGTAGTCGGTACATTTATTTCGCATCTGATTTTCATTTGGGAGCGCCTACTGAAGAATCAAGCCGGGCAAGAGAAAAGAAAATCGTACGGTGGCTCGATACGATTAAAGAGGATGCACATTCCATATATTTATTAGGGGACATCTTTGATTTTTGGTTTGAATACTCATATGTAATCCCCAGGGGTTTTATCAGGCTTCAGAGTAAACTGATCGAACTGGTAGATTCAGGTATACCCATCTACTTCTTTTCAGGAAATCATGATATGTGGATGTTCGACTATTTCCCGACGGAATTTGGCATTCCTGTCTACCATAAAGAGATGCAACTGATTGTTGGCAACCAAAAGCTGCTAATCGGTCATGGAGATGGACTTGGTCCGGGAGATAAAATGTATAAGGTCCTAAAAAAGATATTTAGAAATAAGTTTTGCCAATGGCTGTTCGCAAGGATTCATCCCAACCTTGGCATTAGTATTGCAAACTATTGGAGTAAAAGCAGCAGGATCAGTAACATAAAAAAAGGAGATGATGATTTTAAGGGTGATAAAGAGTTCCTTCTCCAATATTGTAGATCGAAAGAGCAGCAAGAACACCATGATTACTATGTCTTTGGTCATAGACACTTGCCACTCAACCTTGAAATCGGGAATACCAGCAAATATATTAATCTGGGTGAATGGGTAAATTATTATACCTATGGCAGGTATGATGGAGAGCAATTTGAATTACTCACGTTTGAAGAAAGTTAGAATTTTAGTCTGTCTTCTGATTCTATATTCAGGCTCCTCTATTGGTCAGGATTTTGCAGAAGTTAGGACGATTTCAACTGAGCTACCCCACCTCGTATCCACAGATAAAAAAGGAAACATTTACGTTTCTCATGCTAATGGAGCCATCAATCAGTACAATACTGATGGCGACTTACTCAACCACTACTCGCCGGTAAAACCCTCTGAAGCTACTTTAGTAGAAGCCTGGAATCCACTTAAAATATTCGTTTTTTATCGTGATTTTCAGGAATATGTTTTTCTGGATAGATTCTTAACCACCGCCAGTAGATTCTCTTTTGCAGAAATTTCGAGCTACGTAGGCTTGGCTACCATAAGCGCTGACAATAACCTTTGGTTGATAGACTACAGTGAATTCAGTTTAAAAAAATACGATGTGAATCTTCAACAGGTTACCATCGAGCGGCCATTGGATTTAGTTCTTGATCTGGATGAGTATGATTTGACCTTCATGCGTGAATATCAAAATTTGTTGTTTTTAGCTGATAGAAACAGAGGGGTACTAATGTTCGATAATCTTGGAAATTACCTTCGCCTGTTGTCTACAGATCAATTAGACTACTTTAGCTTTAATAAAAATGAATTGTATTTCGCTAACCACCAGTCTCTAGGGTTTATTGATATCTATACTGGAAAAAAGAGAAACGTTGATCTTCCTAAAAGCACGTCTTTTGGAATAATAACTGATCAGGGAGTGGCTCTCATTTCTAAGGAAGGAATAAGTATTTTTTTAAAAAATGAATGAATTTACCCCCAAATGGGGGATTCACCAGTCGTAAAAACTTCGGAACTTAGCTTCAAGTTCTGATTGATTCAAAAAGACTCCTTTGATTGATGCCTAGGCGGAGAAAAAAGGAGTTTTTTGTTAAACACCCGTCTTGTCTAGTCATTTTGGCACACCCATGGAATCCCCTTGGTGACTTTCGATTCAATTGCTCTGACTTTTTCTAGCTCATCAATAAGCTCCTGCTGATTAAATGCGAAGGATATTGGTATGGCTATGCCACTTACATTAACGCTTCCGTTTATGAGCCAGTAAAAAGGATCGCGCTGTGAATCACCGTTTGAAGAATAAAGGTAGCTGTTGAAGATAGCTTTCCACTCACATTCCCCGGGTTCTTTAAAGAAAATTTATCCAGGTCTTGAGCAGATATGCCCATCGGAACCATGAGCAAAATCAATAAAAACCAACTTGTTAAAATATACTGCATTAACGGACTTTGAGGCTTAACCAATGGATAAACGTAGTCAGTATGTATAAATATTTAAACTAAAATGATGAATATGATTGTATAAGTAGGAAGTAATCGAAGTAAATAGATAGGTAGAAGGGAAAGTCCTAAAAAGTAGAAATGCCTCTGGTCGGAGGCATTTCCAAGGTCAAAAACTCAAAATAAATAGGATAAATTCTAAATTCATCCAATAACAACACTGCCAATATAACAAGAATATCTGAAAAAGGGTTTAACTATTTCTAAAAAATTATCTGGATGTTAACTCACTATATCCTGTTAGTTTTCCGGATTTGTTGTAGGTTTCATTTCTTACCATACCCACACCTTGTGCAATAAAATCAGCGCCAGTGCTTTTTATGTTCATGACCATTTTGGTACTGACCGAGTAGGTAATTTTAAAACATTCAAATGTACCGGCGGGAGTGGTGATAGTCTCTTTACCTTCTACTTTCCTATCGGTTATGTTTACTGTAATATTCATTGGCATATCACCGCTAATAGTAACCGAGCCATCATTCAAGACCATACCGGCCTCCAGCTTCTCCGGGATCTCGATATTGTCCATATCTATTTTCATATTCATGTCCTTATAAGCTTGCATCTGCTCTTCAGAAATCATTCTTGTCATATCCAGAACCACGGTACCATTATCACATGCCATATCGATGTCTTTGTCATATACCATTTCATTTTTCTTATCGTATAATTTCATTCCTAAAGTAGTGCTCCAACCGGTTCCGGTGGTTTCCATTGCTTTGACCTCATTGAGCTGCTTCCCCTGAAATTTTCCCTTAGCGTTGTAATTCGTCATCTCCCATTTGCTACCCACTTTCATGATGTAATACGGATTACACTGGGCAAAAGAACTTCCAACTACAACCACCAGCGATAAAAGAAATGCGAATAAGGTTTTCATAAGTTTAGTTTTATAAATCAATAACAAGATAGTATTAATTATTTTCTAGGGAAAGATCATACCCTGGTTATTCTAATATTACCTAAATTGTGTTCGATTTCGATCACTCTTGTGCAAAAAAGAACAAATCATTACGCCAAACTGGCCGAAAATGTACATCCTGCGGTTGGCATCATTTTGGACAATACATATCACTCAAACCTAAACATATGGAAAAAGAATCGGGTAAGGTCTTAATGATTGATGATGATGAGGATGTATTATTAGCCGCTAAACTCCTTTTAAAGAAAAATGGCCATCATGTTATCATAGAAAAGAACCCAAAAAAGATACCTTTTCTTCTGAATAATGACACTTATGATGTAATCCTACTGGATATGAACTTCAGCAAGGATATCACAAGCGGAAAGGAAGGTTTTTATTGGCTTAGCCAGATCAAGGAGAAAGATCCAAATGCTGTTGTAATATTAATTACCGCTTTTGGCGATGTGGAAATGGCAGTAAGGGCTTTGAAAGAGGGCGCCACCGACTTTGTACTGAAGCCCTGGCAAAATGAAAAATTGCTTGCTACAATCTCTACTGCGATAAAGCTCAAAAACACTTATAAAGAAGTTGACAAGCTAAAAAAAGCAAAAAAGCAACTCGAAGAAGATATTAACCAACCCTTCAAGGATATCATTGGTAAAAGCGCATCTATTAAAAAAGTATTTGATCTTATTGATAAAGTAGCGAAAACGGATGCCAACGTATTGATATTAGGCGAGAATGGCACTGGAAAAGAACTTATTGCTCGTGCCATACATCAGCGCTCGCTTAGACACGATTCGAGTTTTGTAGGTGTAGATATGGGTGCAATCACCGAAACACTTTTTGAAAGTGAGCTTTTTGGCCACAAAAAAGGATCCTTTACAGATGCAAAAGAAGATCGGGCCGGTAGGTTTGAACTGGCTAACAGCGGCACCCTATTTTTAGATGAAATTGGCAACTTAAGTTTCCCGCTACAGTCTAAATTACTTACTGCTATTCAGAATAGAGAAGTCACAAGAATAGGTTCCAATAAATCCGTACCCGTAGATATACGTTTGGTTTCGGCTACAAACATGCACGTCCATGAAATGGTTAATGAAGGATCTTTCAGGCAAGATCTGCTCTACAGAATAAATACGGTAGAAATCAATTTACCTCCCTTGCGAGAACGTTTGGAGGACATTCCCCTTCTCGCTACCCATTTTCTTGATAAATACTCAAAAAAATATCGGAAAGAAATTAACGGACTATCAGAAGAAGCAATTATGACATTACGGAAATACCCCTGGCCAGGAAATATCCGCGAGCTTCAACACGCTATTGAAAGGGCCATTATAATGAGTGACAATCCTAAATTGGAACCTGATGACTTTTTCTTTTTGTCACAGTCTAAATCTGTGTCAAGTGCGGAGAACTATTCTGATAATCTCAACCTGGACGAGGTAGAAAAATCATTAATTCAAAAGGCCATTAATATTCATGACGGCAATATATCTAAAGCGGCTAATGAGCTAGGACTTACAAGGGCCTCGCTCTACCGAAGGCTGGAAAAGCATGGACTTTAATAATACAAAACGTATTGTATTATATAGGATTGGATTCATTATCCTGACTTCCTTTTTCCTGGCCTCACAGCTTTATTCAGATGGATTTATTCTAACTGAGCTGGTAATTACGGCTCTTTTGATATTTCAAGTCGTTCTTCTGGTCAAATACACGGAAAAATCAAAGTCAGAAGTCATGAGCTTTTTAAGCTCAATTAAACACGACGACCTTGGGCGCTCTTATTCCACCGATTCAAAGAACAAGGAGGTGAACAAATTGAATGCCGAACTCAACCGTGTACTATTAGATTTAAAAGAGGTACGAAAAGAAAAAGAAGCCGAATATCAGTATTTAAAAAATATCGTTCAGCATATCGGTATAGGGTTAATCACCTTCAATCAGGCAGGTGAAATCCAAATTATGAATACCTCCGCTAAAAAGCTCCTTCGTGTAGGTAATATAAAAAATGTATCTGACCTGAGGACAGTTAATGAGAATATGGTCGATACATTTAGGCGTCTGCGAACGGGGGGCAGAGACTTATTACGTTTTGAGATTGGAGGCGAAATAGTACAACTAGCTATTTACGCCATCGAGCTTACACTGAGTGGCGAGTTGTATAAACTGGTTTCTGTTCAAAATATCCAAAACGAATTGGAAGAAAAGGAAATGGAGGCGTGGCAAAATCTCGTTCGCGTGTTAACGCATGAGATCATGAATTCCGTAACTCCCATTTCTTCTCTGGCAAATACTGTGGAGGAAGATCTGAATTTACAGTTAGATTCAACTGAGGATAATCGAACGCTTTCAAACGATGATTTTGAGGACATGCACCTTGCGATTCAAACGATTAAGAAAAGAAGTGAAGGACTTATCACGTTCGTCCAGGATTTTAGAAATCTCACGCACATTCCAAAGCCCAAATTAGCTGAAATAAAAATCAAAGAGCTGCTAGATGAACTCATTGTGCTTCATAAAAATGAAATTAAGGAAAGTGGCGTGATCGTTAATTGCCAGATAGATCCGGAGAACTTAACTATCAATGCAGACAAAACACTAATTGACCAGGTTCTGATCAATTTGCTTAAAAATGCCCTTCAGGCATTTGACGAGCAAACTAACAAATTGGTTCAGCTTAGCGCATTCTTTGATGAAAAGAGCAGGCCAATCATATCAATAAAGGATAATGGCAACGGTATCGATGATGAGGCCCTGGAAAAAATATTCATTCCATTCTTTACCACAAAAAAATCCGGTTCGGGAATCGGGCTCAGCCTTTCAAGACAGATCATGCGCCAACACCAGGGCGTACTTGGTGTGAAGTCAAAAGTCGACGAAGGAACAGAGTTCTTTTTGCGTTTTTAATGCCCTTTACAATCGCTTTTCTAAAAACTATTTAGGTTATTTTCCTAGTTTTACCCAAAGTGTAAAAAGCGCATAATGGATACGCACGAACAGATAACCAAAATACTTGTAGATAAACTCGGGCTCGCGGAAACAGAAGTTACTCCCGATGCGAGTTTTGTTCGCGATTTAGGAATAGACTCCTTAGATTATGCCGAACTGGTAATGGAGTTTGAGCAAACATTTGATATCCGCATTCCTGATGAGGATGCCGAAAAACTTCAAACTATTAATCAAGCTGTGGAATACATCGAAGGCAAGGTAAATACATAGCCCCAAATTAGCAAACATTACATTCTAGCATATTTTAATGTTTGCTTTGTAAGCGGACACTAAATTTCCGCATCTGCTTTACCTATGAAATTATAAAAACAAGTACAGAAGTACGACTGGATTAGCCGTACAAGACGATTATTCACCTGGTAAGGTAATAATTAACCCGGGGTTACGCGATTAATTACCGCATAAACTGAGAGCAGCGCATGGTCATTTCCCTTTAAACGGTTTAAAACAGAACACTAAAAGGCGACCTGGAGGATGTTGGTCAAAAAGGCAGCATGGGAGAATATGATAGAGGTTTTAGATACGTTTAGTAAGGCAAGGCCTGTTTCAGAGGAAAGAGTAATTTTTAATATAGAAGAATAATTATCGGGTAGTAGGCCATGTAGCTTTTAAGCGAAAGACCATTTAGGTCGTATTTATTGGTACTGATCAAGAGTATGATGAAATTGACCCACGTACAATTCGGAATTATTAATGGAAAATAAAAAAGACCTGAAAAAGAACACAATGCAGCTCTAATGCTGTTATATAAAGTTTTTTCAGCTCCAGAAGGGACACCTGAATATGATCAGGAGTATCATAAAGAATTGAAGATACCTCTTGATTTACTTATTCAAGAGCATCAGTTAAGGATTTACCTGACTAGAGGTAAAAAGATCATTAATAACTTGAGAACGCTATTGTATGTTTTTTGTCTTACTTTCGGTTTGTAATCAGTCTATTTCGTCTTAGCCTTAATAATTATGAACTTCATTATAAAGATTCAGAGATTACATACCGTATTGGGATTACCTATGATATTTGTGATCAGGTAGAAGAGTTCTGCAATGCACCTAGGCCGCTAATGGCGCCATGAACAATGAGTTTGCAGAAATTTCTGATGTAACAAGACTTTATGGCGTCAATCAGCTAAGTGCACATGAAGGAAAGTTGAAGTTTAAAGATAAGGAAGTCGAATCGAAACAGTTCCATGCAGATTCTACTTTTTTTGATCAGAGTTTCGAAGCGCTTTATCAGTCCGAAAAACTTCTTTTTAATGTACTCTTTGTATTTCTTGATGGTTACTCTCTTTATTACGTGTGTTGGGCTTATTGGACTTCTATCTTATAGCGCTCAACAACGGAAAAGAGAAGTGGGGATTAGAAAAGTTCTTGGAAGCGACTCTTTCTCATTGCTGAGAATATTGACAAAAGACTATGTGACTATTGCTTTATTAGCGTTTATAGCGGCGAAAGTTACCAGCTGGTATGGGATGAAAAAGTGGTTTGAAACTTTTGCTTATCATACTTCTATAAAATGGTCAGATTATGTACTCGTCTTATGTGGATTTTTATTAATTATGTTTCTGTTATCAATCTATCAGATAACCAGAGCTATGATGGCTAATCCCATTAAAACAATAAGGCGCGAAAATTAAAACCAATATTCTGCACCTACAGCAATCAAGGCGCCTAAAATAGCCACACTCAACTTTTTTAGATTAAAGCTATGATCAGTACTACTTTCAAAAACTATTGTGGTAGAAATATGAAGAAAACTGCCACTGAGCAGTCCAAACAATATGTTAAATACACTTTGAGAAATGGAACCGTAATTCACAATGTAATTACCGATTAATATTCCTAAAGGTGACGCCATGGCGAACAGTACTAATAGTATAATTACTAGCTTTTTATTGTTTAAATAACATAAAAGAATTGTTGTAAGCGCAAATGCGGCTGGTCCTTTATGTAAGGCTATACCTAATAACAATGCAGAAGAATCGTGTTGCTCATGAATTGAACTTGGGTGCGCAAGAAGAGCGCCCTCTAATATAGCATGAACTGATAACGCAACCACTATAGGTATAACAGAAGATTTGGAATGTCTATGCGATTTATTATGTCTATGAATATGACCATGCTCGGCGCCTGTGCTAAAATATTCTAAGATTTGCTGAAGGAAAAAACCTAATAAAACGTAGATGCCAATAATAGTGGGATTAGCAGCGCTATAAAACAGTTCCGGAAGAATATGGATAATAGTAACCGCAAATAAATAAGCTCCCGCAAATACTAAGCTCAGTTTATAGAAGCCATTTTTAACATTGTTAATTCGAAAGGCCAATAGGCCTGAAAGCAAGGCCAGAGCAAATAGAATAGTAAAGCTCATATTTGAATATGATATCGAATATACAACTGTTGCATTTACTTCTTAAGCACAAAAATCATCCGCTCAGAATCTTCTGCCACATAGGGGTTAAAATGGTAATCTCCATAAATATTTTCCAGCAATAAACCGGCTTCTCTAAAGTAGACAAGAAAATCTAGCCGTCGTATAGCACGCACACGCTCCTCATAATGATAGGTTTTACCCTTATCTTCGAATTCAATTTCCTTAATAATGAAATTATCTGCACTCAAATATTTACGGATCTTAAACTCAATGTCCTGGATAAGCTTTATTTCAGTGGGCTTCAATGCATGAACGACTGTATATGGATTTAAAAAATCCAATAGGAACTTTCCTCCTTCTTTTAACGCCGCTGCCACTGCTTTAATGGCTTTAACGTTCTCCTGTTCCGTATTAAAATATCCGAAACTTGTAAATAAATTCAAGATTACGTCAAATTCCTGGAAGGCTATTGGTTCACGCATATCGTGAACAAAAAAATGCAAGCGATCATTCTGAAATTGCTTGGCATAGGCAATATTTTGCTCAGAAAGGTCGAAACCCGTTACGTCAAATCCTTTTTTATTGAGATATATGGAGTGTCGTCCCTTGCCACATGCCACATCCAGGATCCGATCACTTTTTGCGGGCTTCAAGACATCCGTCAGGTTGTCAATGAATCTTTCTGCCTCATAATGATCTCTGTGATGATATAAAATGTGATAGTAAGGTGAATCGAACCACTCTCCAAACCACTCTCTTCTTTGGGGCATTTTTAAATAGGTCTTATGGAAGATTGGATACCAGGAGTGTTGTACACATCCAACTTTCCATTGTTATCACTATATATGAGGTACGCATCATACGCCTTGTGTTCATTTAAGAATTGGATAGTTCTTTCTAGGCCAAAAACCATAAAAGCGGTGGCCAACGCATCTGCAGTGTGACAATTATCAGCAATAACAGACGCACTAAGTAACTCATGCTGTATAGGATAACCGCTTACAGGATCTATCGTGTGCCCATACTTAACTCCGTCAGTTACAATATAATTGAAGTAGTTACCGGATGTCGCCATACCTTTGTCTTTCAAGCTAATTATGCCATGGTACCGCTGCTCTAATTCTGTAGAATTCGGATCTAAAATACCCACGGTCCAAAGGGTATCTTTCTGGAGGTTTTTGCCTGCTACGGCCACCTCACCTCCTATCTCCACAAAAGCATTTGAAATACCGTAAGACTTTAAAAGATCCATAACCACATCCACACCATAGCCTTTAGCTGAGGCGCTAAAATCTAGCTGTAAGCGTACGTCCTTCTTTGAAATGACCTTATCCGTTATATGAATCAGATCGAAACCTGTAAAAGATTTCAGCGAATCTACCTTTAAGCTGTCCATCTCTTCTCTGTCTTTATAGCCAAAACCCCAGGCATTAATCAGAGGTCCTATACTTGGATCATAGGCGCCATCTGTCAAATTGTAAAGCTCACCCCCTTTTTTAGCCGCTTCTCTGAAATAATGGAGATTGAACTCAAACAAAGAATCGCTATTAAATCTTGATATTTCAGACCCGGGGATATAGGTATTTAAAGATTGATTGAATATTCTTAAAACGGAATCTACCTGGCTTTGAAAATCGCGCCCCTCAGCATCGAAATAAGTGACGTTATACGCTATAGGCCCCATCGTTTTACCCGAAAATTGCACAATGCTAATGGCTTTATCGCCCGCTTTACGATATTGGTAAACTATTAGTAACGCCAATAGCAATACAACGGAGTAAATGATATTTTTCGTACGGTTACTCATACCCAAATTTTGCCGCAAAAGTAATGAATTGGGTAGGCTTATAACTAAATTAGCTTTATAATATGAGAGAGGAGTACCTGCAGGCGGACGAAGAGAATTTAAGCTCTGTAGAGCGTGAGATAGAACGTGCCCTGCGTCCACTTAATTTTGGTGATTTTACAGGACAGCACAAGATCGTTGAAAATGTAAAAGTATTCGTGCAGGCGGCTAAGCAGCGAGGGGAACCGCTTGATCATGTTTTACTTCATGGCCCCCCGGGACTTGGAAAAACCACCCTATCACACATCATAGCGAATGAACTTGGAACCAGCATAAAAGTAACTTCAGGGCCTATCCTGGATAAACCAGGTGACCTAGCAGGTCTACTTACTAACCTTGAGGATAATGAGGTTTTATTTATCGATGAAATCCATAGACTGAACCCAATAGTGGAAGAGTACCTGTACTCAGCCATGGAAGATTTTAAGATAGACATTATGCTGGATTCCGGACCAAGCGCCAGGGCAGTGCAGATCAGCCTATCTCCATTTACACTTGTAGGCGCCACTACTCGTTCAGGATTATTAACCTCGCCGTTGCGTGCACGATTTGGAATTAATGCAAGACTGGAATATTATGATTCCAAAATACTATCTGGCATTGTCAAACGCTCTTGTGACATACTCAATACACCCATCGATGAAGATGCTTCATTCGAAATAGCAAGAAGAAGCCGGGGTACACCACGGATAGCAAACAATCTTCTTCGCAGAACACGAGATTTTGCAGACGTAAAAGGGGATGGAAAAATAACCAAGGAAATTGCCAAGATGGCGCTGAGCGCACTTGACGTAGATGAGCATGGCCTGGACGAAATGGATAACCGTATTCTTTCCACTATTATAGAAAAATTCAAAGGTGGGCCGGTGGGTATATCTACTATCGCTACGGCATGTGGAGAGGAGGCGGAGACTATTGAAGAAGTGTATGAGCCCTTCCTGATTCAGGAGGGCTACATCAAGCGAACCGCAAGGGGAAGGGAAGCTACGGAGCTGGCTTACAAACACCTGAAAATTGTACCCCCGGGTAAGGTCCAGGGTTTGTTTGATTAGAATGTCTTCAACATAGTAGATTACATTCCCATTCTACTACATTTTGTAATTCAGTCTCTAATAAACCACTCTGTTGACCACCTGTAAATATTGTGATCCAAAATTACTCCTGAATTTATATCACGAAAAATGGTATCATTTTTACCGTTTGTAGCGGCTATAATCATTTAGAGTATTGAATACTTATATAATGCCAAATTGTTAATATGTTGATAATCAGACTACAAACTCCGTTTTTAGATAGAACATTGTCTTAAGATTAAACAGCAATATGTATCAAAATGAATCAACTACTGTTCTTTATGTAGTATTGACTTGTACCGCAACTTCAAAATATTTACTTACACTTATAGGGTTTAGCTTGCAAGGTTAAAGCTCGCCACAATAAGTTGTGTTAGTCGAATTCAGTTTAAGAGTAGTACTTTTTCGCTTAGGATAAGTCATCAACGATACGTTTCAGTTTCTTGATCTTTAGCCCATAAATAAGATTAACCAGCCAATGTAGCAAGGCTGCAAAGAGTACAGGTACAACTATGATCAAACCTATAACGACATAGGCCTCGGTTTTAGTGAATTCAAATTGCGGTGTATTTTGAGGTAAATCCATTTCCTGTCCTGTATAACCCATATAAAACCCATAGCCAGCAGCTCCCCAAATCACCAGCACATAACCCACCCATATTACCACTTTATAATGGAGCAGGTAGAAACGTAAATATTTATATACCTTGGTAAGGCTTTTTTTTACATCACCTGAATAGTCGAATCGGTTTATAGACCTTATTAAAAAGATATAATAGAAGAAATAGATTAGAAAAGCCATGAATGTAAAGACCCCGTAGCCCACACCAAAATCAATGAAGTACCAAACTGCACAGGCGGGAACAATTAGATTATTCAGCCAAAACTCAATTTTTAAAATGAATTTGATTTTGGCCAGCACAGTTGTGGACTTCTTCCCAATGGCCTCATCAACATTAATTTCAGCATTTTTCAAGGATGCCGTATCCTTCTTCCATATGTCAATTAAATCAAGCTCCACTTTTAATAATCTCTCTCAATTGATTTTTCACTCGGTTAACCCTGGCGCCTACATTAGTAACGGTAATACCCAATATCTCTGCTATTTCTTTATAGCTTTTATCATCTAAATAAAGCAGAACGATAGCTCTTTCTGACTCCTTTAGCCTTTTAATAGCTTTGTACAAAGATGCTATTTGTTCTTTCTCAGTTTCATCATTAGTATCATGGTAATCTGTGGACAACAATGATACTGTATCAACCTTTCTACTACGCTTTTTTGAAAGTGTCAAACACACATTTAAGGTAACTCGGTAGACCCATGTTGACAACTTGGATCTGTTTTCAAACTTCTCATGCGAACGCCAGAGCTGAATGGTAACTTCCTGAACAAAGTCTTTTAGTTCTTCCGGGTCATTGGCATACGCCCTACATATTTTATAGATAGTCGCCTTATTATCTTCAATAAATTCTTTAAAGAAAGTATCAGATGCGGTCAAACCACTTGACGTGTTAGTAATTAAAAAAAAAAATTTATTACATGCTGTAATAAAAAAATCCTTTGAAGGTACTAACGAATCAAACAAAACCAGAGAGATATGGTTAAAAAACATTTTAAGGAACTAACGATTATAGTAGGCCTTATAGTAGCTTTATTACTCACTAACTAGGCTTTGCTGAGAAACATTATTTTCTTGGAAGAGACCTGTTCAGGCTGTATT
>ERZ1740070.541-NODE-541-length-25767-cov-4.739305_pt1 | contig 25767 bp, 27 predicted proteins | sample MGYA00581734_ERZ1740070 | MGnify/ENA primary metagenome ERZ1740070 (study PRJEB43018, sample SAMN04849744) | marine metagenome | isolation source: floating plastic debris | place: Pacific Ocean | collected 2008-09-01 | study: EMG produced TPA metagenomics assembly...
TCAGGTGCTAGTGTCCGTATGGACGTGGAGGTTCGAGTCCTCTCCTGGGCACCAAAACAGGCACCTTGGTCTGTAATTGAATCTAAAGCTTTGAATGGTAACGCTTTTTGTGCGGTTCGAGGTCCCTTGTTTCGGTCATATGTGATGCTGGTGCTAAAGGCCAGTTTGAGCACCGTGCGACGCAGTGCTGTGTTGCCATTTTCCCAGACTTTCCATGGGCTTGCGAGGAATGCAAGGAGCGGTTCGAGTTTTTCCTCGAAGGAACCGCTTGGAGGGCTCCATTGTGCTGTTTTTTCGGTCAGCAAGAGCTTTTCGCGCTCCAGTTTCGCGATCTTGTCCTCGTAGGTTTCAATGACTGTAGCGTTTGATGACGCCATGATCCGTTCAAGGACGGCCTCGATTTGCTTATCTATCTCACTGATCTTGCGTTTCGCAGAAGCTGCAGCCGCTTTTGCCCGCGTGAGCCGCTGGTCCCATGCCTGTTTGAACATGGCTTTTGCCAAACAGATCAGTTGTGGTGACGGCTCCAGGTCTTTGATCATCTGGCCAACATCGCCCTCAACCTGCTCTCTCGGCATGGACTTGGCATATGATGTGCAGTCTTTAGTTTGGCAGACATAGTAAGCATATTTTTTGGAACGCCCTTTGCTCCAGGCCGAACGTAGAGGGACGTTACAATCGCCACAGACGACCATGCCGCGCAGGGCAAAGTCATCGCCTATGTTCTTGCGCTTTGGTGCGTAAGCCTTGCCTTGGCGGCGCTCCTGGACCTTGTCGAAGGTCACCAGTGGGATCAGCGGGTCGTGCTGCCCTTTGAGCCAGTCGATTTTGTAATTCTCTGAGCAGATGTATCCCGCATAAATCGGATTGCCGAGAATGTCGGCCACGCGCTGCCGAGTGACTTCGCCATGTTTGTTGCGCGGGAAGTCGGGAAAGCTCTCAAAGAAGCGCGTGACCTCAGCCTGCGTTTGGAAACGACCCGACGCGTATCCTTCGAAGGCCTCGCGGATGATGCCGTCAAAAGGCTGGTTTGCGATCAAGACTTTGCCCCGGCCTTTTTGGGTTTCATAGCGATAACCGATGGGCGGGTTGTGAATCCAGTATCCGTTCTCCATCCGCGCTTTCATCTTCTGCGCCACCTGACGACCGTTTTGCCTTCGCTCCAGCGCCCCTTGAGCGGCCATGATGGTTTCAATGAACTCGCCCTCTGGCGTCTCGTCGAACTTGAAGTTGAGACAGGCAACGCGGACGTCTCGCTTCCGGAACGCATCGCGCAAATCAAGGAAGGCGCGCGTATCTCGGCTGGCGCGTTTCAGATCGTCAAAGATGACTGTGAAGCGTTCACCGGGTTGCGCATCAATGAAGGAGAGAAGCGCGACCATTCCAGGCCGCTGCATGAAGTCACCACCGCCTGTGATTGTGTCAGGGAAGACTGCGGCCACTTCTAAACCTTGCGCCTCGGCGTATTGCCGACAGCGGGTTTCTTGGCTTTCTAAACCGTGGCCTTCTTCGCTTTGCCCTTTCGTAGAAACTCTCGCATAAATGAGCGCTTTATCTTTGATCTTTGTTTTGCTCATGCTGCGTCCTCCTCCGTGTCGTTATCTTCTTGAGAGTTTACCACAGCAGCGGCCAGCGCGGCTTTGAGATCGATGGCTTCTCCACAAGTATCTGCGGGTGATTTCACCTCGAAGCCGAGATCGACAAACGCGATGACGATGGACCACAGCGCCTCAATGCTGGCTTGCTTGTCGGCCTCAGGCATATCGGCCTCGGCTAAGTATGGCAGCCAGTCGCGCCAATCAAAGCAAACTTGGGGCTTTGAGGTCTCAGTGGTGGGTGTCGTCTCGGTCATCTTTTGTCTCTCTTTCGCAGCGTCTTCGCAGTCTCCTTGTTCGCTGTTCCCCGCATCATGCGATTGGAACAAATAGCGAACATAATAGGCATAAATTCCTATTCTTTGCAATGATTTAGTTTTTCAGCGGGAGGGGCCGCTGCGCGCATAACTGCGGCTGTTTTCCTGTTTTTCAGTCCTTCGCGCAGCACGCTCAGCTTCTGCAACTGGTCGGTGGAAGCGGTCCTCCAGGTCCTTGCCCCACGTGTAGAGCTCTCTGCCTTCGGCCTCTTCGAAGCTGTCTTTCATAAGCATTTTGGCGGCGTTTTCAGTGATGCCGAACTCCCGTGCCATCGTGACACCTGCGATGTCGAAGGCCTGATAGAACGGCAGAGTTGGCCCATCTTTGATCATGCTCTCCATGGAGCGGGCATGATCCAACACACGGGTCTTATCCGCGCGGTCCCCAAGACGATCAATCCGCTCCATGAGCGCTTCGCGCGTTTGGTTCATGCTTTCGCCGTAACGCGCGCTGTAGATGTCCCTGAGGATGGTCTCCCCACGCAACGCGTCGAACTTTTGCGAGCGCGAGAATGCGTGAGCGTAATCGGTCAACTTTTCTCGGAAAGAGCCAGTCTTTTGGATTTCGCGGTTGACGATACCCGTGATGTTGTAGGCTTCCTCAAATTGGCTGTCAGTTAGGCGGCTGCCGGTGTAACTCTGCCGGGCCTTTTCGCGGTCTGGATCAATCATGATCGTATCAGACATATTGGTCTCCTTCTTCAGTCCATGGTTGGGCCGCGACGGTCTTGGCCCGTGCGACGGTCGGTTGATTGGGTAAAGGCTTCGCGGGCCATGCCTTTGTTCCGGCCGCGATCGCGCATATCGGCGTTGAAGGCCTCGAGATGGCCCACCTCTTCATTGACGATGGCATGCAGACGATTGACGTGATCGTTGCGCACATTCAGCTGAGCCTGGCGATCAATGCGGTCTTTGCTGAAGCGGTCGGTACCCATCGGCGTGGGATACTCGAACGTTTTAGACCCGGCTTTGCGGATCAATTCCTGCCGTTCTTTGTCAACGCGGGCGGCGTAGTTTTCTTCATAGTCTTTGTTTTCCTGCGCGCGAGCTTCCCGCGCAGTGCTGGTGATAAATCGGAATCGCTGCCAATCAGCGTCACGGCCTAGCTGGCGCACGGTTTTCTCAATGAGACCGTCGCGGTAGAGTTCCTGCAGGGCGATATCGGTGTCTGAAGTCATCATCTCGCCTTTCTTGGTCGATATTTTGCGTTTCAGATCAGTGCTGTGGCACACTGATGACATGGTTATTTTTGAAGACATCGAAGATGTGGAAACCTGGCTGGATCCGCTCGACTACATTGAGTTCTGGAAAGAGATCGCCGACTGGCGCGTTTTCGCCCTTGGCGATCGAGAACATTGCGATGATCAAATCGCGCGAGGCATCGTTGATCAGGAGACAGTGCTCTACTGCCTCAAGGCCCAGGCGCGGATCACGCTGACGCAGCGCTTTGGATTGAAGCCTCGGATCATTGAACCCACGGCAGCAAAGTATCTGGCCTCGACGCATTAAAGCGCTCATCGCGACGCCTCCGCTTTGACCCAGCGAACCCAGCCGCAGTGCCCGTTGCGGGCGGGCTCTGTCACGTGGGAGAAGCCCCAGCCCACATAGGTGCACTCGGTGTAGTAGCGGTCAGCAAAGGGATCGTACTGACTGGCCTCGGTCTGGAAGCGGTAGCTCCAGATCACATGAGGTGAACCTGCACCGAACCAGAAGGCCAGCACTAGAGCCAAGACACCCACCCAAAGAAAGAAGCGCAGGATGCGGAAGACAATCATGACGTCGTCTCCAACCCGGTGGGCAGCGTGATGAGCGGATTGGGCTCAAGCCGTCCGCCTTCGACATGGTTGTCGCCAAGCCAGAAGCACGTGGGGGCGATGTTGTTCTGAGCCAGCTTGTCTTTCATCATGGTGCCGACACCCGCGACTTGAACGATCTGGCGGTGGCGGGGCATGTTCATTAGCTGTTCAACGGTGAAGCAGTTCTGCTTACCGGTGTTGATATTAGTGGAATAGCCGGTGCGATCTGAGTTGAGACCGACATTGGCGGAGACGGTCTTCTCCTCGCCCGCAGATTTGACGATCCGTTCTCCCTCCTCCGGGGTCGCGATTTGAAGAAACTGCTTTACCCGGCAGTTCTCTTCGGCCATCGCGAAGACTTTTTCGCCATAGCGTTTTGTAAAGGCGGCCCTGGAGACCCCGGCCAGCAGGATGCGGCCGCCTGTGCCTCTGATCGTGTTGAGATCGCGGAAGAAGGGGTCGAAAGGCCCTGACGGTGCTTCATCGACGACAAAGTCAGTCCGTCCGTATTTACCCGTCAGTTGCAGGCCTAAGAGCGTGTTGAAGTGCACGGCAGAATAGGTGCCGATCTGTTCAATGAAGCGCGCGGGCGTAACAAAGCAGACGATCCATTTGTCGCGCAACAGCTCTTCATGGGTGATGTCGGCACCAAAGCCCGCCTCGTGCAGCGGACCTTCCTCAAAGAGCTCCAGGGCCGATATGGCAGCGCCCATGTGCTGGAAATGATGCTCAGGATTGCGCTCGCGCATTTCGCGGATTTGTTCAGCCAGAACACGCAGAGTTCTAGTATCTGCCTCTTCAGCAGTAATATCACTGAAGCGGTCAAATCGGACCACGTCCGAGATGAAGTGCGCGACTCCGCCGAGCGTGCAAAGATCAGTGTTTTTCTCAAGCAGGAACCGCAGCGCAAAGCGGATGCGCTTGCGCGGTTCTTCGCGCCAGTAGAAGTTCCTCTGATCGTTGTCGGGTTCAGGGATCAAGGTCTCCGATGTGCCTTTGGCGAGCATAGCGAGACCAGGATCTTCGTTTTGGAAGGCCGTGACCAAGCCCGACAACTCGTTGAGGCGCTTCTTCCAGGGAAAGTCTGCGCCGAGGTTGTCAAAGGGATCAATGGCCGCAAACTTGCGGCCCATGCGTTCCGCCATCGCGCCAATCTGAGATCCGATTTCCCCGTTCTTGGCATCATTGATCATGATGCTGCGCGTGTAATCCGCGCTCATGGCTTGAATTGCGGGGAGTATCGCGGTCGTTGTTTTACCAGATCCAATGCCGCCGATGACAAGGGCCGACGAGGTGTTATCAGGTTCCATCAACGCCGTGCCATCGTCATCAAGGCCGAGCGGTCGGCGAATGACGGGTACGTCACTCATTGCTTCATACCCGCGTCTTTGAGCACGTCAGGCGTGATTTTGCGGGCAAGTTTCGTTTCCACAGCGTCTTTGGTCTGCTTGCGCACCGTGCCTTTGCGCCAGACCAGCGTGACGAACTCCGCGAGACCCATTTTGAGGTGATGGAAACTGGCCAACCCGCCTGCGATGCTGATGAGACCAAAGCCCCAATTTATCGCCTCGGTCGGCCACGTCGCCCAAGCAATCAGGGCAAAGATAGAGGCTAGGAAAAAGTGCAGGTTCACCCGCCACACACTGCCCCCTTCCGGGGCAGCGATCTGCGGCGCATCAGATTTATGCGCGCGGGTCATTCGCCCGCTCCAATCGTCCGTGTGGCCGAGTCAGGAGCATAATCAGCCACAAGCTTCTGCTGTGAGGCCAGCACGATCCCGCGCGCTTTGGCGCGTATGTTACTGTAGATGCCAAAGCCAGCGACGGTGAGCTCAGAGCCTCTGAGCGATGACTTCACAATCACCAATCGAGCAAGTGTCTGACCGAAGAGCACACTCGTAAAGACAAAGCCAAGAGCGGCCCATTTCTCACCTGGATAAAGCAGGTCCCAGCATCCGAGGGCAAAGAGACCCACCATGACGGAGCCAGTGAGCGCCGGTGTTAAGAACACGCGGTCGGCTTTGGCGTTGATCTCTTCAGAGAGCGTGTAGGACGTATGCCGGGTTTCCAGCACACCGTTTTCAATGTCGGCTTTCCCAAAAAGCATCGGTCATTCCTCCACTTTGAGGGCGCAAGCAGGTGTGTGCAGCGCCTGGGTCAGATCACCTATCAGCGTATCCGCCCCATTACCGGCCAAACGTCCAGTGCCAGCGTGGATCCCCCAACGCACTTTGTCAGAGGCCACAGATGAGGCCGCGCAGGAGCATCTCGTGGGCGCAAGCTCTGCGGCCTGGCTCAATTGGCTGTTCGTACGCGCCTTGGCTTGCTCCATGGCAATTCGATTGGGATCGAACTTGCTTGCAAGTTCAATCATGTCGCCGAACATGGAACCCACGCCGTTGCACAGCTGATTGCCCGTGCCGTAGCCGATGTGTTCGTCCGCCAATCGGCCAAAGTCGTGGCAAGACATGCTCGGTGCCGTGATGTTTGCGGGTCGCTTGGCCTCTATCTTCGCTCGTAACGCCGCAGGACAGCTGTTATGCCATTCCGTTCGGTGGATTTCTCTCTCGGCGATCTCCGGTCCTAACCCGTAGACCGAGATCAGTGCCCAGAGCAGCAGGGCCAAAACAAACCCTCCAGAGACGGGCAGTGCGTTCAAATCGGGGATCATGTCGTGTTCCTTTTCGATGGGGTCAGGCAAACGGGCTTCGTTGAGGCGCAAGACATCGCGCCACATGAACCGGTAAGCCTTTGAGTTGATTGGGTTGTGTTGGTGTTCGCGGGCTCAGAGGCCGACCCAAAGGATCAGATCGGCCATTGATATTCGCTTGGTGGGCCGGTCAGCGGTCGGCCTCTGCTGGCTTCGGCTTGTCGGCCGCGTGGGTGGTTTTTTCGTCCGCCCAGCGTTTCACCTCCCGTACATTTGCCGCTGCCGTGCCCACCACGATGTCCACCTCTGAGGGCACCCGTCGCTTTTTGGGTTTCGGCTCCAAGAAGCTGCCATAGGTCATGACGGCGTAGAACCAAACCACCAGCGGGAAGATGACATCGACAAGGAGCGTAATGCCAAACTCCGGCAGATGCTTTGGGATATGGGCGAAGGTATCGAGGGAGCCGGTTTTAGACGGCATTGCCGGGGCTGTACCGCTCAAACCCTGTTCTTGCTCCAGCGCGTTCTGCAAAGCTGAGGAGTAACCAGACAGTCTCCGATTAATCCGCGCCGTTGCTTCTTGGTCGCGCGGGACTTCTATCCCGCTATTGAGCTCAGAGACGTAGGAGCGCACGACAGACACAGGCACAGCACGATCGAGCTTGGAAAGCTGGCTCAACAGAGCCGTGTAAAGCTGCCTGTAGAGGGCGCGCCGCTCCCAGATATCCGTGCTGTCATCCGCCAGTGTCGTCTGCATCTGAGACCGAAGGGCCGCGATTGTATTCAGCGTCTCCCGACGAACAGCAAGGCTGGCGGTCATCTGTGTAGATATACCCTGACCACGCGTGGTTAGCGTATCCCAAAGACGGAACAGCGGGCCTTGACCTGTTGAGCCTTCGCTATCGCGCTGGCCCGCGAGATCTTCCGCTAAAGCCTGCATCACTGGCACAAGCTCAGCTGATTTCTCAGCCACGATCAGACGACCGTCCACATAAGCGCCAACCTGGAAGTTGTGCTCAATGAGACGGGACTCCTCTATCTCATCAATGGCTAGCCCAGGATATGTCGCCGTGAGCAGCACCGATCCGACGAGTAGAATAGACAGGCCACTGACAATGACTGCGAAAATGTTCCGCGCCAGGAGCAGGGGGATGCCCCTTGAGATCGCAAGCCGCGTGACGCCGTAGGACACGATCCATGCCGCGATGCCAAACACCGCAAGCTTGAAATATGCCTCTCCGCCGCTGCCAAATTTGCCAAGGCTGTAGAGCGAAAAGAGCAGTATTGCGGTGCTCAACGCAGGTAGTGCTGCCATGGCAACAACCTGGAAGCGCTCTTCCGAGCCCGCGCCAAGGGGCGGCGGGATTGCAGTCGGATTGGTCTGAATAGTCATGGTGTGCTCCATTTCTGATGTCAGTGAAGGAGGCTGAATATCAGCCTCTTACTTTTTTGATGACGTATTTTGGACACGGTGAATCCGGGTTTTTTCTGGAAATGACCCGGAAACGGCATTCTATTCATCCCAGACCTGCCTGCATTACCAAAAACGATGAAGCCCTTCGATCTCAATTTGCTCACGGAGCCGTCCATCCGACGCGAATACGACGTTCTGCTACGCAGAGCGGAGGCTGTTACAAAGAGCGTGCAGGATTCACTCGGCGCAGACCGCGATCCGATAAAATACCACTTTGTCGAAGCGGACGTCTTCAACGCCTGTGTCACGCGAGACCAGGACGCTTATTTTATTGAGATCAACAATTCAGTGCCACTGCTCATGATGATCTTGTTCGGCGCGCTTCTCTCGCAGCCAGACATGCTCCCGTACCTGGATAGCAAGTCAGGCTTTGCGACAAATGAAAACCTGCCCGCAGTCGTTGATCCGTTGAACTTCGAAGGCCGGGCGATTTGGGATGTGAAGCTCACAGCGGAGAGGTCATTCGCCGCTTTGACCTTGGCTGACATGTGCAGCTTGTTCATTTTTTGCCATGAGATCGGACATATTGTGTCCGGGCATGCAGATGCTCAAAGTGCGGTGACCGGCGACGGTAAAATTGCAGAGCTCATCTCAGTTGCCCCAAAAGGCAAAATTGACGAAACCGTTCTTCAAGCGTGGGAGCTAGACGCCGATGGTGTCGCCGCGTCACTCATGATCAGTTTCATCGACGAATTGCTGACACTTAGAAACGCTCGTTCGGAACTGGATGCTCTGCTCGGCGACAGAGAAGAGGCTTTACCTAACCTTTTGGCGATCGCCGTCTCCTCTCTCTTCGCCGTGTTTTGCTACATAACCGGCACGCGAGATCAGCTAGATCTCAAAAGCACCCATCCGCACCCCCTCGTCAGAGCGCACTATCTGCACGATATGATTTTGAATGCGGCGGAAGCGAAATGGACTTTTGACAGGGGGACATTTGAAAAGTGCTTTGACGAGCGGTTAGATGAAACAATGCATGCGCTGGAGCAGATTAAGCTCCTACCAGCACGCATTTTAGAAGAAGACTTTGGTTCTGCTGTCCAAGAGGATATGCGTTGGCAGATCAATAATCAGAAAAGAGTCAAGGCAGAGTTTGCTTCGTGGAGCTGGGTTGAGTGGGGATGATATGAGTTTTCAAATGGTCGATTTGATATGGGCGTAGTAGTTCAAGGACTTCGGCAGAAATTCAGGTTGCTCGAAACCTACGGGCCTTTCGCGTCAATCGAAGAGATTGCTGACTGCTTTGAGCGAAAGCCAAAAACAATTTTGTCATGGGCTGATGGATCTCCGGGGGCAGACCCAGATACGGTCCCACAGAAACACTTTGGCACTTTGCTTCAAGTTTTCGCAGAAGCACTTTCAGTAGAGATAGATGAACCATCGCTGCAGCGTTTGGTTTTTGGACCGCCTTCGTCTTTTGAAACAAGACTACGGTCAGGTCAGCCCAGCATGACATTCCAATCCCTGCTGGATCTAGAGGCTGACACGCAGAGCTTCAGACTTATTCGTGCTAAGGGAAATTTGGGCCAGATGATCGAAACTGATTTCGACAGGCGGGAAGCCCAGTATCAAATCGCGCCCGGTGAGAGGTTTCGATTGGTTGTGGAGCACGACCTGCGCGGCTTTGAGTTATGTACGTTGCAATTCGCCAACGCGAAATGGGCTCCGGTTCCAGCAACCTGTGATCTGAACACTGGTTTCGCACTAATTCCCGGCTCGCACAGTGACGGTAGTCTAGCCTACATGCGTGAAACCAAAGATCTTGGCCTCAACAAGTTCGTTCTCGTGGCCTGTAAACCGGCTTTGCCACAAAGCTTGGGTGAGGTAGCTGCCGAGAAAATCACACTGGACACAATTGCTTTGACCAATACAGCGAACGAGTTGCGACAAGTTAACGAAGACAAGAAACTGATATCGGTTGGGCTCGTGTTGGTTGAATGACCAGTTGAGCCATTAGATCACAGTCATCATTTGTATCAGCCCTCTTTTGAGCTTTCATCTTTCGAGGTTTTGGACCTCGCTTTTCTCACTGATGGTTTGCCTTTTTGAGAGGTTTTTCTGGTGGTGGATTTTGATGCCGGAGCGTCGGAGCTAACCTGTTCAATGAATGCGCTTATGGATTTGTTAAGTTCCGAAACTTCCTGCGAGTACTTGGAGATTTCCTCAGAATACTCAGAGATTTGTTTTGAGGTAAAAGACACCTCATCAGTAATATTCTTCATTGCATCGTTCACTGTTGAGGAAAATTTTTCCTGAATGTGAATGCGTAGACCTCTTCCAGCGAGGTTATCAAACGAACTATGTATTTCGCTCAAAAGAGCCTCCGTCATAAACTTGTTATCTTTTGCTATATTGCCAAGTTTTTCAATGAGTTTATCGTTTACTTCCTTGCCTATGCTTGCGATGTTTTCAGCGTTTTCGGTTAGGATTTTCTGAAAGTCGTTTTTCTGTTTTTGGCTCAGGTTACCTTCACCGACAGTCGCGTATTCCTGGGCTTTTTCAGTGTCCAATATCCCTTCGATGCGTTTTCCAAGCGAACGAAGTCGGTTGTTCCAAATCTTCTCCCCGGCATAGAAGGACAAGAGCATCATGAGACCAAATCCATAGGCAAATGCCGTAATCCAGAATTTGCTACCTGCCGTTTTTAGGATCTCCAACACGGCATCAGAGATGGACTTTTGCGGCTGCTCTTCAGCTTCAGTTGCAGTGCCGTCGGTATCAGTGTCGGCACCTTCGGTCTCAGCGACAATCTCTCGCGCATCGGCTTGCTGTTTTGCCAACTCAGCAATATTGCCACTGGCGATCACCAAGACAGCGGCAAGACCCGCGAATGTAACGGCTAGGGACAATTGCGTGAGGACAGTAAACGCGCGCTCGATGGGCACGTTAGAACGGGCGCTTTTTTCAACCAAGAAAGCATCCGCCGGTCTTATGCCCTCTAGTCTATGGACATCGCTGTTGGTTTCCTCCAGCGTATGCAAAAGATGCGCAAGACTCAGTCTTGCACGTGTCATTCGAGGCTGAGCAGATCGGTTAAGAAAGAGGCTTTTTACAAATGTACTAACCCGGGACAGAGACGTTTCGTTTGTGCTCCCAGAAGTTGATGGTTCCGTAGGGATACTGCCAAGATCAAGACCCGCATATTGTCTTAGAAACTCATACGCACCTTCCTCGCCCTTTCGAGACATTTGCCTTTTACAAGCCCAAAGGTGAACAAGGTTTCTTATTAGGCTCGAGAAGTAAAACAGAGAAAAAATAGCCGCGTAAACAATCGTAAACGCCAAAGCATAGGACACCAGCGCGTCATCGCTAAATAGGTCACTGATGTACGCAATGACCTTACCTATTTCTTCGCCAAAATCCATTACTTCACCGCTCAAGAACTCCCTGAGTAAGGCTTACATCGCCAAATCATGGGTGAAAATTGTTAATCCAGTTATTGCGAAAAAATACAACTGCCGCGATGATGTAAGAGACCGCAAAGAACCTCTTAAAACTCTGCAAGACGCCCGCACGAGTTTCTCAGGAGTAACGGCTATGAGCAAAGACGCGATAGAATCTCCGTACGTTTCGTTCACAGAGCTATTGGCAAGCGCCTTTCTGATATTTGTTATTATGATTGTTTATTTGGCGCTCAACCAGGGTCAGGATGAAAGAGACAGAGCAGGCTTTCTAAAGGACATTGAAAGCCTTCAGTTGCAGCGATCCGAACTTGCTTTCACTGTGGTAGACGCTCTCGACGAGATTGAAGACATCGAAGCGCAGCGACGTGATTTACAGATCAACATTAACGCGCTGTCAACAAGGGCGGAGCAACTTGCCGAAGAGACCGACCAACAAGGCACTATCTTGCTACAGATCCAAAGAGAAGCTGCAGAAGCGAAAGTTGGCTTGGAAACCGCTCGTATTCAACTTGGAAAGCTTCAATCGGAAAATGATGAGCTAATCGGGATACAACAGGTTACCGAACAAGAACTTGAACAGCTATCGGTCAAGTTGCGAAACGGTCAATTTGAAATCGACGCTGGCGCGATTGAGCTCAGCAAGCTTGCCGTAGAAGTCGGTGGGCTAGAAGACAAGCGCAACGAACTGCAAAGACAGTTAGCAGATCTTCGCGTCTTGATCGGTGATAGAGAAGCGCAGTCTGAGGAATTAGAGTCACGGATCGCGATACAACTGGGCAAGGTGGAAGAAGCCAGACAGCAAAGCAAAGTACCGGACAAACCACAGAATACGCAGGACGAGATCGACGTGGCAGTATCAGCGCGCCTAGCAAGTCAAGAAAGAGCTCGTGTCGCTTTTTTGAGCACTATTGGCCAACAAACCGCAGCGCGAGGCGTAGCTGTTCAAATCAATGCGGATGGTTACTCACTGATAATACCAAACGACATAATCTTTTCTTCTGGATCGGCTTCTTTATCGAGCAGTCAGCAGATTGCGGCCGTGAAAAAAATCGGAGTCACTCTGTCAGTAAACTTGGCGTGCAACATACCGGCGTCTGCTCAAAGGTTATGTGGTGCCAGATCACGTGTTCTCAGTACAGTGCTCATTGAGGGTCATGCTGACACTGTAGGTAACGATGAAACTAACCTCGATTTGTCGGTCAGACGTTCCCAAGCGTTCCTTACTGAAATGTTGAAGCAAGCGCCGCTTCTCAATGATGCACGATCATTTCAAGGCGGTGCGTTGACGTCGCTTCCTTTATTTGGGGTAGCTGGTTATGGTGAAAAGCGCCCACGTATCAAAACTGGAGACGGTGTCCCCGAAGCAAGAAACCGAAGAATTGAAATCCGCTTTGTTTTTTCAAATGAAGTGGCTCCATGATGTCTGGGTCGGAACCTATTGAAAGAAAATTTGTTGCTCAATATGCACGCAACGTCAATTCGTTGATCGGCACAAAAGAAAACGACAAAGGAAACCACACAGCAGCGGCGTTGAGTTTTCTCCAAGCTTATGAGACTGTTGCAAAAACGAAAACGTTTGACGGTGACGTTTTTTCCGAAATTATGGAAGAAATGTACCCAGGCGCGATCAGCAACGTGTTTGCGACAGTTCGTATATGGTTGCTCCTACGAAAAACAAATCCGGCGTCGATGAATGAAAACTTCTATTCCAAAGTAATAAAAGACTACGAAACAAGTTGTTGCACTTTGTTTGGAACAGTGCGCGCTCTATCAGAGATTGAAACTGATGTATCGACGCTAGACCTACTGTCCAGGGCTATTCAAGCCTGGATTGATCAGTTCGGTGGATCTTGTGGTAAGGCCGCACAGAACAAAAGATACGCACAAGAGCTAAACAGACGAATAGCTGAGCTAAAAACAAAAAAACGGCGTGAAAAAGCAGAAAAAGACAAACTTGTTCGCCTCAAACGTGAAGAGGAGAGAAAGCGAGCCGAAGCGTTCAAAAGCGCAAGAGCCAAAGAAAAGAGAGAGCGTAAGGAAGCAGAAAAAAAGCGGCAAAAGAAGGCAATTGATGATGGCGTTCGGTCAATAGAGCGTGCGCTCTTCAAAGCGGAAAAAAACGAACGAGTGACGATTAAGTGCGACAGGGAAGTGGTTGAGTTTAGAGCTCCGCCGAAAGGATGGCTTTCAGTGAGACTGTTTCACACTGCGCACCAATTGGATACTGCGGACCAGACCGACTTCGCACGAGAGTTGGGCAAGCGTTTGTTAGAACGCATTGAGCAGGAAAATGGTTGAATGGCTTGGCCCTGCCCACGTTGTTCAGGCAATGAAAGCTCGGATTGCGCTCCAAAAAGCTCGTAAAACTCAAAACAGTTTTGAAAAGGTCCAGCTTTTTAAACAGGCCGATGACCACGGAGCTTGCATACCACCTGAAGCATATAAAGCCGCTTTGCGGGACTGCTACGAACTCGAGCTCATTGAAAACAGAGACTTCTCGAAACTTTCCCCCAAGTCATTGAAATTTATTGCTGAAGCTGCAGATTGGGGCTGTGCGGAATCCAAGATGCTGCTCGCAGAAGTAATCGAAGCAGGCTTTCACCCGAACTTGGAAAGAGAGATATCGCTTCAGATTTTCGAAGAAGCCGCTGACCTTGGGATTACGTCAGCCCATCGGGCAATAGGTAAAATTCATGAACAAGGAAAACTTGCACAGAGGGACGACGAAGCCGCGTTTGACGCATATGCTCAAGAAGTCGCCGGTTTACTAATCCCCCGCGTGAAGAAAGGTCAAAAAAGCCGAGAAATCACAGACGAGGACCGAGAACGGTTTCTGGCGGCCGGCGACGCAATCTTTGAAGGAAAAGGAACCAACGCGTCGAGTGTTCTTGAGATTTGGAACCTATCCACCGTTTATTGGAAGCGCGCTGCAGGGTTGAGTGATCCTTTTTCAGCAGTTGTTGAAACCGCCGATTTAAATGGTAAGAATTTTGATGAGACGGCTAAAATGGCTCTAAGCCGCTTGGCTCGCGCGATGTATTTTGGAATGGGCTTACGTAGAAATAGAGCGTTTGCACTTTTTCTATTCTGGCGAACGCTCAAGGAAGTGCCACTTTCGCAGCGCTTTTTGCTCTACCACTTGAAGTTCATTCCTGAAGCATCTGAAGCAGTACGTAGCTGCATTAAGGGTCGGCTCAAGAAAGTTGGAACAGGCGAAACTCAGAGGGCTCTGGGACTGTTATTTGTACCTTCCGAAAGGGGAAGTTTTGTCAAAGAACGGCTTTCTCAAAGCACGTTGGAGCCGCAAGACAACATCGCTAGTTTTCTTATCCAATTGTTCAGTTTGGACTGGTCTGAGGTGTCAGAGCTTATACGCGCTGATGTAGAAAGATTTCCCAAACCAGTTGATGACCTTTTGCTCGATCAGCAACGCCTAAGAACAATTCAGTCTCTTTTGAGTGACGCATCAGATGTTTTCGAAAGATCAAGCAACGAAGAAGACCCACTGTCTTTTACAGACCTGCTTTTGAGCACCAAGTCAGAATATCTTCCTCTACTTACCAATGCGCTAAGTTCCGCCAGCAGTGATCGAGAAGAGGTGCTGATAGATTTCTTTGCTCTACGCGTCCTATTGGCCGAACTCACCGATGAAGAGGGCGTGCATGGATGGAAGGAAGAACAGCGACGTTTCGCAGTCACTTCGCCACTCACCTGGAGTGACCTAAAGTTGACCGGGGTCACTCGAAAAGTCGCTTCGAAAGTGCGCATGTCAACGATTGATTTTGGACCCGATCCGTCTGGGCGCGACAAGTTAGGTTTCCCACTGTTAGGTCGAAAACGCGACGACCGGGGTTTCATAAACAGAAACAGAAATCCTGGTTGGGACCGAATTCACGAGTTGAAAGTTTCACCATCAGGTTTCGAAGTGTCCCGTGCTACCAAGCCAAATAATAGGGAGTTCCCGCTGGTATTTCGCGATGATGTAGAAGTGATACTTGCTCTCGCAATTTTAGAGCAAAATGACCTGGGTGAGGACGCAGCTGTTCCGAGCTTTTCTCTCGAACAATCGATCGACAAAGATCAGACCCTCGCCACATCGTTATTTCAAAGAAAAGTGTTCCAGCCTGATTGGTCGGCGGCGACAAACTTTGGCAAGTCAATGTACTATTTTGACAGTATGCTTTTTCTAGACAGCTCGTGTCGTCATTTGGTCTCAAATCGCGATCCACTTCGCAATGCAGCTGCGGCAGGGGTCGAGAGAGATCTACCGCTGGTCTGGATGCAGGCGGAACACTGTGGCGGGGTTTCTGCTTCGCCGTCGAAAAGAAACGCATTTGTTGTTACGACAAGGCGACCCTACGATGAGAAAGCAAAGACAATACTATCAGAACAGCCAAATGGCCCCGCAGAGTTTTACCGTGTCCCGGTGCCCGTAGAGCTAGCTCACTTCGACGGCGGCGAAAATTACACCGACATACAAAGTGGCGAAGAACGTAGAGATGGCGGCAGATATTTCTTAAGATATTGGGCGATCAGACGGGTGGAAGTTTTGACCCGTGGAATGAAGCAAGTCTATGAGAGCTTTCCCATTTATCGACGGGTTGCCATGCTTCACGGGCTCTACACTACACTGCGTACATTTTTTACCGAAGAGCGGCGCAAATCGCTAGAAGGCAGTGAGTTGATAGAAAAACTGCAGAAATCTCGAAAAAACTACATAGAGACGGTTGAAAGAAGCGACGACGCAGACAGGATCGTCTTATTGCCATAGGAGAGAGAAATGGGATCAGAAGGCGCAGACAAAGCGATTGAAGTATCCGCTGACCGCGAAGTCGGGTCTTCAGAAGCAGGTGGGGGTGCTATTCAACCAGTAGGGCGTGATGCAATAGGACGCCGGGGAAATGGAGACGGCAACGGCGGTCGTGGCGGTCATGGTGATAGTGGAAATGGTGCAAACAATAGCGGCAGAGACAGATTGAAAGTCAAATATAACTCTGCATCAGGTGTCTATAAAAAACGCGCCTTGGAAATACAGAAGGCAATTCAAACCCGTGATGCTTTCAACGTTTCTGGGGAAAAAACTACAAACGGCGAACCTAACGCTAGCAAGGAAACCCAGAGCCTTTATGATGGCCTCATGTTACAAGCTGCAAAATTTGGACCAGAGTTTCTTCCGACAGAGCAAGATATCGTAAGCGTTTCTCAAAATGTTAAAGGCAACTACACGTACTTAACGACTGAGCGTCTTGAACACATTTTGGCGGGAGACGAGGGCGAACGCGAAAACAAGTTCAAAAAATACACTCATCTCAAAAAATCTACGCAGATTGTTGACGTAATTATGGAGGCTTCGAAGCTCGCCTCTGCGACTGGTGAGCCTGGTGTGGTAAACATTGAATTTGAAGGTGAGGAAAAGAAAGCTCAGATTAGGACCGTTTTGTCCAAAAAAGGAAACGGCTGGATCGTCACTGCGATGCCGAGGGAAATTGAATAAAGTGCAGCCAAGAAAAATCCGGATGTTTCCATACTATGGGTATGAATTAATCCAATTCCACGACACCGGGTTTTTCCTTGCGTTCACAAACGACGTCGACGGAGTTCGAGCTGACGACGCCGGAAATGTTAAACTGCGGAAAAATTCAAAAGTTCTGGTCCAAACGCAGGAAAAAGCAAAAGTTCTCTTAGAACTTCAAAGAAACCTATGTGATGAGTATTTCGATGACGAATTCAATATTCAGCTTGGAACTGCGTCAGAGGCGGAAAAGGACCGGTTCAACCAACTTTTGCAAGAAATCTATGCAGAACTGAAGGAAAGCTTGCACAAAGACGAGTATGACTTATGCGAAATAAAAACTCCCGAGCCTGATCCCTTTAAAGAGAAGCAGAATGATTAAAATTCATTTGTTTAACGCAACGCCTTGGGCGATAGCGAGCCAGGCAATGGACGGTCAATCCGTGGGACTCGCGCTGCTAAGAATCTCAAACCGTTTAGGATAGTGCCAAAGCTTAGGAAGACTTCCGCTTAACCGAATATGTACTCACATAGAGGTGTCGTAAACGACGGGTGCAAGATGTGTGGGGGCAGACCCCACATCTCGGCAAGGGAACCACTGCGCTTTTTCCCGTTGCATCCCTCTGCATAGACAGGGCTATCTCTAGGAAGTCGTTAGGACACGAGGCCAATCCATTATCCGTCGCTACCGTGTTAACTGGAGGGTTGCATCAAATTTGATCTGCACTCTTTGCTAAAGTGGCTGGTTGGCACCTTTCTTGGCTGAAAAGACTAATGCGAAAGCTAGTCAATACATGTTCAACAATAGTCTAGCCTCAAAGCAAGCAGAGCCTAATTGCGAAGAACATGAGCAGCCTTTTTTGACCATTGGCAAATGCCGACAATAGATAAAGGTGTACTTCTTTATTTACATATTTTGTAAATAAAAATTGACATTTTTATTCTCTTACCACTAGTTTTCCGAGATTATTTCAACCTATGGGGGTTCCATTATGTCCGTTACTTTACGCGTTGTTGGAAATTTCTATTTCCGGGATGACATTGAATTTAAGGAAAATATGACCGTCGCAGACGTCTTGAACTATGCCCGGGACAATACTGGCTCAGGTGATGCCGATCTGTTTAACTTTGATCTTGGAAAGCTGACAATTGGTGCCGATGCAGGAAAACCAAGCGTCACCGCGTTTGTTGCGCGCTACCCCAACGGAGTTACTAGTCGTACCTCAGGCGTGGAGTATCCAGAAGGCGAGTACTATGTCGCCGAAGACTTAAATCTTCGCCCTGCTTATACCGTTTGGCAATACTATGTATTTAATGCTCCGCTTCAAAGCGGGGGGGCATACGAACCACAGAAACCGCGACTGAATTCTTTTGTGGATGCACCCGTTCAAGACGGCGGAATGGTGGTTTGGCGTCTTGTAAGCGTACTTGCCAATAAGAACCCCGTTCCAGCGACGCGAAGGCAAGCCCTGCTTGGACCCGAAAACATGGGTATGGTCTAACTGAATCTGTACCGCGCTTTGCTAAAGCTGCGCTTCTCCAATAAATTATACTGTACGAACACCAACTTCTACGGCACAAGGAAATGCCATTTCTATTCTGCAAAGAAGCAAATACAGTTGTTGTTTATTTGTTGCTGAGGTTGCAAATGTGCTCTGACAAACCAGCAAAGCTAACGGTCAGAGCCCTCGACTGTGACGACGCTAATTCACTTTTAAGGACCAAATTTATTGTATTTGTATCAGCAGTAAAGGCGAGAACTTGGGGCCGGTGAGGTGATCGAGCTAGTTTCAAGCGCATTAGTACTGTTCGGCCTTGGGCCGATGGCTGATGCATTTTTCAAACCTTCAAAGCGTGAAAATTACGCCAATCTGATATTCAGCTACAGGCCTCACTTTATGTCTGAGGTCGCGGACTTTACAGTGGCTCTTTTTTCGCTCGTTTTCGACGGCAAGCGTCACAAAATTTTGGTTTGGCGATCATTTTTACTTTCCATTTTTTTGTTTTGTTCATTCTCCGTCCTTACGACGCTGATGCTCGGTGAAAATCTAATTGACGTTGTTGCGTCTGGTTCACACGAAAGCCGTACAGCGCTAGTAACAGTTGTAGTGATGAACTGTTTCGCTGATTATTTGTCGCTCTGCCAAACCAAGTATCTGATGAAAGGTTTGGTTAGAAAACCAATACTAGTCCAATTTCTAGGTCTTCTATTTGACGCACTTCTCACCTACGTCGTGGTCGCCGGTTCTATTGCATTGGCTTTTTGGATGCTTGCATCTTCTGCTGGTATCGAAGGATGGTCATGGTCAAATCCTTCAACAATTACTTGGCAAATGTGCCATCAAATTGATTCTGCAGTCATCACACTTTCTGGAGCTTCGACAAATATAACAGAAATTTGCAATACATTGTCCGGAAGAGGATTTGCGCCTGCTTCAAATCGAAACTTTGAATATGCCTTCAACACCGCTTCTTTGTTAACCAGCTACAGCGTGACAGCTTGGGTGCTGCTATTCATCTTGGCCCAAGTTTCATTCCGCGGCCTTCAAATCGTTTTCAAGAGATACTCTAAAACCATTTCCAAGTTTGCCGACTATAGGAAGATACCATTTTCAATCACATCCCTTTTTTTTGCAGTCATTTACTTCTTAATTGCTCTGTTTACCGCGGCTATTTGAAAAGCAGGCTGTTGTACTCGCGAAATACCCAAAAAAAAATGAACCTGCGCGCTGAAAGCAGGTCACTGAGATGCTAGTCACCCGTCTGAAGAGAGTTGGACTATGAAACGTAGATTTTGTATCACGTCAGTGCCAAAACAAGTTTCCAATTTGAGTTGCACGTCTGTTAATCCGCATTAATTACCTCGCGATTGTATCAAACACTGGAAGCGTTCGATCAGAGCGGCCCAAGGAAATCATCTTGCCCTGCTGGCGCACAAAGAAGCCAAATTTACTCGCAACGTGACCCCGTTAGAGCCTGAACCTCTTTAACTCCTCGTAGTTTGGATCAGCAGCAATAAATTTGACCAAGAACTCTACCCAGCCGTCTGAATACGTGTAGTCGCCATGGGCTACATGGTAGATACAATAGTCTTTATTAGTGTTCTCGGGTTGCCCCACACCGCGACGAGGGCGAACATCGAACTTTCGCCATGCTTGAGTATGATTGTGGGTGTTGAAGCTTCGCCCTGAACGTTCCTGAATTAAGTTTGCTACTACAGCAGCCTTGTGCGGATAGAGTTTGTCAGAAACTTCTTTCTTGATAAGGACATTGCGCACCTCATCCGCGCCCTCGTCATCAGGGTGGATGAACTTGATGTGTGATTTTGATTTGGTTGAATTCTCGAAAGTGTAGACGACCCGGAAACGGTATTCGATATCAGACTGCCTTTCTTCACCCAAGCCTTCTTCTAGTCGCTGTTCCAACGTACGGATGTGCTCCGGGACGTCAAAATCCTGCAATTGAACCAGCTGCTCAAAGTCCATCTTAGCGAACTGAAGGGAGAAGGACAGATCATTGCTAAGGGCCACCTCAGGCCCAAAAAGGGTACAGATAGTTTTTTCAAAATTCAGGCAACAAGCTTGGAAAATCGATAGAAAGCATTTGTCTGCCCTTCGGAATAGCGTGTGCTCTACTGCATCTCTAATATCTTTGAGGCTTTCCAAATTATCCTTAACTCCCTGCGAAAGCGGGCTGTCATCACGGGTGACCATCTGACTTAATAGAAGTGATCTTCCATCATCCTGGATAATCTGAGTTCCTTTGCGCTCATAGTATTCGTGCAGCAAATAGGTCCAAGCGATATTGGCTTGCACGGCAAAAACCTCCGCTTTGAACCTGAGTGTCGGGCTGTTGAAAACCTGAACAGCTAGCAACATGGCTTCCCTGGCTCGGATAAGCCGCTCATCATCATACAGGTTCAGGCCAGTTTGCGGGTCATAGCATTTCTTTTTCTCAATGAAAAAATCGAGGTCAGTGTCGGGAGCGGGGAGGATTTTCTCGTCTTGCTTTACCTCAGTAATCCTAGCACTGTTGATTGTCGCGTTGCGACCTAGGTTCACCAAAGCTTGTATGTCCTGGTTGCGTTCACCTCTTTTAAGAAGCCCCTTAACAATCTTTTTTTCGTAGTCCGTAAGCGACCCTTCAGGTTTTCGTGCCATTAATCACCTCTCGCACGTTTTTCCACAAAAGTGTTTCAGTGTTTGAAGCAGTTCTCCCAATGCCAAGAAGTGAATTCCTTTCTTGGTCCTTCGGAACTCCGTTCGGGAGCGAGAAGCCGTCCGCCTTCGTTGACCAACCTCTGAACCGCATCGAGATCGTTAGAGTACCGCGACACAATAATGGATAAATCGTCGGCAAGCCCGATCAGCCCCCTATCGAACATCCAATGAGCGGTCCCCGACAATGCCAAACCATTGGTGACTAGGTCTGGCCCGTCGTGCTCAACCGGCCTAATGTGTGCGGCTTCCACCTCTGCTCTACCCCCGCCATTAATCAGCCGAAGACCCGTGATCGCGCATCGTTCACCATACGCCCTAAGGACATTCTTCCTGAAGTTTCGGTCTCGAACTGCGCGGTTCATCAGTCGAGCAACGCGATCTCGGATGGACTGATGTTCAAATCTAACTGGTTGTTCGCTGAACCCGTGCGGAGCAACCTGGGCAGTTCGGGGCAGAATCTGATCTTCGTCAACAAGCCCTTGCCCTATGATCCGAGAGAAGTCTACGGCAGCTATTGGACGGACTGCCGATTGAGCTCTACCGGATATCCTTCCTTGGCTGTTCAACAACCCGTGCTCAACGATGCCTGTTTTGTTTCGAAACGGAACTGGGTTTCCGAAGTCGAGATAGCTTCCGGACTCGATGACCGCCAGATACATATCATGATGCCTGGGGTCGGCGATGATCTCTTGGACTTTAGCGACAGCGAAATAGCCTTTTGATAGTCTAACCTTTTTGGGCTCCAAGTAGATAATCCAGTCGCCTTCACATTGCTTAGCGCGTGAAAGATACTGCTTCGGAAACTGATACTGCTCAGACGGTACATCGTCGTAAATTGAATCAGTCCGGTGCATGAAAACTCCAAATCCCATGAGCTAAACTTTGGCGCGAATTAAGTCGCTTGCCAACCCGCTCGTGCTCGACCCGCATTTACCAAGATCGACCCCCGATGACTCCAGTTTGCAAGCTGGGAAGTGCTCGTATTGAAGTACTTACTGATGATCTATGCGGCGAGAGGCTGCTTTCCACCCACCTGCTTGCGCTTACATTTCTTTACAAAAAAACTTGCTTCATTGGGTGAAAAATGTTCACTATATGTTCCTTCATTTCAACACAAACCAAACAGGAGATTTTATGAATGATGATCAAAGCCAGAAGATGAACACAAACAAGAAGCCGCTGATGTTGGGATACACTGTCAAAACGACAAACAGGCAGAGCAAGGCCTACTGGAACAAGATCGCGGCAGCGTGGGCGCATGGTGACGGCGAAGGATACGAGGTGCGGATGGACGCCTTGCCGATTGATGGACGGTTGGTACTACGCTCCATTCCAGAAGATCAACCGGAGACGATGGAGCTGTTTGAAAGCGACCAAACTTAGGTTTGCAAGGCGTATTTCACCTTGGAAAATGGCGGGCTCAGGTCCGCCTTTTCGTTTTTTGAGACAGATTTCAATAGCCCTGAAGACTTAGGGCGTCGCCCCCGGCGCAGGACAAGCAAAATAGATCGAAGAGATACTTGCTTTGACGGTTTCCCGTCGCGTTCCGCGCGCATGAGCCTCCGACAAAGACAGAGCATCTTTCGCCGATTTCACTTGTCCTTTGCACCCCCACTCTCGGCGAGGGCCAAGGGTTGCATGAGCAACCCATTACCCATTGAGAGGAGAAGACAAATGACACAGCACAGCATTATTCACGGCGAGGCCGTTCAAACATTGAAAGGGTTTAAGGCAGGGTCGATTGATTTGGTCGTCACGGACCCGCCCTACCTTTGCAACTACCGAGACCGGGACGGGCGCAAAGTGCGCAACGACGACAACGCGGACGGAGTCTTAGGCGTGTTTCCCGAGCTCTATCGCGTTTTGAAGGCAGATAGTTTCGCCGTTGTCTTTTGCGGATGGACCGCGATTGATCAGTTCTCGCGGGCGTGGACAGAGGCAGGTTTTCGCGTAGGCGGTCATCTCGTTTGGGGCAAGGATTACGTCTCAAACGCAAAGCATGTTCAATATCGCCATGAGAGTGCTTGGTTATTGACAAAGGGGAGACCCGAGCGGCAAGGCAAAGCGCTGCATGATCTTTTGGAGTGGACTTACAGTGGCAATAGGCATCACCCTACGGAGAAGGCGATTGAAGTCGTCGCGCCTCTTACTCGCAGCTTTTCAAAGCCAGGAGATACAGTTCTGGACCCGTTTCTGGGGTCTGGCACAACAGCCGTCGCAGCCGCACTGGCAGGACGCAGAGCAATCGGTGTTGAGTTAGAAGAGAAGTATTGCACGCTAGCAGAGAGCCGCGTCGCAGGTGCAGAGCGATACTGGAACAGCAAGACAGAAGAGAAGCGCGCCGCGTAATCTGAAAACCAATTTAACTACAAACCCACCGTGCCAATCCCGCGCGGTGGGTTTTGACGTTTGACGCCCGCGCCGCGCTCCCGTTGGTCGCGCGGCTATTCGGTCTTTATCGCAATCCAGCCCGAGGCGTCCTTGCCTATTCAGGGAACAGGCGGCGGAGAGAACGAGTGAGTGTCCAAGGATGAACGCCGTAAGACTGAGCAACGGCAGCAATCGATGTGTCCTTTGCCGCAAGGCGGTTTTTGGCTTCTCGCAACTGGCAGTCCGTCATCTTAGGTCGCCGTCCAAGTCGTTTGCCACGTCGGCGGGCTGCATCTAGCCCTTGCTTGGTTCGCTGACTTAGTAGGTGCCGCTCAAACTCAGCCAACCCACTGATAAAGGTATAAAGCAGCTTTCCATGCGGCGTGGCTGTATCGATCTGCATGGACACGATGTGAATGGCGATGCCGCGTTCCGTTAGCTTGTCGAGTTCATTTAGCGCGTCTTTCGCAGAGCGGAACGCACGGTCCAGGTCGAGGATGACCAGTGTGTCGCCGTCTGAGAGTCGGTCAATAGCGGACTGATAGATCGGGCGAGCCACTGATTTTGCAGACAGACGCTCGACGCATAGCTCATCGCATATCGGTGCTATAGCATCGACCTGCCTATCAATGCATTGTTCTTCCGTGCTGACCCTCAAATATCCAAGCTTCATAAGCGCTATCGGCAGTGGCTAAATCTTCAATCGGGCCGCATTCAACAAAAACGACCCTTTCTGCGCTACTGCCTGCGGGAAGGCGTGCTTGACCTCAAAAACCGCTAAAACCCGCATATTCCTTTCATCTCTTACCAGTTTACCAAAGTCCATGGTTCTGGCACAAATATCGCGCGAAAACGGTCCTATATGTTGGGTCGTAACAGACTGAAATTAAGCAAATATTTACCATATTCGGCTAGTATTTGGGTGTCGGCAATGGCGGGTTTGGTGAGCTCAATTTCGCACGCACAAACAGCCGATGATGTCCTCAACCGCATGAGTGAAGAACAGAGTTTCTCGTATATCTCAGGCGTTGTTGAGGGTTTGGCAGCCGCCAGATGGGCAGCAGAGCAGCCGGATAGTTCCGGCATGACGTGCATATACAACTGGTATTTTGATCAGGACGGAGACGTGCACCTGACCATTACAGAATGGCTTGCACGTAACAGCGACCAAAGGGCTGGTTTTTTGATTTACGCGTTAACGCAGAAGGAGTGCCCCAACGAGTGAAAGATTTAACAAACGACTTCAGTGTGGTGGACGGGCGCGACTCATATTGGGCGCGTCAGAGCCGTTTGTTTAAGCTGCAAAAGGTGCGTGCGGAAGAGCGCGAACGCATCGAAGAAAAAGCTGAAGCTGGTATTTCAGCAATGATGGCAACGGCAGTCGTTGCCACTGAGCTCCAGATCAAAGCTTTTGAAAGCACGCTCGATCAATACGAAACCGCGACTGTCGAAGCCTTGATCGCAAATCAAGAAGCATTGGATGCTGTCCGGGAACGCCTCGATAGTATTTTGATGCGAGCGCATGTACTAGAAGACGGTCGCCGCGTCTTCAAAAACGAGGACGGCACACAAGTGTTTGATCAGTTTGGCGAAGAAGTTGGACCGGAGGTCATCGCCCCGGAAGATATTGATGATGCAGCGCCAAGATGGGAAGAGTTCAAGGCGCAAGAAGAAATCAGAGAGTCCTTAGAAGCCGAGCGCAGCCAACTCATAGAGTTTCAAGAGAGGCTGGACGAAGCACGGGACGATATCGCAGATGGGCAGATCTCAGCGGACAAACTGAATGAATTGGAAGCGCAATTGGAAGAACTAGCGCCGCCCACCGTCGCCACTCAAATGCCCGGATGGGAAGCGCCCACATCGACGGTTGCAACTACGAGTGTGCCACAGCAGGCAATTGGCGTCTGGAAGCCACCAGTTGCATCAGGTGGATGAGTATTGCATCGTCGAAGCGTCGCGAAAAACCGAGATGAATGATCAGCAAGTCTAATTCTCGAATGGCCGACATGCGGGACAGACCGGTCGTCAGCCAGCGCTTGGTGAAAGTCCGCTTAGTCTATGCCGCTGCTTCCAATCGAATGTCGTAATCTCGTCCAATGATCCGAAGAGGCCAGTCCCGAAGATGCTCCGGGTTGGCAAACAGCGCGGAAACCTGAGCGGCAAGATCATCGCGTCGAGCACCTTTGCATGGATAAAAACCACATCGACCCAGCGTAATGGCGCTGAACCCGTCATCGCATTGCTGCGCCAGGATCATCGCACCCCACCAATCCTGACCGGTCAGCGGCAACAAAAGCCGGGCCTTGGGTGTGAGCCGCGACCTCCAGAGAGGCGGAATGTGTGTCACCCCAGCAAAGGCGACAATGAGGTCGATCCCGTCCATATCCTTTAGGTCGGTTGCACCGTTGCCGTGACGGACCTCCACATTTT
>ERZ1740070.542-NODE-542-length-25728-cov-6.213610_pt1 | contig 25728 bp, 25 predicted proteins | sample MGYA00581734_ERZ1740070 | MGnify/ENA primary metagenome ERZ1740070 (study PRJEB43018, sample SAMN04849744) | marine metagenome | isolation source: floating plastic debris | place: Pacific Ocean | collected 2008-09-01 | study: EMG produced TPA metagenomics assembly...
CAAATATGAATAGTGACTTAGTTAGTACTCGGAACTTGCTTCTTTGGCTTCTTCAAAAGTTCGACCCGACATTTTCTATACCATCAGGAAATGGGTCTACATCGGAAGTCAATTCAAAGGAAGCAGGCTCGTTCGGAGTCGGGTCTGATGCAACGTCTAGTAAGCCCCCACATCATCAAGGGTTTGAGCCAGAATCTCAGCCAAAAGCTAAGATTGTGGTCTCTCACCTATCTACATTCCACTCTAGGGTGGTGTCTTTCACCACATATAACCCTAGGTTTTCCGTGGCTTCGAGAATGCCTTCCTCAAAAGACGGTTCCTCTCAGACGGCTCAGTCGTTTAACTTCGGAGAAATCCACGCTGTGCAAGAACGTTTTCATTCTTTATTAAAACAACGTCTCCAATCGGAGTACGAAAATAAGCCACCCCTCTTTCCTTGGGAGTCGGAGTTGTCCGACTATCCGGCTGAGGTCTCTGATGCGACAGGCGCTACGTTAGTAGCTGCTGTGGGCGCGGCCGCAGCTCCCTTGTGGAGTACTCATGTGGGTGGGCTTCAGGTGCCGGGATTGCTGCCCCAGCCTTTGCTCAATGCTTTGTTTGTTCGGTGTCAGGAGCTGGCTCGCGCACCGATTAAGCAGGGTGTCCGCCTCGTCCGTGCGGTGGAAGATATGTTTCCTGAGCAGGTCGATTTGCTAGAGCCCATTGCCGATATGGTGCTGGTGCCTGCCTATCGTTCTGATAGTGCGACCCAAACCGCGCTGACTCAGGAGCTAGCTAATATTGCTGGTGGCTATGATTTGGCTCGCCCAGAGCAGCAAATTGCGCTTTCTATGATGGCGGCCCAAGAGATTTTGGGTGCCTTGACGCTAGAAATTTCGGCTGATAAGCCTGAAGACTCGCGTCAGTGGTTAACGCCTCGCGGTTCTTTGGAGCTGTCGGTAGCGCTTGTTCTGGGTCAGCTCACGATTGCGGTAACTTTGCCCGACGGTGGTCAGGTGCGTCTTTGGGATGGCGAAATTGAAAAGCGGGCGCTGCGATCGCAACCCGGCCCTTTAGATATCGTATTAGCCGATCCTGGGCTAGATAAGACCTACCTCCTAGAGGTGTCTTTAGCTGGTGACGAGCTGCCGCTTAACTTTGCCATTCATCTCGCGAGTGTGTAAGCGATCGCTACACAACATCTACCACTGCGACATTATCTCACTGCAACATTGGGTCAGTCCTTTCTGGGCTGGCCTTCTTTTTGTTTAGCGATACAATAATGCTCATTGTGCTACGCATGTTGATTTAATTCTTCAAATCTCTATGACTTCTCAGACACTGATTCCAGAGGCAACCCCTGCAAAAGATGACGCTGCTTTTCAGCCAGCGGTTTTTGATCAGCATGTAATGGCGACCTACGGTCGTTTCCCAATTGCGATGGATCGAGGACAAGGGACTCGTCTATGGGATTCAGCGGGCCGAGAGTATTTGGATTTTGTGGCGGGCATTGCGACCTGTACGCTGGGGCACTGCCATCCGGCGATGGTGACAGCGGCGACGGCTCAGATTCGTAAGCTACAGCACGTGTCGAACCTGTATTACATTCCTGAGCAGGGTGAGCTGGCACAGTGGCTGACTGAGCGCTCCTGCGCGGATCGGGTGTTCTTTTGTAATTCTGGCGCGGAAGCGAATGAAGGTGCGATTAAGCTGGCGCGTAAGTATGGGCGTACGGAGCTAGGGATTGAAACGCCGATTGTGATTACGGCGAAGTCGAGCTTTCATGGGCGCACGCTGGCGACAGTGACAGCGACAGGTCAGCCAAAGTATCAGAAGAATTTTAACCCGCTGGTGCCGGGCTTTCACTATGTGCCGTATAACGATATTGCTGCGCTGAAGGCCGCGATTACGGCGTTGGACAGTGAGCAGCGACAGGTAGCGGCAGTTCTGCTGGAGCCGATGCAAGGTGAAGGCGGCGTGTGTCCAGGGAATCCGGTGTATTTCAAACAGGTGCGGCAGCTGTGTGATGATCTGGGCATTTTGCTGATCCTGGATGAGGTGCAGGTGGGCATGGGCCGTACTGGTAACCTGTGGGGCTATCAGACGATTGGTGTGGAGCCGGATATTTTTACTTTGGCGAAGGGCCTCGGTGGCGGCATGCCGATTGGGGCGATTTTGGCGAAGTCTCATTGCGATGTGTTTCAGCCGAGTGAGCACGGCAGTACATTTGGCGGCAACCCGTTTGTATGTGGGGTGGCGCTGGCGGTGTGTAAGACGCTAGAAGATGACGGGGTGATTGCGAACGTGCGATCGCGTGGTCAGCAGCTAAGAAAGGGATTGAGGGCGATCGCACAGAAGTATCCCACCCTGTGTGAAGGTGTTCGAGGCTGGGGCTTGATTAATGGCCTAGTGCTGAAAGCAGATGCCGGTACCGTCGCGCTCGATATCGTGAAAGCAGCTTTGTCTGAAGGGCTATTAGTGATTCCGGCAGGCGCTCAGGTGGTGCGAATGGTGCCGCCTTTAATTGCGAGTGAGGCAGATGTAGAAGAAGCCTTGGCGCTGTTGGACCGGGCGTTGGGTGCTGTGATGGCCTAGTTTTCTGCTTGGGGCTTAGCACCGCTAAGCCCCTACAGTGGCGACGATCTCGTAGGGGCTTAGCACCGCTATGCCCTCCGTCAATAATTGGAACGCGATTCCCTTACGATTCCAACAGTGCGCCCTGATGAACGGTCAGAATCTGTGATTCTTTCAGCCATCGGGCATCGAATGAGCCTAGATGGGTTGTGGTAATCAGCGTCTGAAAGCGATCTTCGATGGTTTCTAGCAGCTGATTCTGTCGTTTGAGATCTAGCTCGGCGAGGACATCGTCTAGCAACAGTAGTGGTGGTTCACCAATGACGGCTTCGATCAGCTCTAGCTCCGCGAGCTTGAGGGCGAGGACGAGGGTGCGCTGCTGACCCTGCGAACCATATTGGCGAGCGGGCGTTTGATTGATGGAAAAGTCAATGTCGTCGCGGTGTGGCCCTACGAGGGATGTGCGCTGGTGATATTCGGCAATGGCACGCGATTGGATTTTTTCGAGGAAGGCACTTTGGATGGCGGCGGGATCATCTTTGTCTGCTTCGGGCTTAAGTGAAACGTTGGGCTGGTAGGTGATGATGAGCTTTTCGGTGTCGCCGCTGATAGCTTGATGCCAGGATTCGGCGAGCGGGGCGAGGCGTTGAAGTCCACGCGATCTCCGACGAATCACTCGCGTTCCAGCTGTTGCGAGCTGAGCATCCCACAGTGCCATCTGAGTTGGATCTAACGGGCCTGAATCTTCTTCTGCGGTGTGCTGCTTGATGAAGGCGTTGCGTTGCTTGAGTACTTGGCTGTACTGCTGCAAGATGTAGGCGTAGATCGGCTCTAGCTGGGTGAGCAGCGTATCGATCCATACTCTCCGCTCGCCAGGGCCTCCCCTGACAAGGTCAAGATCTAGGCTAGAGAACTGTACGGCGTTGAGGCTGCCGAGAAAGTCCTGCTGGCGCTTGAGGGTTTCGCCGTTGCGAATGACGGCTCGGCGACCGCCGTTGCGCAGCACCATGTTGAGTTCGTTGGTGCCTAGGTCTTTTTGGAGCTGGGCTTGGATGTGGCCGGTGGTGAAGCCTTCCTGGACGAGGTCGCGATCGCGGCTAGTACGGTGAGACTTTAGTGTGGCTAATAGCTCAACAGCTTCTAGCAGATTGGATTTGCCTTGAGCGTTGTCTCCCAAAAGAATCGTTTTTGGTGCACTAAAAGCCACAGACTGGCTCTGATAGTTGCGAAAGTTCTGTAGATGGAGGTGCTGGAGAAACATAGCCTTCAGTTTAAGCTAGGCTATGACGCCTAAGAGATATTGAGTTAGAGATATCGAGTTTAGAGATATCAAGTGAGATACGAGATTTTATGCCAGAGATTGAGCTGATGAGGTTAGCGTTTGGTAGGGCTGCGGTGGGTCTGACGCTGCTAGGGCAAGACTATGATTCATTGCAGGCGCTACTGCTGGACCCCTGGGTTAATTTGGCAATTATTTTGCTGGTGAGCCTAGTCGCTATGAGCGATTTTTACCGTCGCTTTTTGCTGTCTATTGGTAAAGCGCCACGTCTGTCAGCGCTGGCGAATTTACCAGAGTCGCTGCCGACGATCAGCGTAATTATCCCGGCCTACAACGAGGCAGTAAATATTGAAGACTGCATGTGGGCGGTGCTGGCTAACCAGCTGCCTGAAGCATCTGTGCTTCAGCTGATTGTGGCGGATGATGAATCGACTGACGAAACGAAATCGCTGGCTGAGGCCGTTGCTAAAGAAGATGAGCGGGTGACGGTGACAACCGTGCCTCAAAGGCCGATAGACAGGACATGGCGTGGAAAGAACTGGGCCTGTACCTGCGCGGTAGAGAAAGCGACAGGTGAGTATCTATTATTTATTGATGCGGATGTGCGATTGGCCAATGATGCGATCGCCCGCGCACTCAGTGAAGCCAAAGCTCAAAAGAGTGACCTACTTAGCTGCGCTCCAGCGATTGTATGCGGCTGTTTCTCGGAATGGGTGGTGCAGCCCATTATGGCGAACCTAATTACCATTGGTTTTGACTTTCAGGGGGTGAACGATGCAGAACAGCCTAATAAGGCTTTAGCAGCGGGCCCTTTCATGCTGTTTGCGCGGGATGCTTACGACAAAATTGGTGGGCACAAAGCGGTGGCGACTAATCCGGTAGAAGATTTGGCCTTGGCTGCGTTGATTAAGCAGAGTGGGTTATCCCTTCGCTATGTGCTGGGTTTAGAATCTGCAACCGTGCGAATGTATCGTTCGTTTGGTGATCTGTGGGAGGGCTGGACAAAGAACTACTACTTGGGGGCCAATCGTAATATTTTGCTGACGCTGGTATCGGCCTCAGCTGTGTTTTTGATTTTTGTGATGCCTTGGCTTGGACTTGTGGCTAGTATTGGCGGCACATTCTCAAAAGCGGTGACGGGTAACTTAGCTGTGGCTTTGCTGATACTGTCGGCGGTGGTGGTGAGTTTGCAAATTGCGCTACGGCGAATATCTGCTACGGCGATTGGGTTTCCGGTGCGGTACTTGTGGCTGGGGTGGCTAGGTGGCGGACTGGTGAGTGCGATCGCGCTAGCCTCCATTGTGAAAGTAGAAACAGGCTGGGGATGGACCTGGCGCGGGCGCTCTCTAGGGTAAGTCAACGGGGGTAACCAAATATGGGATGAGCCAGTCACTCAAAACAGGTCACCGAAAGGTCACTCAGCAGCTAGAAACTTTCGATGAAAAATAATCCTTGAACCCTTGCAAAAAATCGCAGAGCTGGTGCTACAATACCTAAGCGAAAAGCGATGGGGTGTCGCCAAGTGGTAAGGCAGCGGTTTTTGGTATCGCCATTCCTAGGTTCGAATCCTAGCACCCCAGCTCACTCGTAACTGACTGATTATTACTAATTTCAATCACTCTGGAAAACGATAGCCAGAAGCTCTTGAAAGAAAAAAGAAGAAGCGGGAATGGGCAGGTTGTTCATTCCCGCTTTTTCGTTCCTGTCGTTTTTGTGCCTAGAGGCAACGCCTGTGTAAGGTCAATGCTGAGCGCAAAACTTGGACACCGATGCTTTGACTTGCCTTCAGTTGAGTTTCATTCCGTTGCTACTTAAATGCGTATCCACGCTATGTGTCAGCTTAGGCAAAAATGTCACTTTAGTCTTTGACTAGGCTGTGAGGCTGAGACGGAATATCAGCTGTTTTAGGGCCTTTGGCTAGTTGCGTTATCTCATTGAGTTATGTCTTTGCTGCGATGGTTTTCTACGCAGTTATGCATGATTTGTTGCGTAAATATACTGATTTTATTTAGTTCCGTGTGCACTTTAGGTGCGTTTTTATAGAGAGGTAAATATACCCAATTGAAATTTCTCTCTGTATTTGTGATCTGATACGTGTTCGGAACATCCAAAAGTTGATGACGTCTTCCTAAGTGTGCCAATTCGGTCATCGTCACTACATTTTGGTAAGGAATGTTGAGGCTCATAAGTGATCGTTTTCATCGCTTGGCGACTGTATTCGTACAGTCACTTTTCAGTAGCGGCTTTTTTTAGGTTGTTCTTCTTCAAGCGCTTCTAATTATCAGTTTTGCATCTATTCCTTGAGCGCGGCCTTTTTTGACTATGACCCATCTCCAATCCAATAAAGCTGCTCAGCCTAAAGCCTCTCGTGCTGCTGTAGCTTCCGACAAAAAGTATGGCAGCGCGTATCCTCGCCTACGCCAGTCTTCAAGTCGCTCAAATCAAGCGTTGGATATGTGTGATGAGGCTATAGCTGTTCAGCCTTCTCCAAGGGGAAACGCGGACGAAAGCCCTGACGAAAGACCTGTAGAAGTCGACTCTAAAGGTGCTGATAGGTCGCTTCAAGACTTTTCTAAGGCGTCTGAACTGCCTCGGAAAATCGATATTTTGGGCGTGGATTTTGATAATTTGACCCCGCAGGAGTTTTTGACGTCTTTGCAGAAGGGCGTTGTGTTTACGCCCAATGTGGATCACATGATGAAGCTGCGCCACGACCCAGAGTTTGCATCGGTGTATCAGCGGGCAGATTTCAAGATTTGTGATAGCCAAATAGTGATGTACGCCTCTCGCTTTTTGGGTACGCCCCTGAAAGCTAAGCTCTCGGGCTCGGACTTGTTTCCTTGGTTTTGTGAACATCACAAAGAAAACGAGAATATTCGGATCTTTTTGCTGGGGGGGCGTGCGGGGGTTGCTAAGGAAGCGCGCGATCGCATCAATGCGCGTATAGGCCGCGAGATTGTGGTAGGTGAATACTCGCCGCCGTTTGGCTTTGAGCACAGTGTGAGTGAATGCAACCAGGTTGTTTCTGTCATTGAGCAGTCGTCAGCCAATGTGGTGGCGGTGTGCTTGGGTGCTCCTAAGCAAGAGAAGTGGATTGCGGCTAATTGCGATCGCCTTCCAAATGTAGATATTTTTATGGCAGTAGGCGCTGTGGTTGATTTTGAAGCAGGTGCTAAGCCCAGAGCGCCTCAATTTGTGAGTGAGCTGGGACTGGAATGGCTGTACCGACTTTTGTGTGAACCCAGACGGCTGTGGCGTCGGTACCTTCTAGAAGACATGCCATTTCTTGGGTTAGTGTTGGCCGAAAAGGTGAGACGCCTAAACTCATCTCGACGATGATGGCGGCGGCTCTAGCTCGTGCCCACTCTGTTTTTCTTGGCTCTGCTTTTTGGCCCTGTCTTTTTGACGCTGCTCCTTTGGTCGGCTTTCCCTTAGTTCCTTTGCGCCGTGCAGCACGGTAAGATTAAGAAACATGTAGGAATGCTTACCCTATGGATGCTCTGCAAACCAATCCTCTAGACGATAGCAGCGACAAAACTGCGGCCTCTAGCGCGCCACTTATTGGTGCGCCACTCATTGATGCGCCGATGAGTGGCGCGTTATCTGATCAAAACAGCTTGGAGAATACAGCAGCGAGCGAGCCAACTGTGACAATGACCTATCCAGAGTCTGTGATTCGGCGGGCACAGAGAGCGGTTTTTTGCTCACCTTTTTATCACAAGCTGCTAGCAGAAATGCGTACTTCTAGCGTGAGTGTGCCTACGATCGCAGAGAATAGCGGTGCCCTGAAAGGCTACACCCAGCAGCCCTTGAGCGAAGTTGCTACAGAGTCGGAGCTGATGTGGTTGGCCTCTGTTGGAATTTTGCGTCGCGAAGTCGATGGACAGGGACTGACCGACAGCTTTCGCCTAACACCACTGGGACGCAGAGTCGTTGAGCAGTGGCAATCTCAAGGCTGTCCGGATCGTAGAGCAAGCCTCGTGGACTACTTAAAGAACGCGGTCGTGCGATGGTGCCGAGTGCCTGACTGGCTGGGCTAGTTGAGTGATTTTTAGGCCGATGCCTGATTTTTCGACTTTTCCCTCGCGATTCATCAACTTTTTTGCTTCACACATTGCCAAGTTTGGGTAATGTGAGGGGGTATGCAATCGATAAATAGGGGAGCAAGCAGTGAAATCAATAATGGTGGTGGGAACAACATCTCACGCGGGAAAATCCATGTTGGTGACTGCGCTCTGTCGAATATTGAGCCGCCGAGGTTGGCGAGTGGCCCCCTTCAAAGGGCAGAATATGGCCCTCAACTCCTACGTGAGTACAACAGGTGCTGAAATTGGCTACGCACAGGCCGTGCAAGCTTGGGCTGCGGGGGTCTCTCCTCAGGCTGAAATGAACCCGATTTTGCTCAAGCCTCAAGGTGACCAAACCTCTCAGGTGATTTTGAAGGGTAGGCCCATCGGCCGGACAACGGCTCAAAAGTACTACGAAGAATTTTTCAGTGCGGGCTGGCAGGCCATTCAGGAGAGCCTAGCTCGTCTCAGTCAAGAGTTTGACCTTCTGATTTGTGAAGGGGCCGGTAGCCCAGCGGAAATAAATCTGAAGCATCGTGATTTGGCTAACATGCGAATCGCTTCGTATTTGAAAGCGCCGACGATTTTGATCGCTGATATTGATCGTGGTGGTGTATTTGCCCATATCGTCGGCACCCTAGAACTGTTGGACCCTGAAGAAAGGGCCCTGATAAAAGGGATTGTGATCAACAAGTTTCGGGGGCAGCGCTCTATTTTGCAGCCAGGGATTGACTGGCTAGAAGAGCGCACAGGCATCCCAGTAATTGGGGTAATTCCCTGGATTGATGCGGCGTTCCCCGCAGAAGATTCGCTGTCATTGCTAGATCGCCCAGCGGTCAAAGCGCAAGCCGAAATTACAGTCGCTGTGATTCGACTGCCGCGCATTTCTAACTTTACTGACTTTGATGCGCTAGAAGCAGAGCCTTCTGTAAATGTGAAGTACCTCAGCCCGAAAGATGACTTGGGCTACCCCGATGCAGTGATTTTACCGGGAACCAAAACGACGATCGCTGACCTGTTGGCATTGCAGCAAACCGGCATGGCCAATGAGATTGTGAACTATGCGTCGGCGGGCGGCACGGTCATGGGCATTTGTGGTGGCTTCCAAATTATGGGTCAAATGCTGGCAGACCCTGAAGGCCTAGAAGGACAAGAGGGCCGATTCAACGGCTTGGGTCTACTGCCTTTGCGAACCGTGATTACGCAACAGAAGGTGGCCCGGCAGCGAACGGTGAGTTCTAAGTATCCTCAGGATGGACTGCCGGTTGTGGGCTACGAGATTCACCAGGGTCGCACTCAACTAGTGATGTCGACAGGCAACGATGAGGAAAATTCATTTATGCCTATTTTTGATGATCGTAGTTTGGGCATTGTGGATGCGGCTCAGTCTGTATGGGGTACCTATTTGCACGGTATTTTTGACAATGGTCCTTGGCGACGGGCCTGGCTCAACCGGTTGCGACAGCAGCGTGGCCTGCGCTCTATGCCCACAGGTATTGCAAACTATCGTGAGCAGCGCGACAGCATGTTGAATGGTTTAGCGACTACGATTGAGGAGTATATCGATCTGTCGCCGATTTTGACACAGACACAAGAGAGCTAATATGGCTCTTGGCAGTCCGTGCATCTTGGTCGCTTTGCAGGCGTTTTATCTGAAGTAGCCAGCCACCTTTTCGGTAAGCCAAGCGATATCGCAGTCCAGTAGGTAACAGTGTGACGGTTAGCTCAATTATTTTGTTGTCGTTGGCTGGCTTGCTTTCAGGCGTTTTGGCTGGCTTTCTGGGAATTGGCGGAGGAACGCTACTCGTACCTGTGCTGATTCAGATGAATTTTTTACCGGTGCCGATACAGTTTACGCCGGTACAAGCGACTGCGACGAGTAGCTTAGCGATTTTGGTGACCTCCAGTGCAGGTAGCTTTCAAAACTGGCGGATGGGTTATCTCCGGCTCAGGCAAATTTTGCTGCTAGGTGCGCCTGCTTTGGTGACGGCTTTTTTGGGCACGTTGGTCGGCTCTAGTATTCCTGACTATTGGCTACTGCTCGGTTTTGGCTCGCTGCTGCTAACGAATATTTATCTGGTATCGCTGAAAAAGAGAGTTGTTTCAAAAGCCAAATTTAGAGAATCGCGGATGGCGATTGGCCCGGCAATTAATCCTGTGACTGCGAGGTTGATTACGGGCTCTACTGCTGGATTTATGGCAGGGCTGTTTGGCGTAGGCGGGGGCGTGATTTTGGTGCCGCTGCAAATTTTGCTGCTGGGTGAGAGCATTAAGTCGGCAGTGCGCACTAGCCTAGGCGTGATTGTGATAACGTCTATTTCGGCATGTGCTGGCCACGCGCTCAATTACAACATCAACTGGGTGGCGGGCTTAATTTTGGGCGTGGGTGGGTTGATTGGCGTGCAGGTGAGTACGCGGTTTTTGCCTAAGCTGAGCAATGCAACGGTGACTAATCTGTTTCGAGTGATGTTGATTGTACTGTCGCTGTATATTTTCTTCCAGGCTTGGCAGATTTATAGTGCTGCTGGGTAGTTGCTGTTGGTTGCATTAGGGCTTAGCACGCTATGCCCTAATGCAGTATTTAGGCGAGTTACCGATACGTCGCTTGGATATATGCCTCTGAATTGTAGTGCACCTGTTTTAGCGATCGCAGATTTCCCTAGCCAGCGCAATATCAAAACATTTAGCATTACCAGTTTTGCCTGCAAGTACGGTGAAGGGCTCGCTGGGCTCGCCGAAGTCGCTGACGACCAGGGTTGCTTTTGAGAAGTCTTGGTCTTTGGTGTAGTCGTTGACGGTGACGATGGTTTTGAGTCCGGTTTGGGTGGCGGAGAGGAGGCCGTTGTTGGTGTCTTCAAAGCCGAGGCAGATTTCGGGGGGGAGCTTGAGGTGCGCTAGGGCGTATTCGAAGATGTCGGGAGCGGGCTTATTGTGGGGGACCATGTCACCTGCGGCGATGACTTCGAACCAGTCCATGCTTTCGGGGCCGAGGGTGTTTTCGAGTAGGGCTTGGACGTTGGCGGGTGTGGTTGTAGTTGCGATCGCAAGCCTCACCCCTTCTTTTCTCGCCTCATTCAGCAGTCGTTCTACACCCGGACGCAGTGGAATTCGCCCTTCTTGCGCAAACTGCTTGTAGTACTGCGTCTTAATACCGTGCAAGTGCTTGATAAAAGCGGTGAGATCTTCAAATTCTGCTGGCAAAACAAAGTTAGGTTGGGACTGCTGCACAAAAGCTCGAATTCGCTCTTTGCCGCCAGAAACTTCGAGTAGTTCGCCGTAGCGCTCTACAGACCAATTCCAGTCGAGCCCTGCATCCATAAATGCCTGGTTGAAAGCTGGCCGATGACCATCGCGTTCGGTTTCAGCGAGGGTGCCATCGACGTCGAAGATAAGGGCTTTTAGCGATGAGTCGGTTTGTGAAGGCGTTGAAGGCACGGGGCACTCTCCTACGGTGGCGTTGAGTAGGATCCTACCGTCAAATGCTCAGCTTTAGGAAGACGTGCTATCGCTGGATATTTTTTTCGAGAGAGATTTAGAACAATCAGATTTTAGACTGAAAAAGATTTTGATGTACCCATGATGAGTGAGTAATCACATCTGTTGCTTCTTAAAGAGATAGTTCTGTTGTATTGAGCTGTGATATTGAACTGTTGTATCGACCGGTTTGTTGATTCTCTTAAACCCATAGTCTGATGCATCGGAATTCTCATTCGTTTGTATTTAGCGTTGTGCATACGGGGAGTCTGGTAGCTGTGGGCACTCTAAAAAGGTAGTTTGGCAGGCGGCGAGTGTGGCAACAGAGAGAGCGTATTGGCTAGCGTGGTCGCGAATTAAAGATGTAGGCCCGGTGATTCTGAAGCGGCTGTGGGAGTCCTTTGGGTCTTTGTCGGCTGCCTGGGAAGCGCCTGCGGGTGAGCTGCTATCTGTGGATGGCATTGGGCTGCTGATTGCTGAAAACATTGTGCGTCAGCGACCGACGATAAAGCCTGATGAGATGCTGGCTCAGCATGAGAGGGAGAATTCGTCTTTTTGGACGCCTGCTGATGCGGACTATCCGGCACTGCTGTTTGCGATTAATGATCCGCCGCCGCTGCTTTACTACCGAGGAAACCTGCGGTTGCACGATCCGAATCGACTGACGGTGGGCATTGTCGGGACGCGTCGCCCTTCGGCCTATGGTAAGCGATGGACTCAGCGGCTGAGTGGTCGGCTGACGGCTAACGGCGCCATGATTATTTCGGGGCTGGCGGCGGGAATTGACACCGATGCGCATACGAGCTGCTTGCGCGAGAAAGGGACGACGGTCGCTGTGGTAGGCACGGGCGTGGATATTGTTTACCCGAAGCAAAATCAGCGCCTGTATGAACAAATTTTAGAAACGGGCTTGGTGGTGAGCGAGTATCCCGATGGGACGGGTCCGGATAGAGCACACTTTCCTCGGCGAAATCGCATTATTGCGGGGCGGAGTCGGGCGGTATTGGTGACGGAAGCCCCGGCTCGCTCTGGGGCGTTGATTACGGCGCGGCTGGCCAATGACTATTGCCGGGAGGTGTATGCTTTGCCTGCCTCGCTAGATAATGAGCAGGGTGAGGGCTGCCTGCGCTTGATTGGGCAGGGGGCGCAGATAATTTTGAGCGATCGCACCTTCATAGAGTCCCTAGAATCTCTACCTGCTGTAGACATCCCAACAGATGGACCAACTGGTCGAAAGGCACCTTCTGACTCAGGCATGATTGATAGTGCAAAGATACCTGAGGAGGGTGCGGTCCTATCCATAGCATTAGATACAGTAGAGACTTCTTCAGAGACGCCTTTGACCGAACTGACGCCGCTGCTCAGTCAGGTCCTCGAAGCGGTTTCTGTTGAGCCGGTGCTGCTCGATGGCATTGTGGCGCGATCGCAAGCCGATACCGGTTTAGTCCTAGGCGCATTAGTAGAGCTAGAACTATCAGGATTAGTCGTGCAGCTCCCCGGCATGCAATACCAGCGAGCATGACTTCTGGCTATGTCTCACCCCAAAAGCCAGCTCTCCAATGTCCATCGGCAGCAAAGCGCGTTTTCCACCGGCAGCAAAGCGCGTTTTCCACCGGCAGCAAAGTGTGTTTCCCCTTTGATCGCCTCATCTTCTAATCAGGGCAATCTGATATAAAGGTTCCATAGCCTGCTCGACGCGCTTTCACTGCTCTTTTTCTCCTAGATGCATGTCTTCTGCTACTAACTTTGCTCAGCCTGCGCTTACGTTTATTCCGCCTCGCTATAGCGGCCTAGTGCGGCGGGCAATGCAGCCGTTGATGCCCGCATGGACTGCCTGGCAGACGGACCTGGTGGAGGTAGAGGCGCACAATGTGGAAACGCTGGCCAAGTTTTATCACGAATTTGATGCGGGTAAAACGCGGGTGATGCTGGCTTTTCGCCATCCGAATGCGACGGACCCTTATGTGCTGAGCCATTTGCTCTGGCGATCGCTGCCGCAAACTGCAAGGCAAATTGGGCTGCCGCTGAAGAAGACCCACGCTCACTTTCTATACGACAGAGGCATTCCGCTGTGGGCTGGGAGCTACTTGGGCTGGGTGTTTTCTAAGTTGGGCGGTGTGCCTATTCAGCGGGGAAAGCTGGATTTGCTGGCACTAAAAACAGCTCGACGGCTAATGCTAGAGGGGCGCTTTCCGCTGGCGGCTGCGCCGGAAGGTGGCAACAATGGCCACAACGAAATCGTGAGTCCGCTGGAGCCAGGGATCGCTCAGCTGGCGTTTTGGTGTGTTGAAGATTTGCAGGCGCAGCAACGGCACGAGTCGGTCGTGATTTTGCCGATTGGGATTCAGTATCGGTATGTAGAGGAGCCTTGGAAGCCGCTTGAGGCCTTAATTAACCAGTTGGAGCGTGATAGCGGTTTGGGGCGGCCTACGGACTTGGATTTGTACGGACGCCTGTATCGTCTAGCCGAGCATTTGCTGACGCAGATGGAAGGCTATTACAGTGAATTTTATGGTGTGAAATTTGAGGCAGAAGCGTCTGAAGAAGATACGTCAGCCGAGCCAAATGACCAGCTGGCAACACGGCTAAAAGCGCTGATGAATGAAGCACTACAGGTGGCCGAAAGCTACTTTGGTCTGCGGCCCAAGGGTACGATGATTGACCGCTGCCGCAAGCTAGAGCAGGCGGGCTGGGATCGCATCTTTCGTGAAGACACAGAGCGGCTGTCGGCAGTGGATTTGGGTTTGGCGAACCGCGTGGCAGAAGAGGCGAATCTGCGGATGTGGCACATGCGCCTAGTGGAGAGCTTTGTGGCGGTGACGGGCCACTATGTGAAGGAGCATCCCAGCGCGGATCGCTTCGCAGAAACGGCGCTGCTGCTGCGAGACATGATCGATAAGATTAAAGGTGAGCCGGTGAGTCAATTGCAGCTGGGGCCGCAAAGGGCGATCGCAACGATTGGCGAACCGATTGTAGTGAGCGAACGCTACGCCGACTATCAAAAGAAACGCAGACGTGCGATCTCTGACCTCACTAAAGACTTGCAGGCTTCAATGGAGTCCCTAATCTTGAGCTAACGGCTTTTTAGTCCTGTGCCAAGGGCACCATCTTCTCTGCCACAACCGCATAAAACGGGTCGCCGCCGCCCATTCCCATCATTTGTAAAATAGCAGGCGCTTCCGACTTGTTGACAATTGCCTCGATATTGCCAAAACCAGGCACAGACTCGAAGTAGCGCTTGACTAGCGAAACGCGGCTAGCTTCTGTGCCGTCTCTCCAAAGTGCGATCGCTTTGTGCGGAAACATGCGATTGGAAAAGCTAAAGATAGTGATTCCACCTGGCCTAAGAATGCGATATGCCTCAGCGAATACTTTTTCTGGGTACTGAAGGTACTGTACTGAAACGGTGTTGACGACTGCGTCGAACGAATTATCTTCGAGCGGTAGCGTCTGGTTTTTATTTAGGTTTTGTACAAAGTAATGGTCGAGCTGTTTGTTGCGCGCTAGCTCTTCGCCATTGAGCCCGTGGCCTTCTACGTGGGCGTAGTCGATGTCACGAGGGAGGTGTGAGACCCAGCTGCTCATCATGTCGAAGACGCGGCTGTTTTGGGGGATGCGATCGCGATAAAGCTTCGTCAGCTGTGCCAGAAAGCCCTCGTCTACATGGGTGACAAATCGGGGCTGAGCATAAAACAAGTCGTCGTCAGAAGGATCGAGCTTGTTGCGGTGAGCAGTATCCAGCAGCATGAGGTAGTTTTTGATGGTTCACTAATCGTTGGCTGCCCATAGCTTAACGTAGGTTTACATTGCCATCTAGGCACCGCAGCGATTTTGGCAGGGTTTGGGCGACTTTGTCGTTGCCAGGCAGACATGTCTTTTTTGCAACGGGCCTGTTATCTTTATTTGGCGTAAATCTACGGAAATGTCTGCATTTAACAGCTTACGCAGCTATCAATTTGTTGTGGATTGTACCGAGAGGGCCTACGTAATTTTTTCTTTCTACAACGTATCTTTACGAAGAAACTGTGTTTCCGCCCGTGTTTTTGTACAGAATCTATGGTGAAATTGTAAGCATATAAATTATGCCGTTTCTTTGTTGTAGGCTCTTTTAACAAAGCGTCACCGTTGTTCTTCTCGTTTAAAAAGTCTTTTTTGACTACCCAAAGTCTTTCTTTTTTACAGCCTTGCTCGTGTTAATCGATTGCCCCAATTAATGCGTATTTCTTGGTTGTTCAATTCAATGGTGAGCTGTCACATTGCAATGACGCTCGCTTCCCACGACGCCCCCCAATAACGACATATGAGTGATCAACCCACGTTTAGTGCTTCTGGAGAGCCTGCTCGTAGTGAGGCCGACTATGCGCTGGAGAAAGAAGCCAGGTTGCCGCTGACTGGCTGGCAGCAAGAAGTCGATCGCGGTTTAGAATTTGGCCTAGACGCGGCAGAAAGCATTCGCGACAGATCGATCCCTACCTTCTCTCGGGGTGAGCTACCGCACTACGCCGGTATCACCACCTTTATGAAAGCGCCCTACCTAGAAGACGTACGCCAGGTAGGTAGTTACGATGTTGCCATTGTGGGCGTCCCTCACGACTCAGGAACAACTTATCGCCCCGGTACACGTTTTGGCCCGCAGGGGATTCGCCGCATTTCAGCGCTGTACACGCCCTACAACTTTGAGCTGGGTGTGGACCTACGTGAGAGCATCACCATGTGCGATGTTGGCGACATATTTACCATCCCTGCCAACAATGAAAAATCCTTCGACCAAATCTCTAAAGGGATTGCTCATATCTTTAGCTCAGGTGCGTTTCCCATTATTCTCGGTGGGGATCACTCCATTGGGTTCCCCACCGTACGCGGCGTTTGCCGTCACCTTGGCGACAAAAAAGTCGGCATCATCCACTTCGATCGCCACGTCGATACGCAAGAGACCGACCTAGATGAGCGAATGCATACCTGCCCTTGGTTCCACGCGACTAATATGGACAATGCTCCCGCTAAAAACCTCGTGCAGCTCGGCATTGGTGGTTGGCAAGTTCCCCGCCCCGGCGTCAAAGTCTGCCGAGAGCGGGCCACCAATATTCTCACCGTGACCGACATTACTGAGATGGGCCTAGATGCGGCCGTGGACTTTGCACTCGAAAGAGCGCTGGACGGTACCGACTGCGTCTATATCAGCTTTGATATCGACTGTATTGATGCTGGATTTGTCCCTGGAACCGGCTGGCCAGAGCCGGGTGGTCTGTTGCCTCGTGAGGCGCTGTATATGCTCGGCAAGATTGTTGAAAAAGCGCCGGTCTGTGGCTTGGAGATTGTAGAAGTTTCTCCGCCGTATGACATTAGCGACATTACATCGTTGATGGCGACACGGGTGATTTGCGACACGATGGCGCACCTGGTTCTTTCGGGTCAGCTGCCGCGTCAGAGTAAGGCAGACTACATCAGTGAAACGGCAAATATGGACGTTGGCAGTGGCTGGCAATAGGCACACAAACTTATGCATGAAACTGATATGACGAAGGCGCTGATTTTTACCGTGCGAGACTGGCTGGCTGAGCAGCCGGGCCATCCAACGGTGGAGCGGGTGCATTTGACCGTAGGCGCGTTTACCTGTGTAGAGCCTGCGGGCTTGCAGTTTGCGTTTTCGGCGCAGACGCAGGGGACGTTTTTGCAGGATGTGGAGCTGGTAATTGATGAAACGCCGCTGGTGGCGTTTTGTCATTCTTGTCAGCAAGAATACCGGCCTCAGGTGGGGTTGCAGTATGCCTGTCCTAGCTGTCAAGCGCCGATGGATGATATTCGCTCCGGGCGGGAGCTGAAAATTGGCCGAGTAGAGTTTTCTCAGGATGACTTGCCCTGCGAGGAGCCGTATGTTTCAGCTGCTAGCAAGGCAAAAAGTAAGGTGTGACGCCTGATCAGTGGGCAAAAGGGTGTAAGAAATTGTGTTGATGTATCGGTAAATACGGACGTTGTCTGCTGGAAAACGCATTGTGGAAGTTCAAGGGCTTAGAGAGTTTATATGCACCAAACGTTTGATGCTGCTTTAGAGATGAATTTGCTGCATGCCAATCAGCATGGGGCCGAGAAGAATCGCGATCGCCTCAATGCGTGGGGTGTCACCTGTCTAAATTTGATGAGTAGCCCAGGGTCGGGGAAGACCCAACTGTTGGAGAAAACGTTGCAAGGGCTACAAAAAGATCTTCAAATAGCTGTTATTGAAGGAGATATGACAACTCAGCTAGATGCGGATCGGTTGCGTCAGCATGGGGTGCCGGTGGTTGCTATCAATACGGGCCGCTCTTGCCATTTGGATTCCAAAATGGTGGCCGGTGGTTTACATCAGTTTGAGCATGAGCTTGCAGATGGGCAGCGACCAGAAGATTTTGACTTGGTGTTTGTAGAGAATGTAGGCAACCTGGTGTGCCCTGCCGAATTTGAGGTAGGAGAGCATGCCAAGGTCGCGCTGCTGAGCATTACGGAAGGAGAGGATAAGCCTCTCAAGTATCCGATTATGTTTCGCGAAGCGGATTGTTTGTTGATTACTAAAACAGACCTTGCGCCCTACTTAGATGTTGACATTGAGACGATTGTTCGCAATGTGCGTCAGCTGAATTCAAAAACGGTAATTATCCCGGTGTCTGCCAAAAGTGGTGAAGGCCTTAAAGAGTGGTTCGACTGGGTGAGGCAAGTTGTGTTGTCTCGGCCGGTTGCCTCGGCGGACCTTCAGCCAGTGAGTTAGTCAAGTTAGTCAGTGAGTTAGGGGTGCGCTTCGATGCATTTGGGTATGGCTGTTTTGCTTAAGCCTGCTGCATCAGCGATTAGGTACTTTTCAAGTGGTGGTATTTCAATGGTTTGGTTTAGTCTTTTTCGGTTGCGTCGTCGGTCTTCTTTGGGAGCGTGGCAGGCGTATCGAGCTGTGTTTTCGGCGTATGAATGCATTATGGACTAACCCATATAGTGCTTATTGCAAATGCTTATTACGGCTCAGCCTTTGGCAGAATTCTCTAGGCGGGGCCGCTAAAGAGTGTGGATTGATACACAATTGGTTACGTAGCTTACTGTTGTTTGCACGCCTGATCTCCTACTCTAGTGACTGATAACAAGCACTCTACCGCACGTGTAGGCTCAATTATTCAAGCCACCTAGGCTGTAGTTTGTTGTTCTTTTAGATTTTGGATTGGGATTTTGATGAGAAGACGTCGGTTGGTTTCATTGTGTTTGGCTTTCTTTTGCACAATGCTGGTGACTGTGAGCTGTGGCGGTTCCTCTAGTAGCGATACGGCTACAGATACGGCAGCGGACGAAGCGCCAGCTATAGTAATTGGCTACAGCAATTGGGCTGGGTGGTGGCCGTGGGCGATCGCAGAACAAGAGGGTCTATTTGCCGCAAACGGTGTCAATGTAGAAATGCGCTGGTTTGACGGTTATCTAGAGTCAATGGAGGCTTTTGCCGCAGGGCAGCTAGACGGCAATGGCCAAACGCTGAACGATACGATTTCGTTTGCGGCGGATGCGGCAAATGGTGAAGTGGCCGTACTTGTGAACGACAACTCGGCGGGTAACGACAAAGTTATTGTGACCGAAGACATTAATAGTTTGGCCGATCTTGTCGGCAAGGAAGTCGCCGCTGAAGAAGGGGTTGTTGGCGACTTTTTGCTGAGCCTAGCGTTAGAAGAAGAAGGCTTCTCTCGCGATGACGTAGAGATTGTTCCTTTGGAGACCGGTGCGGCTGCGGCTGCATTCGCGGCGGGCCAGACCGATGCGGTTGCGGCGTTTCCGCCGTATTGGCTAACCGCGCTAGAGCGTGAGGGCAGTAAAGAGCTTTTGACCTCTAGTGAGTTTCCAGGCGCGATTCCTGATTTGTTGGTAATGAGTCAAACCATGGTTGATGAGCGGCCTGACGATGTGCAGGCGATTGTGAAAACATGGTTCGATACGCTGGCGTATATGGAAGAGAATCCTGAAAAGTCGGATGAGATTATGGCGGCGCGTGCGGATGTCACTATCGAAGAGCTGCAGCTGCTGAAAGACGGCACTCGAATATTTACGCTAGAAGAGAATTTGGAAGCGTTTAGTGAGGGTGAAGGGATGAAGCACATGCCTTATGCGGCGGTTCAAATGGCGGACTTTATGGTGGGTGTTGGCTTTATTCCAGAAGCGCCTGAGTTGGCTCCTATCCTTGACGATCAGTTTGTGAAGGCTTTGGCCGCCGAATAGAAACGCCGAATAGAAAATAGGCGGTTTGTTTGATTGTGGGTTTGTTTGATTTGAGTGTCCCCGGCTGCTTTTAAGGAGAGGTTTGGGGATGCTTTTCTATATTGTTTGCAAGGCGTATGTCATATGGTGAGTGAGGCAACTGTTTCGGCTAGATCAGTGAAGGGGCAGCAGCCTCATCGGCAGAGCCTAAAGCCTAGGGTATTTTGGCGGATGGGCGAACCGATTCCGGCAAGGCTGGACTGGATATTGCGCGTTGCTTCTGTCTTAGTGCCTTTGGCCTTGTGGTGGCTAGTGGCGAGCAGCGCGCTGGTGAATCCTAAGTTTTTGCCGTCACCACCGGATGTGGTTGCGGCATTTGGGCGGCTGTGGGAGAAGGGCTTTGTGCTTGACGATTTGCAGGCGAGTCTTTTTCGGGTGGGAACTGGGTTCATCTTGGCATCTGTGCTGTCGGTGCCTTTGGGCTTTTCGATGGGGGCGTTTGCTTCGGTGCGATCGCTGCTCGAACCCATTATGGGTATTGTTCGCTACATGCCTGCACCTGCGTTCATTCCACTGCTGATTATCTACATGGGTTTGGATGAAGCACCGAAGATCGCGCTGATTTTTATTGGGGTGATTTTTTACAATACGCTGATGATTATGGATGCGGTGAAGTTTGTACCGAAGCATTTGCTGGAGGCGACGTACACACTAGGCGGCTCTCGGTGGCAAACGCTGATGCAGGTGATTACGCCCTATGTGCTGCCAAACATCCTGGATACGTTTCGCATCAACATGGCGGGCGCGTGGAACTTAGTCGTGGTCGCTGAGCTGATTGCGGCAAATGAAGGTCTAGGGAAACGGATTGCGATGGCGCAGCGGTTTTTTAGAACAGATGAGATTTTTGCGTACTTGATTATATTGGGTGTGATTGGCTTCTTGGCAGATCTCTCTTTGCGAATGATCTTGAAATCTACCTGTAAGTGGGCAGTAGAGTAAATTGTTGTTTCGTAGCCTGAAGTAGATTCCCTGTGGAGGGGTGGCACGCAGTGACGGGGTGGTTTGGTCACTTCATCCACACATCGAACCCACCCCACCCTACGGGCACCCCTCCGAGGAGGGGATCTACTTCAGGCTTTGTTTTTAAGGTTTTAGCTCTCTCCTTGAGTGTTCTCTCATGTATTTAGAAGTCTCCAAATTACATAAGCAATTTGCAACAGATAAGGGGCCAGTGGTGGCGCTCAAAGATGTGAACTTGCGTGTGGAAGATGGAGAGTTTGTGTGTGTGGTGGGTGCTTCTGGTTCGGGGAAGTCGACTTTGCTGCGGCTGGTTGCTGGGCTAGATGTCCCGACGGCTGGCCTGATTGAGGTGGACAGTGAGCCGGTAACAGGCCCTGGAGCCGACCGAGGGATGGTGTTTCAAGATTACACGCTGTATCCGTGGATGCAGGTGCAAAAGAATGTGGAGTTTGGCCTGAAGCTACAAGGGGTAGATAAGAAGGCGCGGCGGGAGCAGGCTTCGTATTATTTGGAAATGGTGGGGCTAACGCAGTTTGCGCAGGCGCTGCCGAAGGAGCTGTCGGGGGGGATGAAGCAGCGGGTTGCGATCGCTCGCGCGCTGACAAGCAGGCCCAAAATTCTGCTAATGGATGAGCCCTTTGGCGCGCTCGATGCGCAAACCAAAGAGACAATGCAACAGTTTTTGCTCGAGCTGTGGGAGAAGACGGGGACGAGTATTTTGATGATTACCCACGATGTGAGAGAGGCGGTGTTTCTCTCGCAGCGGATTTATGTGATGACGGCGAGGCCGGGCACGGTGCAGCGAGAGATTGTGGTGGATTTGGGGCGATCGCGTACAAAAGAGACTCGCGAACTGCCAGCGTTTAAGGCGTATCAGGCTGAAGTGATAGCCGAGCTGATGGCCTGAATTTACGGTTTATCAGGATCTTTTGAACTGGCGGCTGTATCACACTGTGTAGGGTCAAACCTTTCGCAAGTGACGTACCCATTGGGGTAATGGATTTGTGTGCGATTGCTTCATACACTGAAGTCAGCAGTTCGCGCTACCAGTCTTGCGCTACCAGCCCACGCTACTAGTCAAAGGAACATCATTATGAGTGCCGATGAGTACAAACAGTTTTTTACCGATGTTGAAACCGCCGACCAGCAGCGATTTACAGAAGTGCCACCATCGCCACCGCCTGCCATTGAGAAAGCACCGTCTGGCCTGGCACCCATGTCTCGCATCGAGCTGGAAGGGCGAGCCTACAGGGGCTTGGCGAGCGGCGGTATGCCGTGGTGGGTGTTGATTGCAGGTGCGGTTGTGCTTATGGTGCCTAGTGTCGCGATGGTGATAGTCGCGGGAGACCCGCTGCTGCTGCTGGCACTTGTGCCTATGGTGCTGCCGATGATGATTGTTTGGCGTGGGGTGAGTGCCAAGCTGGCAGCACAGAAAGAGAAGGCAGCGCGTCAGGCTCGGCGGCGGCGCGACATGAGAGACTGAAAGGGGATTACTGCTATTATTGCCACATTCTCAGACACAAGCCCTAGCGTTATTTCAGAAGAGGTGCATCTGCCGATTGTAGATACGTAGGCGACGGCGGCGTATTTACGGGATCGGCTGAAGTATGTGCTGCTGGAGCAGGGAAGCAGGACCTCGCCGCTGACCGATACGGCCAAGCGAGCTTGCAAGGTGTGTGAGTAGGTATGGACACGGCAGCAGTCGGCGGAGTTTGCGGTGGCGCAGGGATATGCGCTGGCGTGCAAAGGTGAGGTGGATGCGGCAGTGGCGAAGTTTGAGGAGGCGCAGGCGCGGGATGAGGCGCTAACGTTTGAGATTAGGGAGACGGCGATGGCGATTAAAGAACAGAGATTTAGAGGGGTTAGATGATTTGGAGACTTTAGACAGGTGGATGACATCCGATTAACAACAGAAGCTATCGTAGATTTTTATTGCCTACTCGATTAACCTTTAGGGCGGTGACAGTTGCGCGGCCTGTTGCCGTCAACCCTACCATCTCCAAAAGATTGGGGCTCCAAGCGAAATGTTTATGCCAGTCTTGCTTTCTTGGATGATAGAGAGAAACAACTGTTTGACTCAACTCGTCTGTTGCTTTTGTCTTGGTATATTTGTGGCCGTTACAGCCACCACAGGCAAACGCTAGGTTGCTAGATTCTGTTTTTCCACCGCGTGCAATCGGCACAATATGGTCGATTGCAAACGATTGAGGTGAGTAGTCCATGTGACTTTTGCAATACTCACATCGCCGATTTGAGCGCTCGATGATTTCGCGCTGCTGTTCAACGGGAATATACTGCCTAGACATGTACTGGCGGCGTCTGGATTTCTAGCTGCTGCATGACCTCATCAACAGACACTTGGCGGAGCTGTGCCAGCGCAATCAGGTGCTTCAGCCGCTCTGTACTTGCTAACTCAACAACATCAATCAGCTCTAAAAGGATTTGGTGCTCTTCTTGCGAGATAGTGTCCTGTCTGAGTTTGGCTTGCAGTTCATCGTAGTGCTGCTGAGTTTCGGCTGGGAGTCCCTGATTTATTTGCTGAATTAGCGCTGCTTCAGAAACAGGTAAACTGCCCCGACTTACCAAAATTGAACCGACCTGAGACAAAAAGTGTGTGAGTTCGCGGGTATCTAGCTGGGCGACGCCTTCTAGAAGCTGTTCTGTATCGATATTGACTTCTGACGTCACTTGAACTTTTGCCATGGCTGTTCTCCCTTGGATTGTGCGTCTGCCTAACATTATCTCACGATCGCCTCGAAGTAACCGTGTGCCGTAAGCAACTGCATCACTCAGTATCGAGATAGCGGCAATGCAAAATCGCTCTGCACTGCCGCCTATCAATTCTGCTGCACGCCCGAACGATTCTGCATCGCCTGCCATCAACTCTATTGCGCTGCCGAGTGATCGCGCAGCTTCTCCCATCAATTCTGCTCCACGCCCGAATGCCTCTGTATCGTTCCCTATCAATTCTGTTTGTGCTGTTACCTTTCAAATCTCAGCTGGGAAAGCTCAAAGCACTGTCATTACTGCCATCTACCATGCTGCCAATCGACACGCTACTCAGCGATGCGCAAGTCGCCATCGAAAACGCCCTCAACAATCCTGACATTCTCAACGCGCTCAAAGACTACGGCTACACCACCACCCGCATTCAACAAGGTAAAGCCCTCTACAACGTCGCCGCTGCCGCCCAACTTGCCCAAACCGCAGAAGCCGGAGAGCAAATCGCCGCGACGGCTACCGTAAACGACGCTTGGGAAACGGCCAAAAAATCCTATATGCGCTTTGTCAAAATCGCTCGCGTTGCCTTCAAGCGAAATCCTGGCGTAAGCACTCAGCTAGATTTGGGTGGCACTCGCAAGCGCACCCTCTCTGGCTGGCTCGCCCAAGCTGGCCAGTTTTACAACAACGCGCTGGCCGATAAAGCCATTTTGTCAGCACTCAAAGAATTTGGCATGACTGAGCAAAAGCTGAAGGTGGGGCTGAGTGAGTTGAAAGCGGTAGAAGCGGCAAATTTGGCACAGGAGAAAAAGAAAGGCGATGCGCAGGCGGCAACGCAAAAGAGAGATGCGGCGCTAGATGAACTGCAAGACTGGTTGAGTGATTATTTGGCTATTGCCAAAATCGCCCTAGAAGAAGATCCTCAGCTACTCGAAGGATTAGGCCTCTTGCAAAGAGCATAAAGAGATTCCTCAGTAACTTCTCGACAATCTGTTCCGTTTGGCGTGATAGTAATGCAGCTGATGTAGAGATAGTTGACTATCACTGAGGTGACTTTTGATGAGCACTCGCGACTTCCCTCCTATTTATCCTGGAGTCATTGCTGTCAGCTCGCATCAGGCTTACTTGTCTCAGCGGGCCTCAATATTTTCGTTTGCTGTTGCGTTTAGAGTTTTGGGGTTGCTTTGCTGCGCTCTAAGATTTCAGCGATTGGCTGCCACAATTAAAAACGCCTCCGAAAACACTTTAAACGACTCTTCCACAACAGAATCCCAAGTCTTGACAGTACGCATCATTTCACTGGGGAACATGAGTTTTAGTATGTCGTCGCGGTTGGTGAGTGCATCTATCCCTACCATTAGAAACAGAAAGACGAAACCGGCAACGACATATGAGCCTACTTTACGGTACTTTTTTAGCTCGTGACGATAGTGGACAATAAGGCCGATAGCGATGAGGCCGTAGAGGCCTACGATGAGGTCGTCAATGCGATCGGTCACGCCCGTTTCCTCAATCAGACCGATGCTATGAATGACTTTGTCAAACAATACGTGAATCATCAGCAAATCGTCTAGCGCTAGAAAAGAGAACCCTAAGCTCATAATCCCCCAGATAGCGATAGATGATCGCCAAGGGGCTTTAACGCTCTGCGATCGCAGGCGAAAAACTTTGTAACAAAGGTGAGAGAGGATAAAAAGCTGAATACCTGAAAAGTAAGTGATAAATCCACCCTCTCCAAACTCACTACTTACCTTTTGCCCTAAAGATATGCTGATTAGAATCGCGCCTGTGACGGCTACAAGGTTGAGGCCCAGTACCTTCGAGGAGAGTGATTTCTTTTGTGTATGCGGTGTAGACTCTGAGACCATTGCTACAAAATAAAAGTATTTCTAAATACATTATATTTGTCTCTAGCAATACTGTATGAGTGTTTTCTCATCTATAAAGATGCAACGATAAATTGCCCCTCCAAAGGAATTTCCTTTGGAGGGGCAACAAAGCTGTTGTGAACAGCTGACAGAGTATGCAGACTCTACGCAAGCACGCTTTTCAGCGCGGCTAAGAAGGTATCAACATTCTCCTTGCTAGCGTTGTAGCCCATTAGCCCTACGCGCCAAACTTGCCCGGCTAGGTCACCAAGGCCGCCACCGAGTTCCATATTGTGATCATCGACGAGCTTTGCGGTTACCACTTTGCCATCTACGCCCTCAGGAATGCGTACTGTGGTCAGCGTGTGCAAACGATACTCACGTGGTACATGGCACTCTAGGCCCATGTCTGCTAGCCCAGCGTACAAGTACTCAGCTGCGTCTTGATGGCGCTTCCAGCGTGCTTCTAGGCCTTCTTCTGCTACGATGCGCAGGGCTTCGCGGATGGCGTAGGTCATGTTGACCGGGGCGGTGTGGTGGTAGGTGC
>ERZ1740070.545-NODE-545-length-25492-cov-6.012777_pt1 | contig 25492 bp, 14 predicted proteins | sample MGYA00581734_ERZ1740070 | MGnify/ENA primary metagenome ERZ1740070 (study PRJEB43018, sample SAMN04849744) | marine metagenome | isolation source: floating plastic debris | place: Pacific Ocean | collected 2008-09-01 | study: EMG produced TPA metagenomics assembly...
ATACGATATTGAGAACAGTATTTCCGACGCGTCAAATGCAGCCGATACAGGTGATTAACGCTGAGGCTCAGCTAGACTTGCCGGTGGTTGACGTGTCGGCGTTGCCCGAACAAAACCTGGAAACCCTGATCTTTGATGTGGCTAAAGAGCCGTTTGACCTGGCATCTGGCCCCTTGATGCGGTCGGTGCTGCTGCGCTGTGGTGCCCAAGACCATGTGCTGGTGATTACGCTACATCATATTGTTGCCGATGGCTGGTCGATAGATATTTTTGCACGCGAACTGGGTGAATTATACAGCGCCTATGTCGACCACCGCTCACCCACCCTACCCGAGCTACCCATTCAGTATGGCGACTTTGCCTGCTGGCAACGACAGTATCTGCAAGGGAGTGTACTCGACACGATGCTGGCCCACTGGCAGCGCGCCCTGGCCGGGGCACCACCGATATTGGCGCTACCCACTGACTATGCGCGTCCACCCGTGCAAACCTTTAATGGTAAAAGTGCCCGATTTTATGTGGATACTGAGCTGAGTGAGGGTTTAAGGGCATTGGCTCAGGAGACAAAAGTTACCTTGTTTATGCTGCTGCTGGCGGTGTTTCAGGTGCTGTTGCGTAGCTACTGCGCTCAGGATGACATTGTTATCGGAGCCCCCATCGCTAATCGCAATCGGGCTGAGACTGCTGGGCTGATTGGCTACTTTGTGAACGTGCTTGTGTTGCGGACCGATCTCTCCGGTGATCCCACCTTTCAAGAAGTGCTTAAGCGGGTGTATGAGGTGACCATGGATGCCTACACCTATCAGGATCTGCCGTTTGAAAAACTGGTGGAAGTACTGCAGCCGGAACGCAGCTTGAGCCATACGCCCCTGTTTCAGGTAATGTTTGTGGTGCAAAATGCGCCGACACCCGAGCTACTGCTGTCGGACCTGACCATTCAGGCTCTAGAGACCAATATTATTACCTCAAAGTTTGATCTCACACTAGCCCTGAGAGAGGGTCCAGAAGGGTTAGAAGGATTTGTTGAGTACAACACAGATCTGTTCAAACCGGAAACCATTGACCGACTGATGGGACACTATCAGCAGCTGCTTAAGCAGGTGGTGGCGAACCCTGAGCACCCCCTCTCAGCCCTGGGGTTGCTCACCCCTGATGAACAAACTCAGCTACAGCAGTGGCAGCTGCCTCAGCCTAACTATCCTCGAGGGGGATGCATTCATCAGCTAGTTGAGACCCAAGCAGACCGAACGCCAGAGGCAACCGCAGTTGTGTTTGGCGACCAGCACCTGAGCTATGGTCAGCTAAATCAACAGGCAAATCAGCTAGGACACTTTTTGCAAAAGCACGGAGTTGGGCCAGAGGTCCGCATTGGTATCTGTTTAGAGAAGTCTTTAGAGCTGCTGGTGGCAGTGTTGGGAGTGCTCAAGGCGGGAGGGGCCTATGTGCCTCTAGATCCTAACTACCCTGCCGAGCGACTGAGCTTTATGGTTGAAGATGCTCAGACAGCCCTAATCTTGACCCACTCAGATGTGGTTGAAACACTGCCTCAATCTGAAAAGAATGTTGTTTGTTTAGATCGTAGCTGGCCAAAAATTTGTTGTGAAGAGTCAGCAAATTTAGAGAGCCCTGTTGCTGAGAATGATCTGGCTTACATTATCTATACCTCTGGCTCGACTGGTAGAGCCAAAGGAGTGATGATTGAACACCGCAGCTTAGTCAATGCCTACTTTGCCTGGCAGGAGGCTTATGAGCTAAACACTCTCTCTAGCCATTTGCAAATGGCTAGTTTTTCGTTTGATGTGTTTACCGGTGACTGGGTAAGGGCGCTATGCTCCGGTGCGCAATTAGTGCTGTGTCCAAAAGAGTATCTGCTAGATCCTGAACGACTCTATGGGCAGCTGCGATCGCACACCATTGAGGCCGCCGAATTCTCTCCGCCTGTGCTCAGACAGCTGGTGCAATATTTGCAAACCAACCAGCACACACTACCCTTTATAAAGCTGCTTGTTGTGGGCTCAGACAGCGTTTACTGGCAAGATTTTACCACCCTCAAACCGCTGTGTGCGCCCACAACACGGTTGATTAACTCCTATGGTCTCAGCGAAGCCACCATTGACAGCACCTATTTTGAAGTACCCCTGGCCGACTGCGCTGACACACACAGGCTAGTCCCCATCGGCTACCCCTTTGTTGGCACCCATATTCATATCCTCAATAGCGACCAGCAGCCGGTTCCCATCGGCATTGTAGGTGAGCTATACATTAGCGGAGCCGGGCTGGCACGGGGCTATTTAAACCAACCCGAGCTAACCCAGCAGAGATTTTTGAAGGCTAACGCAGCAACAGAAGCACAAAGAAGATTTTCCGTTCTCCGTCCTCCGTCCTCCGTTTTTTACAAAACTGGCGACCTTGCCCGCTATCGCAGCGATGGCTCAGTAGAGCTAGTGGGCCGAAGTGACTCTCAGATTAAGCTACGCGGATTTCGGATTGAAATTGGCGAGATCAAGTCGGTAATTGCACAATATCCCAATGTGAGTGAGACAGCTGTTGCTTTACACAGTCGTGGCGATAATCAGCAGCATTTAGTGGCCTATGTAGCGTTTGATAACTCTGGGCAACAGCTAGATATCTCAGGGCTACGTACCTTCTTAAAAGGTCGGCTGCCCACCTATATGGTGCCCTCTAATATTGTGACCCTTGAGACAATGCCACTGTCGCCCAATGGCAAGATTGATCGACGGGCATTGCCGGTGCCAGATGTGTTTGAGCGTCATGTCGAAACCGGGTTTGTCGCACCGCGAGATCGGATTGAACACACTGTCAGCGACATTTGGTGTAAGCTCTTAAAGCTAGAAACAGTTGGAATCTACGACAACTTTTTTGAGCTGGGCGGACATTCCCTTTTAGCCACTCAGGTGATTGCTCAGCTACGTCAAACCGTCGATGTGGAGCTACCGCTGCGGACCCTGTTTGAGGCTCCAACTATTGCTCAGCTGGCCGAACAAATTGAAGTTAGCACTCAGAAGAAGATTCAGGCTGCCCCAGCCATCACGCCTGCTTTTGGGAAGGGAGAGCTGCCGCTGTCCTATGCTCAGGAGAGTCTGTGGTTTCTCAATCAGCTAGAGGGCATTGGCCCCACCTACAATATGCCAATGCCGCTACGGCTGCAGGGACAGCTGAACATAATCGCTCTAGAAAAAAGTTTGCATGCCCTCAGCCAGCGACATACTGTCTTGAGAACAGCATTTCCAACGCGTCAAACCCAGCCGGCACAGGTGATTGACTCTGAAAGTAATCTGTCGCTGCCGGTGATGGATGTGCCCGCTTTGTCGAATCAAAGCCTTGAAGACCTCATCTTTGAGGAGGCCAAACAGGTGTTCGACTTGCCCCATGGCCCACTGATGCGATCGCGGCTGCTGCGCTGCGGCCCTGAGGATCATGTGCTGGTGATTACGCTGCATCATATTGTTGCCGATGGCTGGTCCATCGATATCTTTGCGCGCGAACTGGGTGAGTTCTACAGCGCTTTTGTAGACGACCGTGCGCCTGCTTTGCCAGAGCTACCCATTCAGTATGCTGACTTTGCCTGCTGGCAGCGACAGTACTTGCAGGGTGCTGTGCTCGACACCATGCTGGCCCACTGGCAACGTACCCTGGCGGGTGCTCCGCCATTATTAGCCTTACCGACCGACTACCCCCGCCCGCCGGTACAAACCTTTAGCGGCAGCAGTGCCCGTTTTCAAGTCGATACCGAGCTAAGCCAGCAGCTACGACAGCTAGCACAGCAAACAAACGTTACCCTGTTTATGCTGTTGCTGGCCGTCTTTCAAGTGTTGTTACGCCGCTACAGCGCTCAGGATGACATTGTGGTCGGGGCTCCAGTGGCCAACCGCAACCGAGCAGAGACTGCCGGGCTGATTGGCTACTTTGTCAACATTTTGGTGTTGCGCATCGACCTTTCGGGTAATCCTACCTTTCAGGAGGTGCTCAAGCGGGTGTATAACGTGGCCATGGATGCCTACACCTACCAGGATTTGCCGTTTGAAAAGCTGGTGGAGGTGCTGCAGCCGGAACGCAGTCTCAGCCATATGCCCCTGTTTCAGGTGATGTTTGTGTTGCAAAATGCGCCAACGCCCGAGCTGCAGCTACCGGGGCTGACTATTCAGGCTTTAGAAACCGATATTATTACCTCAAAATTTGACCTCACACTGGCTCTGAGAGAGAGTCCAGAAGGGTTAGAGGGTTTTGTTGAATACAACACCGATCTGTTTAAACCCGAGACCATTGATCGACTGATGGGGCACTATCAGCAGCTACTCAAGGCGGTGGTAGCTGACCCCAAACAACCGATAGCTGCCTTAAATTTACTGACCCCTGATGAGCAAGCCCAACAAGAGCGGTGGCAACAAACCCAGACGCTGTATCCCCAAGCCTGCATCCATCAGCTATTTGAGGCTCAGGTAGAACGCACGCCAGCGGCAACAGCGGTCGTATTTGCAGAGCACCATCTGAGCTACGGGCAACTCAATGAGAAAGCCAATCGGCTAGGGCACTTTTTGCAAACCTACGGTGTGGGGCCAGAGGTGCGCGTTGGTATCTGTTTAGAAAAATCGTTAGAACTGCTGGTGGCAGTGCTGGGGGTCTTAAAAGCGGGGGGAGCCTATGTGCCCCTAGATCCTAGCTATCCGTCTGAGCGATTGAGCTTTATGCTCGAAGACGCCCAAACACAGCTGGTGCTGACCCACTCGACGCTGGTGGAGAGTTTACCCAGCACCGAAGCTACAATTGTTTTGGATGCTCAGTGGGAGGCCATCGCCCAATTTCCCCTCACTAATCTAACCCAGGCTGCTCAACCCAAAAATCTTAGCTATATTGTTTACACTTCTGGCTCAACCGGCAAAGCCAAAGGTGTGATGATTGAGCATCGCAGCCTGGTCAATGCCTACTTCGCCTGGCAGGAAGCCTACGATCTAAAACGTCTTTCTAGCCACCTGCAGATGGCGAGTTTCTCGTTTGATGTGTTTACCGGTGACTGGGTCAGAGCGCTGTGCTCCGGTGCGCAATTAGTGCTGTGTCCTAACGAGTATCTGCTAGAGCCCCAACAGCTGTATGCCCTAATGCAGACAACCGCAATTGATGCTGCCGAATTCTCACCAGCGGTCGTGCGCCTGCTGCTGCAGTACCTGCACCAAACCCAACAAAACCTCGACTTTATGAGACTCCTGGTGGTCGGGTCTGACACCCTTTATGTCGAAGACTATCGCCAGCTGCAGACATTGTGTGGGTCCCCAACCCGCGTGATCAATTCCTATGGTCTCAGCGAGGCCACCATTGACAGCACCTATTTTGAATCACCATCGCTGGATCTGCCCGATGAGGGGACAGTCCCCATCGGTCGTCCCTTTGCCAACACTCAGCTCCATATTCTCAACCCGGACCTACAGCCAGTTCCCATCGGTATCCTTGGAGAGCTTTATATTGGCGGCATGGGTCTAGCGCGGGGGTATTGGAACCGACCGGAGCTAACCCAGAAAAGATTTTTGCACGAGAAAAGAGGAAAAACGGCGGAGGCAAAGGAAGAGCCCTCCATCCTTTACAGGACCGGCGACCTCGCTCGCTACCGCGACGATGGTTCCGTCGAGCTGTTGGGCCGCAGTGATTCTCAGGTAAAGCTACGCGGCTTTCGCATCGAAATTGGCGAGATTGAGGCAGTTTTAACTGAGCATCCAGCGGTACAGGCCGGGGTGGTTGTACTCAGAGATGATCTGGCCGGTGGAGCACAGCTGGTGGCCTATGTGGTGGCTGATAAAAATGAAGATCAAGACCTGTTGCGCCCCTTTATAAAAGACCATATAAAAGACCATTTGCCAGGCTATATGGTACCCACATATTTTATGGTTTTAGAACAGCTACCCTTGAGCCCCAATGGTAAAGTTGACCGTCGCGCTTTGCCTGCACCAGACCAGGTCAGCAAGACTTTTGTAGCACCGTCTACACCCACTGAGATTAAGCTAGCCGAGATCTGGGCAGAGATTTTGCAGCTGCCCCAGGTGGGAGTCGAGGATAGTTTCTTTGACCTGGGTGGCCATTCGCTCCTGGCAACAGCGCTAATCTTTCGCATCCGGCAGACTTTTGCGGTTGAGTTTCCCCTGCGCTATCTTTTTGATGCGCCAACGGTGGCAGCCCTGGCCCAGCACATTGAGTCGCTGCCCAGGGTGGCTCAGACCGCCCCCATTGTTCAGTCGCACTCCACAACCGCACCGCTTTCTCTTTCTCAGCAGTATATTTGGCAAATGCAGCAGGCTGACCTAACCGATGCGGGGCTAAACAGTTCGGTGGTGATGCGGTTTAACGGCACGCTTGACCCAGAGATAGTTGAACGCGGCTTAAACCAGATTATTCGCCGCCATAGCATTTTGCGAACTGTCTTTACCACAGATGAGACAGCTAACGAGACGATGCAACAGAGTTTGCCGGAGGTTTCTTGCTCACTGGTCTATAAAGATTTGCAGCACCTGCCCATAGAACAGCGTGAGGCTGAGGCCATTAGCCTGGGTGTAGACATTGGTCAGCGGCCCTTTAATTTAACAACGGCTCCCCTGTTGCGAGCGGCACTTTTTCGCCTCGGTTCTCAAGTGCACTGGTTGCTAATCACCATGCACCACATTGTCACCGATGGCTGGTCGTTTAGCATTCTTCTGCAGGAGCTAGACAGTCTGATTCAGGCCAAAGATCTACCTGAGCTGTCCTGGCAGTATGCCGACTTTGCCCGGTGGCAGCGACAGGTGTACAACAAAACTGCGATCGCACAGCAGCTCACCTACTGGCAGCAGCAGCTAGCTCCAGCGGCCGGCCAATCGCCGCCGGCACCGCCGCCCGCCCGCAAAACCGCCCACCAGTACTTTACTCGCTTCCCAGCGGCGTTAGCCAGTGCCGTCACCGACTGCAGCCGGGCCCAAGGAGTGACGAGCTTTGTCGTCCTTCTAGCCGGGTTAAAACTAACCTTGGCGGAATGGGCTCAGCAACAAGAGATTTTAGTCGTGGCCACCGTGGGTAATCGAACTATGCCAGAAACAGAACGTCTGATTGGCTGTTTTATTAATGACGTGATTTTGCGATCGCATCTCTCCCCTGACGATACGGGCCTCACATTTCTGCAGCGATTGCAGACCACCGTAAATGAAGCCATTGACCATAAAGAAGTGCCCCTACAGCAGGTGATTGATCATGTTAAACATCACCGCCCGCTCGATCTGTTGGCCAGCATCACCATGACCCCCTCAGTACAAACGTCTGAGGCTTCGCCCCAGTGGGAGCCGGTGGATCTGCAATCCCAGGCCGATCAGTGGCAGGATATTCCCACCGAGCTATATACCATCGGCACCACAGAAACCACACCCTTAGAAATCTATGCTGAACTCTCACCCACTCTCCGATTTGTCGTGAGCTATAGCACCGAACGATTGACCCGTAGTGATGTCGAACAGCTATTTAACCGCTATCAAACCTGGTTAGAGTCTCTGATGGCCACCCCTGAGCTACTGCTTTCAGCCTTAAACCTGCCCCGTCTAGACCTGTAGCATGCGCCAAGTTTTTAAGCCTACCGTCAATGCCGTCTACTGTCTTTGAGGATGTTTGATGATTTACAACAATGCGATCCAAACCCTGGCCGAACTCACAGCAGTCCAAGCTGAACAATTTCCCGAGCGCAGGGCTCTAATCTGTCAGGGACAGACCCTCATCTGTCAGGGGCAGCCCCTCACCTGTCAGGGACAAACCCTCACCTATCAGCAGCTGCACCAGCGTAGCCAGCAACTGGCTCAGGCTCTGTTAACCGTTGGCATTCAGCCTGGAGCACGGGTCGCTTTTCTGGCCCAAGACTGTTTGCAAGGCTATGAGATTCTCTTTGCCTGCGCCCAAATCGGAGCCGTTCTAGTCCCGGTTAACTGGCGCTTAAGCCCGCCTGAGGTGCGCTATATTTTGCAAGATGCTGAGGTTGAGCTGTTGTTTGTCGGTCCTAAGTTTTACAGACCGGTGGCATCAATCTTACCTGAGCTAACCCAAATCAAGACCATCGTTGCCCTCGCTGGAGAGAGTCCGGCGGTACCGCCAGACTGGCTAGTCTATGAAAGCTGGCGCTCGGCTGCTACCCCCGCACCTGTGGTGAAAATTTCCTCAAACCAGGTTGTTGTGCAAATGTACACCAGCGGTACAACCGGCCATCCCAAGGGGGTGCAGCTGGTCCACGACAGTTTTTTTGCGATTGCCCGTGCCTTTGCCCGTACCGGGCAGCCGTGGATTGGCTGGCGGTCTCAAGATATTAGCCTGATCGCCCTGCCGTTGTTTCACATTGGCGGGCTGTGGTGGGCCATTCGCGGTCTGGTGGCCGGGGCAGAAAATGTGTTGTTAACCAGTTTTGTGCCCGCCGCCGCGCTGCAGGCCATCACCACCTACGGCGTGACCAAAACCTGTTTAGTCCCGGCGATGATGCAGGCAATGTTGGCAGAACCCAGCAGCCGTACCACTAATTTTGACACCCTAGATACGATTGTCTACGGCGGTTCTCCCATTGCTGAGACCTTGCTCACCCAGGCGATTAACACCTTTGCCTGTGATTTTGTCCAAATCTATGGCATGACAGAAACTGGCAACTGTGCTGTGTGTCTACCGGCCAGTGCCCATAGTCTTGAGCGTCCCCAGCTGTTAAAGGCTGCTGGCAAACCGTTTCCTGGTGTTTCTGTAACGGTTTTAGATGCCCAACAAAAACCGCTGCCGGTGGGTGAGATTGGTGAAATCTGTCTGCGATCGCCAGCCAATATGGTGGGCTATTGGAAACTCCCCGAGGCCACCGACAAGACTCTAGTCGACGGCTGGATTCATACGGGGGATGCGGGGTATTTAGATAAAGACGGCTATATCTTTATTTGCGATCGCATCAAAGACATGATCTGCTACGCCAGTGAAAATGTTTACCCAGCAGAAGTGGAAAACATTTTGTATCAGCATCCGGCCATTGCCGACGTGGCTGTCATTGGTGTTCCCGATCCCCAGTGGGGGGAAGCCATCAAAGCCATGGTGGTGTTAAAACCTGATGCTGCTGCCACCCATCTGGATATTATCAATTTTGCACGGGGTAAGATTGCCAACTTTAAGCTCCCCCGCACGGTTGATTTTATCGAAACCTTGCCTCGAACACCGAGTGGTAAAGTGCAAAAAGGCAAGTTGAGAGACCCTTACTGGCAAGGCTATGAACGCAAGGTACATTAAATGACAAACACTCCGCCCGAACAGTCTGTTCAGCAGCCACCTGTCTCCCTTTGGCAGCCGTTGACCAATCGCAATTTTCGGCTATTGGCCATTGGTGAAAGTGTCTCTAATCTGGGCGACCAGTTTTATTTTGTTGCCCTCCCCTGGCTCACGCTGGCCCTGACCGGGTCACCCCTAAATCTGGGTGCGGTCCTTATGGTTGTTGCCATCCCTAGGGCTATTTTAATGGTGTTGGGCGGAGCCCTGAGCGATCGCATCTCGCCTAAAACCGTGATGCTGGTCTCAAATATTTTACGGGCCGGTCTGACGGCAATTTTAGCGACGCTGGTGGCCACCGAAACCACCCAGCTGTGGCATCTCTATGCCCTGGCCCTCAGCTTTGGCATCATCGAAGGATTCTTCTCACCCGCCGCCGAGGCGATTGTACCCAGCCTGGTGTCAGAAGAGCAGCTGATGGCCAGCAACATTCTGGGTCAAAGCGTCAACCAGGTGATTTTGCTGGTGGGGCCAGCCCTGGCCGGTGCTGTGATTGCCAGTATGGGCGTCAGCATCGCTTTTGCCGTGGATGCCGTTAGTTTTGTGATCTCAACGACAGCTCTGTTTCTGATTCATCAGTCTGGGCGGGCCGCTGCCGCCGCCACACCGAGCTGCTGTGCCGCTGCCGACAGCGCTGCTGGTGACAGCAACAGTTTGCTCAGCGATATCTCTGCCGGACTGCAGTATACGTGGCAAAATCTGCCCTTGAGAACCCTAATTCTCTCTCTGGCCATTTATAACTTTCTCTTTCTCGGACCGTTACAGGTGGGCATCTTTACCCTGGCTCAAGAGCGCTTTGCCAACGCCAGTGCCCTCGCCCTGGGGATTACCATCTCTGCTTGGGGTGCAGGTGGGCTGATGGGTACACTGTTGCCCCAGTGGCTGCCCCAATTACCCAAACTGGGAGTGCTGATGCTGATATTAGCCAGCATTCAGGGATTGGGCATGGTCACCATGAGCACTATTTCAAACTGGCCGTTAGCCAGTCTTGTCAGTGCTATTTTGGGGGGCTGCAGCAGTTTCTTTTTACTTGTTGGGACCACCTGGATTCAAAAAAAGCCCCCACCCGAAGTCTTGGGTCGAGTCATGGGAGTGGGGCTGCTGTCTTCGGTTGGCGTTGCCCCTTTCTCCTATGCTCTGGCGGGTATCTTAGCCAATATCAATCTGTGGGCGCTGTACGGTGGCAGCGGTTTGGCCATGCTAGCTGTTAGCGCGATACTGGCCGTCAGCCCGGCCATCCGAACGCTGGATTGATAGCTGCAGCTTCTATAAAAAACAACGTTTATGAACCGTTTACGATTTATTGGCCTTTTCCTAGTCGCCATTGTTTTTGTCGCCTGTCGGACAGCCGATCCTGTCTCTCAGCCAGAGGGAACGGTGACTGCAGGAGAAGAGCCCAGCTTTGTGGCTACGCTACTCTCAGACCTACCCCCGGCCCAGCCTGACCTGGAGAGTTTTCCAGTTACCATTGAGAATTGCGATCGCACCCTCACCTTTAACCAACCGCCCCAGCGGACGGTCAGTTTGTGGCAGCCCCCCAACGAAATGTTGCTGGCGCTAGGGATACAGGAGCAGCTGATCGGTCTAGCGGGCAACTATACCGATTTACCGCCTGCTCTAGCACCCGTGGCCGATTCAATTCCCTCATTGGGTAGCGGTATGCGCTGGCCCCCACGAGAGATTTTGCTATCGCTAAACCCTGACCTGGTGGTGTCAGAAGGGTTGGATGGATTTGCCTTTGATCCGGCCCAAGGCTATGCCACCGTTACCGAACTGACTGAGGCTGGGGTGCAGGTTGTTTCCACAGGCTCAAGCTGTAACCCTGGTGAGGCATTGACTCGAGGGATTGATGTTGTCTATGACGACCTCCAGATGCTGGCCACAATTTTTGGCGTGCCCGACCGCGGCAGCGCTTTGGTGGAAAAACTGCAGCAGCAACAGACAGAGATTCTGCAAACGGTCGAGGGACTCCCTACGGTGCCAACCATCTTTTACAACGGTGGGGAAGGTCCACTCAGTGTTTTAAATGCTGGGGTTTGGGGTGATGCTGTCCGTCAGGCCGGAGGCGACTCTATTTTTGATCAAACCATATTTCAAGTGGGTCTGGAAGAGTTTGCCAACTCAAACGCTGACGTCATATTGATGGGCACCTATCCAGGTCAGGATGCAGACATGTTAAAAACATTTTTGACCGACACATTTCCCAATCTACCCGCCGTTCAAAATGGCCGTCTTTACCCCATTCCCACCATTGAGCCCGAGGCCAGCATTCTCATTGTGGACTGTCTAGACAAACATGCCCGAGCCCTTCATCCAGAAGCGTTTGAGTAATGACCCACCGTCTAAATCAGCCACAGCCTATGGCCAAACGTGTTTTGACACCCTTTAGACTGTGGCTGTTTGGTCTGGCGATCGCAACGACACTCACCAGTGTTGCCGCTGTTTCTGTGGGCTCAGTCGCCGTACCCTTTAGTCAAGTTGTACAAATTATCCTGTCGCACCTGCTGCCTGGGGCTATCACCCCTAGCTGGACACCCACCGCCGATCAAATTGTCTGGGTCTTTCGATTACCCAGGGTGTTGCTGGCCGTTATTGTGGGTGCCGCTCTCTCGGTCAGCGGTACGACACTGCAGGCGATTGCTCGTAACCCCTTAGCCGATCCGTTTGTTTTTGGTGTCTCCTACGGCGCAACGGTGGGGGCTGTCCTGGTCTTAACCCTGGGGGCACGCCCGTTTGGCGACCTCTCTTTGACCGTAGCCGCCTTTATTGGGGCGCTGTTGGCGATGATTTTAGTGTATCTGTTTGCCCAACAGCGAGGTCGCATTACGCCCCTACGGCTTATTTTATCGGGGGTGGCCCTCAGCTATACTCTCTCGGCAGTCACCAGCTATCTAGTGTTACGAGCTAGCTTCCAGGCCAATAGCCAGGTGGGTCTGGTGCTCTCCTGGCTAGCCGGTAGCTTTGGGCGAGCCCGATGGGAGCATCTGGGACCACCGGCCGTGGTGGTGGTGGTGCTCACCACCTATCTGATTTTCCAAGCACGACAGCTCAATGTTTTACTCATGGGAGACGAACGCGCCATCGGTCTGGGGATTAACATTGAGCGTTTTCGCATACAGCTATTTGTTATCACCTCGCTGATGGTCGGTGCAGTGGTGGCAGTCAGCGGTGCCATTGGTTTTGTTGGGCTAATGGTGCCCCACATTGTGCGTCTTGCTTTGTGCAGCGTCCATCGCCAGGTACTGCCGTTAGCTGCCCTGGGGGGTGGTCTGTTTATGGTAGTGGTTGACCTGATTGGTCGGACTATCATTGCCCCAGAAGAGTTGCCCGTTGGAATTGTTACTGCGGCCTTTGGCGGTCCCTTTTTTCTTTGGTTACTGCGCAGACCCAGTTAGACCCGTTTTTCTCAACTCAAAAGCTGGCTCAGACAGCAGATCGAATGGCTCTAGGAGGGCTAACAAGGGTTAAATGACCATTGGCATATTTGAAACGTGGAATGCTTTGGTCGCCCCGATGCGCCATTGGATGGGTGAGATCGCAATCATATGGGTAAACCCAAGTCCATTGTTGCTATCTTAGCCTGTTCTGCAGGCTGCCCTACAGCTGTCGTTCCAGACGCAACATCCGGCGATAAGAAAGCCAGCCACTCACCACCATGGCCAGGGCAAACAGACCGAGAAAACTAATATGCGCACCGGCAGAGTCGCCTGCCATCGTCAGGGTCAGGGCCTCGGTCATATGAAAAATGGGATTAAACTGGGCCAGCCGCAGCAGCGAATCGGGAAAAATTGAGGTGGGCATAAAGGCCCCGCCCAAAATCAGTAGCGGTACCCCAAAAGCGGCGACCAGGGCATTGACATCCTCAGTGCGGCGGGCAAACTGGGTACCCAAAATAAACCCCACACCGACATAGGCCAAAATGCTCAGCAAAATGATTACCCCCGCCAAAAGCCAGGAACCGGGAAAAGTAGCGCCTAGAACGAGTGCGATCGCAAACACCAGCAATGCCTGACCCACCCCAATGGCGCTGTGGGCGACGACAATGCCCAAAAAATAAGACACCCCGCGCAGCGGTGATAAAAACAGCCGTTTTAGGGTGTTTTGCTCACGTTCAGCCACAACTGTCGCTACGCTGCCCCCCAAACAGCTAAAAAACAGCGCGGCCCCGATCAATGTAGGTGGAGCAACAATCTCCAGCGCATCGGCGAGATCGAGCTGAGCCCGTTCTGCCGTGATGGCCCCGTTCAAAAACAGCAGCAATGCTGGAAAAATTGCCCAAAAAATCAAACTGCGTCGCCGTCGAATCAGCTCTAAAAGAATGCGCTGAGCGACAGCCATGATTTCTTGCCAGTACCGGGCGGCTAAATGAATCATGAAGGTTTTCTTGCTACGGTACGCTATGGTTTAAGATTTGTACCGAAATTGATTTATATCACGTCGTCCCGAACGATGTGGTCAAGGTTCATATCAAATCACTAGCAGACACCTCAGACCTGGGTATGGAGACCTTTGCCGAATAATTTAAACATCTAACGGTTAAGCGGTCTTTGTTTAACTCTGAGCAAATTAAATAGGCTTATCGGTAATCCACTACATCCTGGGTCTCCGTATATTTTTTGGCCAGTTTGTGTGCTGAACTGGCTGATAGCTCCATTTTCTTGACCTTTAAGCACTCACCGATTACTCGTATCTTCTTAATGAATCTATTCCCTGAAACCTGGCAATCTCCTGACATTTCTCGACGGAGTGCGCTTAAGCTATTAGGAGTTGGAGCCGTTGGTGGCACTCTAGGCTATACCCGCTTTGCTAAGCCCAAACCTACACTTCACCAGGTTGACCGGCTTGATTTACCCCAAAAAGTGGGTCGTTCTACCACTGCCGTTGTCGTTGGCGGTGGGCTAGCGGGTTTGGCCGCGGCTTACGAGCTGAGCAAACGCGGTGTGAGTGTAACGTTGTTGGAACGCTCGCCCCAGCTGGGCGGGAAAATTGCCAGCTGGCCAATTCAGGTCGGGGAGCATGAGCTGCGAATGGAGCATGGGTTCCATGGCTTTTTTCCCCAGTACTACAATTTGTTTAGTCTAGTTGACGAGCTAAAGGCTCAGGACAATTTTCAGTCCTTAAATTTCTACGCCGTTCTCTATAAAAATGGCTATGAGCCTGAAGCATTTTATCCGAGTAATGCAGCATTTCCGTGGAATATTGTCGATCTGGCTATTTCGTCTGAAAATCGGTTGAAATGGGGTATTAACCTTACGAAAATTAAACATTTAGAAGTTTTTCGTGAGATTACCAGCTTTCGGATGCCCCAGACCTATGAGCGGTTAGATCATTTGTCGGTGGATGAATGGGGTCAGGGACAGTTTCCTCAGGGGCTATACGATCTGTACTTTTTGCCGTTTGCCAAATCTAGCCTTAACTCGCCAGATATGCTCAGTGCGGGCGAACTGATGCAGTTTTTCCATTTTTACTTTTTTGGTAACCCGGAAGGATTAGCCTTTAATGGCACCTGCGAAGATATGGGCCGCTGTTTAGTGGACCCCATCAGCACTGCAATTGAGGCCAATGGCGGACGTCTGCTGACGGGAGTGACCGTTAGTCAGATCAACTGGGCCGACGGTAACATTGCCAGTGTTAACTATCAAAAAGGGCCAATCGCGCTGAACTCGGTGCCGTTTTGGTGCGATCGCAACCCGCTTTTAAGTACGTCAACAACTGACTATTACGGTGCTGGCGACAACCTGTTTGCTGTTGCGGTAAACAGTGACAAAGCTATCTCTCTCACCTGTACCCACCAGGGCTGCAGCGTCAACAAAGCCGCCGATGGCAGTGGGTTTATCTGCCCCTGTCATGGAGCCACCTATGATGCTGCTGGTCAGGTAGTTAGAGGCCCTGCCCAAGAGAATTTAGCCCAGTTTAAGGTGATTGCACGAGAGACCGATAAAATTCAGCTAATGGCCGCTAACCCCGTTAGCGAGACTGATGAACTAGTCAAAAATTTAGAAGCCGACTACTTTATATTCGCCGCTGATATTCCCGGCATCAAAAATCTCTTTTCGCTGTCCCAAGGGAACTCACACCCCACCGTGCTGGCCCAGGTGAATGAGCTACAGGTAGCTGACCCATTTGCCGTGGGTCGGTTTTGGCTAGATCGTGACTTTAATTGGGAACAAAGCTGGTTTACGTCTCTCTCTGGATATGATCTCACCGACAGCATTACGCTCTACCATAAAGTCCAGGGAGACTATGCAAAATGGGCCGAAGACACAGGTGGTAGTGTGGTAGAACTCCATGCCTACTGTTACAAAGAAAAAGAATTTCCTACCCAGCAGGCTCATTTAGAAACATTTAAGCGAGAGCTAAGGGAGATTGTTCCTGAACTGGATGGAGCCACTATTTTGCACCAGGAGCTGGTGAACCAAAAAAACTTTGCCGGATTTCCCCCAGGCAGCTATCCTAATCGTCCTAGCAGTGCTACAGCTGTCTCCAACCTGATGTTTGCTGGAGACTGGGTGAAGATGCCGTTTCCCTGTGGTTTGATGGAGCGGGCCGTTAGTAGTGGTTTACTGGCGGCTAATGAAGTGTTGCAGCAGGAGGGGGCGGCTCGCCGTCCGCTGATGTCGGTTAATCCTGAAGGGGTGTTTAAGGTATAGAAGTAGATTTTTGGGCTCACAATCTTTGTATCCGACAACACCGTTTTTTAAGTGTCAGATTAAGCGTTTCGGCAATCCAGCTGCCCAAGCTTCCTTTTGTGCCAGTTTGCAATCTGCGCTAACGTGATTAATCTTCAGATTTAGAATAGCTAAACACCTATTTTTTTTAATAAATTTTGTCTAGACCTCTCGAATTTAAAAGGATTTAAAGCGAATTAATTACTGCGTGTATCTACATATAAAATCCTCTGAGTAAAGTTGCCATAAACCCACGAAACTTTTTTTCAAAACGGGTCTAATAGATATTACAAGTGTCATTTTATACCTCAATTTAAAGTTGTTTTTTAATTAAAGCTTTTGGGTTTTTTCCTGGCTTTAATTCTGAGGTTGGCCATGAATTCCTTGGTGGGAAATTAGCATAGTCTCCTGTATTTATTTGAATGCTATGAAGTCATTGCTATTAAGTAATGGGTCAAAAATATATATGTAATATTTTTGATGAATGCGCATAAGCATTTTTCACTACAAATAAGCTCTTACGAATTATTCGTTACGATTTATGGTTGACTCTTTGTCTAAGGCTCCTAAGCCAAAGATTTCTCCTAACACAAATTCTCAAGACACTGCCGACGAAGAAATTTCTACTTGGTGGCGTGGACTTATTGGATTAGCCTATATCTCTGCTGGTGTTTTAGCCGTCGGTGCTGGTTTAGCATCGATTTCCTATCGCTTAACTCACGTGACCGTTGACAGCGGTTTGATCAATGGTCGAGCTGTCCGGATTCAAGCCCCCGTTGATGGGACAGTGCACAGCTTTTATGCACGATCGGGAGCCCGAGTACGAGCCGGGCAAGTGTTAGCGCAGCTAATGCCCATGTCATTAGACAACAATGTTTTATTGGTGGCTGATACTGTGCCAACAGATCAGTTGTCTACCCAGGCATTAGAAATCCGTTTTACCTCTGCTCAGCAAACGCTGGAACTATTAAACCAGCAGCTACAGGAGCTAGACCGACAGGAACAGATTGTTGAAGGAACCACCTTGACTATCGCTGCCGAAACAGTTGGGTATGCTGATGCGGCTGTTACAGCCGCGATATCCCAAGCGACCGCGGCTCGTAATAAATATGAGCGGTTTAGTCAGCTGCTAGCTAGAGGCGCCGTCTCTCAACAAGAAGTTGATGAACTCGAAGCTGACTGGCGTTCTCTGCAGGCCGCTGTACAACAGGCACAGTCTGAGCAGTCGATTGCTCGCATTGAAGCCGATGCTCTAGCTCAGCAGGCTCCACTCCAGTCCACACTTAAGGATTTGCAATCACAACAGCGACGTCTGGTTGAAGAAATTCAGCAACAGACTAGGCAAACGGAGCTATTGGCCTTAGAACTACAGCAACGCTCTCCTGAAACGGTCAACGTTGCGGCTGGTCAGACTGTTTCTGATACAACCCCATTACCGATTCCTCCTGTCTCTGACACGGGGTTGAATTCATCCTTGATTCCTCTAGTGGCTCCCTTTGAGGGGGTGGTTCACATCACACACCACGATGCTGGAGAGCAGGTCAATCGCCCAACAGCACTATTATCGCTGTTGGACTGTAATGTTCTTTGGGTGGAGACGTTAGTGACGGCAGACCAAGCCAATCGAATTGATACCAGCAAGCCAGTGCGAATTCAGTACGGAGGCCAATCTGAGACATTAATTGGTGAGGTGGAATTTGTCACGGCCATCAGCACCAGTGAGATCACCAAAGCTCGATCTGAAGCGCTTATCCCAGCCGTGGCATCACATTTGGCTGGGCAGCCCCTAGCCCGAATACGGGTGAGTATGCCACCTACTCAGATACAAGAAGAAGCCTATCGATTCTGTGGTGTGGGTGAATCTGCCAAGCTGACATTTGCAACCCAGAGTAATCCTCTGAGCTTTCTAGATCGGTTGCCTCGTCTCTAAATTATTGAGTCTTTAATTATTGGATAGTCATGCCTGTAACTAGACATCGCACCATGGGTGATTATATCAACATGGCTGCATTCTTAGCCCTGTTTGGGGTGGGTCTTAGTGGCTTATATTTACTGCAAAATGCTGGTCAACTAGCCATTTGGAATGTTTTTGGGTTAGTGAGTCTAGGCTTTGTGGGTATTTGGCGCTGGTCCTGGTTTTTACTACGGATGATGCGGGCTCGCTACTATCTCCACAGGGCGTTTCCTAAGTGGCGTCGTCGAGCTGATGCCGTCCCCGTTGAAGAGTTACCCCACATGTGTTTTTTAGTCCCCACCTATAAAGAACAACCCTGGATCACAGAGCGAGTGTTTAAGGCTATTGTGGGTGAAGCGAAAACCCTGGCTCGGCCCACCACTGTGTTGGTAAACAGCAGTAGTGATGATGAGAATGCCGCCATTCAAGCCATCGTCGAACGAGAAGATCCTGGACTTGAGTGGGTGCAGCTGGTGTTAATGACGCAGAACGAGGGCAAGCGTAAGGCCATGGCCGATAGCTTGCGTCATTTATCACAGCTAGACCTGCCAGCAGATACCGTCATTGCTCTGATGGATGGTGATTCTGAATTATTACCGGGTACGCTGCGACACTGTTTGCCGTTTTTCCGACTGTTTCCCAAAATGGGGGCACTGACAACAGATGAACTCCCGGTCGTTAAGGGCTCGTACTTCTTTTCAGAGTGGTTTCATCTGCGATTTGCCCAGCGACACATGCAGATGTGTTCCGATTCTCTGTCCCATAAGGTCATGTGTTTGACTGGACGATTTTCGTTATTTCGAGCGGAAGCGGCGCTTCAGCCGTCCTTTGCGGGTCAGCTGGAGCAAGACTATCTCAATGATTGGCTGTGGGGACGATTTAAGTTTTTATCAGGGGATGATAAAAGCACCTGGTACTGGCTGTTGCAGCATAGGTACGACATGCTGTATGTGCCTGATGCCGTTGTTAACTCGATTGAGTCTCTATCGGGTTCTGTGATAGATCGCGCCTATAACAATATGCGCCGCTGGTATGGCAACATGTTGCGCAACAATGGTCGAGCCATCGGGTTAGGACCTATGACAACCGGCTGGTTTACCTGGTATAGTCTGTGCGATCAGCGGATTAGTTTTTGGACCTGTTTAATTACCCCAGGTTTTTTGCTGGTGTCTCTTTTCCAAGGATATTGGAAAGCCACGGCTATTGTGGTGTTTTGGGTGATCTGTAGTCGCTCGTTGATGCTGATGCTGACGTTTTGGGGACGTAGTTCTACGCTTAAGCTGATTCACCTACCGCTGTTGTTGTTATCTCAGTGGGGCGGCTCCCTGGTAAAAATTTGGACTCAAATGAATCTGGCACAACAAAAGTGGACTAATCGTGGCTCTCAGAGTGTTTCAGCCCATGGCGAAGGGTTAGAAAGAAGCGTCAAACTGGGCACCTCGCGGCTGTTGCTGTATGTTCAGCTGTTTGTGTTTGGGGTGGTTTTGTGTTGGCTAACGGGCAATCTTAACCCTGTCTGGGATATTGCCGGTCTGCGATTAACCCGTCAGTCTACTGTTGTTCAAACTCCACAAGTGGTTGAGGTGATGGACTATGGCATTTGGCCCAGCGATGGTCAAGATGACAGTCAGGCACTCCAGACACTGCTCGATCACCTTTCTCAAGACTTACCGACTGATCAGCCCGTGGAGCTGATATTACCCATTGGTGAGATTGATCTACTGGAGCCTGTGACCATTGGTCGCGGTCAGCTTACCCTCAGAGGGCAGGGGCCAGACCGCACGATTCTGGCCGCTCAGTTTGATCGTTCAAAGGCGAATGCGGTTTTAATGGTGCAGCCAGAGCATTCATCCACACTAGAGCAGATTCATTTTACTGGGTTTAGCCTCAGGTCCACGGATACCGCCGCTGTTGCCCAGCTCGACGGTATTAGGCTGCAGCAGGTGGTGGATAGCTCTTTGAGTAATCTTGCGATCGCACCCACTGTCCGTGAACCGTTAACGCTGACCAACACAGACAATGTCACCGTTGAGAAAATTGTCGTTCAAGGACGGCCATTTAGTTTACAGTCGTTACCGAAAAGTTAGCAAACTCCACATAGGTGTCCTGGGGGGTGGCCCAAGATGGATCGCCTCCACCAAAAAATGTGGAAAAGAAAATTCCGTTGATTTGTAGCGCATCGACGGTGCGGAACAGAATCTCTGTTTGTTCAATCACCAGAGTGTCATTAACCCACAGCCTGATTTCACCATCGGCCACATCAGGCGTATTGAGCATAATCTCCTGGTCAAGTTTGTACCAAACCCCTGGCTCAAACTGCCACGCCCCCCGGTCAATGGATGTGCCAAAACTCTCACTGGTGGGGAGATAGGCATAGACCTCACCCTGACCCTCTGTACGCCACATGAGCCGCGTAGAAAACCCATCAGCGCCGTCGGGAATGCGGCCACCGCTAGCGCCAGCGCCGCCAAACAACCCCGGCAGCTTACCCCCTTTTACAAAGTCAAACCCCTCTGCAAATTTGACATAGTAGCTAAGCCGCAGTTCATCATGGGGTGGCACAAACAGATCCGCGTAAAACTGCGCTCCCCCCAGTGACACGTCGTTCTGGCGCGATACAGACGGACTGGCACTTCCCTCCGGATAGTACACCCGCAGCACATGGTCAAATACGTCGTCAGAGCGGATTTCTAAATTATCAAATCCCCAAGACTTACCACTGCGCGGTTCCCAGGTACTCATCCAGTCTGAGTCACTCAAATCACTCACCCATAGGGGCGCGGTAGTGTCGTTTGCCGCACTGGCCACTTCATCATTGTCCGCATCGGCCGCCTCAGTATAGGGGGCACTGTCATCAACTGAGTCTAGGGTTGTACTTGAGACGGACGGCTGAGTCTGACAGCCGAGCAGCGTCAAAGCCAACAGCCATTGAGTTGATTTAAGCATTGATGAGTTAATTCCTGATACAGCAGTTTCTGGTGGTAGACCATCCGGTTTGCCCAGGGTTCACTTTCTTTATTTTATGTAGTGCTTCAAGAGTTGTGGGTGCGTTAGGGTGTAATCTATGCCGCGATGCTTTCTATAGAGAGTCCAATGGTTCAACCCATTTCCATTGCATCCCCTAGTCAATCATCTTCAGCATTGATTACGGCTGTTCGTCGTGCCCCCATTAACCTAAACCACTGGTATGTGGTAGCCCAAAGCAGCGTACTTACCGATAGCCCCCTGGGGGTAGTGCTCTGGCAACAGCAGATTGTGCTGTATCGCGATCGCACCCACACTGTTTATGCCCTAGAAGATCGCTGCCCCCATCGTCAGGTGCGTCTGAGTCACGGTCAGGTACAGGGCGATCAGCTGGAATGTGTTTATCACGGCTGGCAGTTTAACAGCACTGGGACCTGTGTCGATGTCCCCTATTTGAGCAAAAAACAAAAACTTCCCAGCTGTCGTTTGCGCACCTATCCAGTCCGAGAACAGGACGGTTTTATCTGGCTGTTTCCAGGCGATATCGACAAAGCAGAGACGGTGCCTTTGATGGGGCTGCCGGAGTGGGACCACATTAACTACATCGCCTCCTATACCGTTATTGATACCCAATCCCATTTCTCATTTCTGATTGAGAACCTGATGGATATGTATCACGGGCGACTCCACGATAACCTGCAGGCATGGGCCAACCCGGTACTGCGCGACATTGAAACTAGCCCCACTCGGGTTGATGCCCACTACGGCGCTGAAACCTATTATAAAATCGACAAAATTTACTCCGTTGGGCAGCTGTTTATCCCGGCTATGCGGAAGCTGCGGCCCACCAACCTAGATGTGAGCTACGTTTACCCCCATTGGCAGTCTGTTTTAGGAAACGACTTTAAAATTTACTGTCTCTTTTGTCCCATTAGCGCAACCCAGACCAAAGCCTATCTTGTTCACTTTGTGGCGCTAGGGGCATTTCATCGATTGCACAAGCTACCGATGCGCTTTCGTCGGTTTGTTAAAAATCGGTTATTTAATGCTGCCAGTGGGTTGCTGACCGGGTTAGTTGAGCAAGATGTGCTGATGATGGAAGATGAGCAACGGGCTTTTGAGGCCATGCCCCATCGTAAAGGACCAGAATTTAATCAGGCCATTAACACAGTGCAGCAGCTGATCAATCACCAGGCAAATCAACCATAGCGATGGGCTCACTGCAGTTGCTTAATGGTCTCCAGTTTATTATGTCTGTTGTTAGATTTACGTTTTGTCTGGGCCTGTCGGATAAACTGTTTCAGCCCGACCGCGATAAAACGGCCTGCGGCTTCTAACATGTCTAAATCTTCTTCATCCCACATATTTGGTGTAGGGTGCCCCAGGGCAATCACCCCATTTTGCTTGTAGTGGTCAATCGGGGCGGCCATTAAACACTTCGCACTGGGCAGCTGTGAGTCAAACCGTTGACCGTGGCTGATATCTTTATACCGAACGGAACGGCCTTCCCGAATAGATTTGCCACAGATGCCATCCGCAAGATGAACACTCCACCCTTCTCCCATCGCTTCTCCGGCTGCAACAACAACTTTATAGCTATCGTTGTCAACCTGAAATGCGATCGTCACACCTGTTGCCCCAAATATGTCTAACAATACTGTGGCTGATTCTTTTAGAAAGGGCATCAACTTTTGGGCAGAAACAGCCGAAAGAGCCTGAAGTGTTTGCACCCGTGACCATCGTCGTTGGCTGAGGGCATTAATGTCCTCTATCTGGTTCACCATACTGCTGTTCATAGCAGAAACATGAAGGTTTTGTTGGGCATAGTCTCGCTCATGAATCGGCTGATACGCTTGCTCCATGATCTGAGAAACCAGCAACGCCACCCGTTCCACGACCTCAACATCGTAGGACCAGATCGCATCAAAACGTCGGCCCTTAGTGACCGGGTCCTGCCCATCCACCTCACGGGCCACAAGGGTGGCCCAAAACGTAGGCGTATTAACCAACAAAAACCATTCCCGAGCGAGCGAAGAGGCCGGGGCTAGTTCAACAAATTCGAGTCCTGAAATGGTCGGAGGCTCACAGTCTGGAATGCCAAAAACATAAACTCGTCGGCAAATTGACCCAAGTCTGCCATATCGACGTAGCTGCTCTGGAAAGCGAGAAAACCTTTGAAATCCTGCAAAAAAGTCAGTTGTGATTTGATGAGTAATGATCTGATCTTCGATCTCGTGACTGATCAGATTCATAATTGGCACACTGTTTACTCGTCGCAGTGATTCATATTGATTTTCGATGGATAGAAATAAAGAAATCCCCATGTATTACATTCATTGACATTCCATTAAAAACCGACAGTTCTGCCATTTCAACAGAAGTCAAACCTCATAAATAACGCTAAATTCAACAGATAACTCCATAGACATTGATGTAATTCAATATCTATGGAGTTTCTGTTTATGATTAAACTACAGAAACAAATCCATTCTTTGGAACGTACATTATCTCTTTACGTATCGAAACAGAGTGTCAAGCTGTCGGTTCTTGACCATAGACTCTTGTTTTTGGCTAATCTTGACCATCTAACCCGTGGAACACTTCCCTGGCCAGCTAACCCATGTTTTTACACTAGATGAGATTCTCAAGCGCCGCATTTAATGCAGTCATGATATCTTGACGCTGTATTGGATTTTACTAAATTTCTGATATGTGCGCGTTTGGCACAGCTATAAATAAAAGCGGAGTCTATATTAGTGACCTATTGTTTGGGCATATCAGTCAAAGAAGGACTGGTTTTGGCAGCGGACTCTCGCACCAATGCAGGAGTTGATTATATTTCGTCCTATCAGAAGCTGTTTGACTTCTCGCTCCCTGGGGAGCGGGTTTTGGTTGCCTGTGTGTCGGGTAATCTGTCGGTGACTCAGGCCGTTGTACATCAGCTGGGTCAGGATATTAAAACTGGTGCGGAGGAGTCACTCCATACGATTCCCACTATGTATGAGATCGCTCGCTACATCGGTGATGAAATTCGGGCAATTCAAGATGAAGACCGCACCTGGCTAGACCAGGACGGGATTAAGTTTCAGTGTAATTTTTTGGTGGGAGGGCAGCTGCCGGGGGAGCCGCCGGAGGTGTATCTGGTCTATAGCCAGGGAAACTGTATTAAGGCCACACCGGAAACTCCGTTTTTGCAAATCGGGGAGACTAAGTATGGTAAGCCGATTTTGGATCGGACGCTGACCTATGGGTCATCACTGGATGCGATCGCAAAATGTGCCCTCCTCTCCATCGATTCCACCATGCGCTCCAACATTTCTGTCGGTCCCCCCATCAACATGGTGCTCTACGAAGCCGATAGTTACGAGATTCGTCATCGAGTCCAGCTCCAGTCCAGCGACCCGTATCTTGCCAAAATTCGCAAATACTGGGAAGGGGCGCTGCGAGAAGCGACCAACAATATGCCCACCCCCGAATGGAACCGTGTTTCCATTGATGCTGAGCCCGATTTTACCCTTGAGTAGTCATAATTCTTGGATAGGACGCTATCGCCTTATCTTTTTGAGTACATCCGTCTTGTTGTCTTTTTTTGCGGACATTTATGACCCTCCTTTTTACATCAAATTAATCTAGTGATTTTGTTCCTGTAAACCATCCAGACAGACAAAGTTATTTTGTGAATAGCGAGGTGTAGCGACTGGTATGGGTAGAGGTTGATGAAGCAGAGTTGGTTGATTGTGGATGATGTAAAAGGGCAGCGTAAAGTCGCTTTGGATAGCTCTCTTTATGCACTTGGTCGCGATGCTGATCGCTGCGATATTCGTCTGGCGTCGCAGTTTGTTTCTAGACATCATGCAACGCTGGTGCAGCTGTGTCATGATGACAACACCTGCTATTACCGCATTGTTGACGGCAATCTCAAAGGTAAGCTCAGCGCCAATGGTCTATTGGTGAACGGTCGTAAGCGTGAAGCCTACGACCTGCAGCACGAGGATGAAATTGTTTTTGGTCCCCAGGCACGAGCCGTTTACTACACCATTGATCCTGAAGCCTCCAACAGGTCTCATTCGCCTGTGTCATATTCAGCGGCACTTTAAGCACTTATTGTTGAGCCGTGCAAAGAAGCCTAAGTTATTCGCTACCGGACGTTATGAGACGTAAGCTGGCCTATCAGCCTTTGAAATTTTGCAGGTCTTCTCGCAACAGCTGCAGTTCTGTCACTGTGTTTTCCAGCAGCGTCCGCTGCCCGACCTGCGGCACCGAGGACTGTTGCGCCCTAGTCAGAATTGGGTTAGCCGTTGTTTGGTAGGTATCGAGAGCGGCAAGCGCTGTCTTAGAAAAATGGGCTAGATACGCATGGGCTACCTCACGGCCAAGCTCAAGAGATAGGGGTTGCTCTGCTGCTTTTTTCTGACGTCCCGATTGATTGATCAAGTGGCTGGCCCCACCCAAAACAGCGGCACCCACCGGGCCTGCAAATACCCAGCCCAGCCCGGTTGCGATCGCAACTGGTGTCACATCTGACGCCTCCTCGGGCTCACTCGATGTTTCGGGCTGTTGCACAGACTGCCATCCCACCCATAAATCCACTGGGCGCGGCAGC
>ERZ1740070.546-NODE-546-length-25436-cov-12.415114_pt1 | contig 25436 bp, 27 predicted proteins | sample MGYA00581734_ERZ1740070 | MGnify/ENA primary metagenome ERZ1740070 (study PRJEB43018, sample SAMN04849744) | marine metagenome | isolation source: floating plastic debris | place: Pacific Ocean | collected 2008-09-01 | study: EMG produced TPA metagenomics...
TATGGTGATCGCTCGAAGTAATGTCATGGACCGACTGTTGTTCTTCGCCACGATTGCCGTTGGCTTTGCAATCCTCTTTTTTGGAGACGACTTGGACGCGCCTATCTGGGTTCGTCTGTGTTTCTTCGGCTTGTTTGTATCAGGTGGGATCTTTTTCTGGTTGATGAGCGCTAAAGTCACAGTGACGCTAGATGGCCGAGTAGGAGAAGCGCGTGTTCACTGGGAGCGTATGATCGGTGAGAGAACACGTTCGGCGCGCCTGAAGGAGATCGTCGAACTGCGCGTCCAAATGGGGGAAGACGCGGGCCGGCTCAGGTTTCATCTGGAAGACGGTTCGACCATACCGCTTACACCATACAGCTTCAGTGGCGGTGGGGACCCGGAGGTCATGGAAGGCGTCAACGCCTGGCTTGCCAAGTGGACCCGAGGAAAGACTTGAGGCATGTCGGTCTGTCCAGCCCGCACCAGTTTGGGAAAATGTTCGCGCTTGTTGCAGCGGTTGCAAGGGTTGCGGATCACGAGCTTGATGCGTTGACTATGACACTTCCGGAATGGGCTCAGTACTGCCGTTGAGGGAAGTGTTGGATTCATAGATGCTGAAGACATGTCAGCGGTTGTTGTATCTCATGATCCCCAATGGAAGGGTGAGTTCTCAAAGGAGGCATCTGCCATCCGAAACGCATTCTTTGATGTCACCATTGTCGTCCATCACATCGGAAGCACGGCAATTCCCGGCATTTTCGCAAAGCCGATAATTGACCTTTTGGGCGAGGTTGATGATCTCAGGACAGTTGATGAAAACTCCACTGCGTTGGAACGGCTTGGGTACGAGACAATGGGTGCCTATGGCATTGAAGGGAGACGGTATTTCCGCAAGATCAATTCCGAAGGAGTTCGAACGCATCACCTTCATGTCTTTGAGCTTGGCTCGCCGCATGTTGAGCGCCACCTAGCGTTTAGAGACTACCTCACTACGCATTCGGACGTCGCCGCTGAATACTCTGCTTTGAAGGAGAGGCTCGCACTTAAAAGTGACGCTTCCTGGGAGAAGTACGCGGACGGAAAAGACCCATTCGTGACGTCAGTCGAACCAGACGCCGTAGAATGGTACCGGCAAATTCAAGGCAAATAACTGTGCACGCCTCGGCCCGCCTGACGATGCCGCCGTATGATTTACAAACTGCCGGTCTGGGAGGTAGCGCCGTTCGCTGAACCGAGCATCAATAGGTAAGGCGCGGACAAAACCGACCTACGAGAGAAGTATCCAGACTGCGACGGCGGCCAAGATTGAGCCAAACGTGAGATTTAGCAGACGCGCGCTTTTGGGGGACCTGAAGTATACTGCAATCTGGTCGCCCACCAGTGCCCAAACGGAGAACGCGATTAAGTTGTTTAACGTGAAGACGGTCGTAATCAGCATGACTGAAACGAACATACTCATACTCGATTGGCCGAGAAACTGGGTGAACATCAGTGCGATGATTACGTAGGCTTTGGGATTGAGCACAAGCAACGCAACACCATCCATAAACGTCGCTGGCTTTGCTTCCTCAGACGCATCCATTGTACCAGCTCGAAGCATTTTCCAAGCCAAATAAAGAACATAGATCGCACCCGCTATCTTCAGTGCTGCAAAAAGCTGCGGGTACCTTTCTATGGCCGCCAAGAAGCCAAAACCGATGGCGGCTGTCACTATCCACGTTGCAAAATGATACCCGATGTTTGAAGGCAAAGTGGCCTTGAATCCGAAACGCGCCCCATTTGCGGCGAAGAAAATGTTCCCCGGCCCAGGGCTATAAGCCAATGGAAACAAGAAAAGCGTTAGCGCAATAGTCGTTTCGAGCATGTCTTGATGCCTATATAGCTGAGACACAACCCTGGCCACAATTTGCACTCATCGCGACCCGAATGTTGCGGTTTAGTCGGGACCAAGATTTTGTAGGTATGGGCTCTCGTGACACCTTCGCCGCACTATCTTTGCACGGCGGGTCCAGTGCGGGGTGCCTTTCGCTGCCACCTGCATCAACTGGTAAATCACGGTTGTTCCTGCCTTTCTGCCGCCCCTCTCGAAGGTCTGCCGTTGGCTGCGTGCCATTGACAATACCTGTCACCCTTGGCCTAGATGATGTTGTTCTGTAACAAAACAATGCTGTTTTGGTAACTTGCGGGCGGCATCCGCGATCTAGGTAGGAGCGTAAGAAATGACATTTGAAACCTGGCTTGCGTTCTTGGCCGCCTCTACGGTTTTTTTGATCTTCCCGATTGGCCCGACAATCCTTCTCGTGATCACGCTAGGCCTTTCAAATGGGCCGCGCATCGCTCCGGTTGCTGCATCTGGTGTTGCGTTGGGGGATTTCACTGCGATGACGGTCTCCTTGGCTGGCCTAGGTGCATTGATGATGGCGTCAGCGGAAGTCTTCACTGTGTTCAAATGGGTGGGGGCAGCTTATCTGATTTGGCTGGGCATTCGGACAATTCAATCGGCTAGTGGACGTATCCATGAGGCTCAAACAGCCGGACCGCTCATAAGTTCACACCGGATATTCCGCCAGTGTTTTGCCGTGACTGCATTGAACCCCAAGCCCATTGCGTTCTTCATCGCGTTTGTGCCGCAGTTCATCGACACTGCGGCGCCGCTGTTGCCCCAGTTTGTTGCAAACATTGCGACCTTCACCTGCCTGGCTTGGCTGAATGCCTTTTTCTATGCGCGGCTCGCCAGCCGTATGCGGGGTGTTATCCGTCGTCCTTCCATCATTGCTTGGTTCAAGCATGTCAGCGGCAGCATTCTGATCGGCATGGGATTGGCGACACTCACCTTGCGGCGGTCCTCGGTCTGACCGAACTCAAATTCGAAGCCTGATGTTTGTGATGGACGCACCAATAGACTTGGCACCGGCGGCAATAAACACAATTCCGATGGCCCGCGTGATGAACCTACTGTGCCGCGCGAATATGCGTCTTGTCACTGGCAGTCCGGTCCAAAACACGACGCCGAGGGTTGCGATGCAGAACCCAAGAAACGCGGCCAGGACGAGCGGAACAGCGTTCTGAAAAGTCATCGCGTGTTCAAATCGAGCGAAAACAGCCGTGAACATCGCAAGCGCAAAAGGGTAGGCCTTGGGGTTTGTGAAACCAAAAACCAGCCCTGATTTCCAAGGGACATCTACTATAGCGCCCGTATTCGAACCCTGACTGCGAAGGGCCTTGATTCCAAGCCAAATGAGGTAAGCACCACAGGCAAGCCCCAAAATATCAAAGAGCAAAGGCCCAGCTTGCGAGACACCAATGATGGCTGAGATTGCTAGGATCGTCCAAGCCAGATCACCAAGGAGGTGACAGGTCAGGAAAGTTGCGCAAGCCATGCGTCCGGGACCAGCAGAAAGGCTGAGCGCCGCCAGCGTTGCCGGTCCGGGAATAAAGACATAAAGCAATCCAGCAACAAAAGTTGTTGCTAATAATTCCAGCACGCTCTCATTATCCTTGTTGTTAAACCGCTAAAGCCGACTTTCGCTTCACTGCAGAAAAACTGCAAGATGGGCTCTTATTCCTCTTCCGCCGCTTGATGCACTAATGGCTATTTGGATCTGTCGGCGGCCAGCCGCGAACAGAACTCGCCAGTTGCGACACTTGATTTCGTATCCTTCAAGTGCATTGCTTCAAGGATGGCCCAACGCGTGTTAAAGCTAATCCATGTATCCTGTCTGGTTTGGCTCCTCTTTTGGATCGGCATTCTCGTTTATCATTTATGGGTTGCGGGCCTGTTGATGTCTTCACCAAAGACGATTGACACATACTACGTGGTTTATCATTTTGGAGGACTGGGCCTCAGCATCTACGCTGCATTGATCCTCTCTCTCGTAAGCACGCTGCTCCTAAGGCTTGTCAAGAGGCAACGCCATTGAGAACATGTTCACACAGATTAGCGGTTAATCGGGGACTGTAAGCACTTCACGCGCGTAGCAGACTGTCTTGACTGTGACGTATGAGGATTTGGATCTCTGGTTATTCTAGATGCTCGTCCGTATTTAGCCAGGTCCGCAAGGAGCAAAAGCTGAGGAAGGGTCGAAAAACCAAAATAACCATTGCCCACACCGATTGAAGCACCAGATCATCCCCGACAAAAATGGCCACTTCAATCGCCAACAGAAACACCAGTGCGCTGCTGATAGAAATTTTCCAGTAGGCCCGTTCTGCTGCCGCAACTTCATCCACTCCCGTGCTCCGGATTTCAGGGCCCTTGAGAAGCATCCATGTATACGTAAGCGCAATCCATACGCAGACGGCAGAAAATATCCGCAGGAAGATAACTGGGTCGTTGTAGCTTACCGCAAACATGATGATCCCAAGACAAGTCACCACTGCCGCAATACCAGACCAAGGCTCTGACCGGATATCCTCGTGTTTGTAAACCGTCCAAAACACCACTGCGGCCAAGGTGACAGCTAGCATTAGGACAACCGGATGAAATGGAAGCGGTATGACACTTGCTACCGCATGGACTCCGAAAGGAAGGAAGAGACGCACAACCCCTTTGGACCATCCACGCCATGTAAGGCGTTCTTCGTGTTGTCTTCTGAGCGCTGTCATATCCATGGGAAAAAACTGGTCATAGGAGCTTGAAAATTCAAGCGACAGCTATTGCAAGTCTTGTTTGCAGTCGTTCATGCATTCTGCAGCATCCGTCGAAATGGGCTCTTTGCCGTCGTTCTCTGCGCGCGTTTTGGACGGCTGGTCTGAGATAAGTGCCTACAGTAGTATTTCGCCCCGTCCTGCAAACGACCCCAAAAAGGACACGCTGTCAAACAATGGTTCGCCCCAAAGTAGCAACGAGGTCGATTGTCTGATATGATAAAATCATGTTGCATTCTGTGATCCATAATGCACGCCGTCGTGGCGTCTTGGGTGCTTTTTTGGGTGCCCTGGCTCCATATGCCTTTTGGGCGTATGAGAACGGAGTTGCATTGGCAGGAGACAGCAGCCTGATCGTTTTCGTAAGCATCGCCAGTACGTTCTTTGCAATCTTGGGATACGGCATATTTCACGGTGGTTTTGGGCGAACCAAAGCATTTCCACACAAGAGTACCGTTGGCGTAGACTTGGATGAACTCGCGAAAACGCATCAAAGCGGCAAGTTCGCTTGGGTGCGAGATGTTCACAACCGTCATAAATAAGACAGGGCAGGATGAGCGCTCAGGTCAGCGCTCATCTTGAGTGCGGCCAGAAAAAACATGGTTGCCGATCGAAACAGTTCCGCCACTCTCAGCCTCAGTTTGGTTATGCCAAGTAGGGACGAGATTGCTTTGATGACCGTTGTTGACGTAGTCCTGCATTCCAGCAGGGCTGTAGTAATGTGTTGCGCCATCGGTTGGATCGATGGCATTGCCTGAGAAAACGTCATCAACAACATCACCGATTTGGCGGTACAGCTCAGAATCGGTCTTAAGGTCCCGTCCAATGTTGTTACCAGTCCCGTCAGTGTTCCATGCGGAAAACTGGTTAGGAGCAAAAACAACTTCGGAAGCGTCATTGGGGTGTCGATCATCATTGACACGGTTCCGAATGACTGAGGCAACAGCAACCTGCCCTTGACGGGTTTCGGCACCTGCTTCAGCTGCGATGGTCCGGATGACCAGGTCACGGTCGCCGACGTCGAGGCTCACAGAGTTAGGTGCATTTGCAGCCGATGGCCGCCACTCAACTCTATTGCCGTCTTGAACTAGCTCGCCGCCTGGTGCCCGGTCAATGAGTTCACCGGCACCATTGGCCCAGGAATTGGTGTTGGCTTGCGCATTGCGGTCGGCAATGTTGGAAGCCCGACCTTCGATACCGGCAGCACCGGGTCCAACATCATCAATCCTGCCTGATTGGTAGAGAATTTCACTTTCTGCAGCCACTGATCGTTCCGCGAGAGGGGCATGTTCAGGCATCATGTGATTGTATGGGAAACCAGGCACGGGAAGATCGCCATGACCCGGATCTGCTGGTGTACCAACGGAACCACTTAGATCACCTTGAATTTGTGGCCTCACCATCTCGTCAATGTACCGCGCTGAGAACTCGCCACGCAGCTGCGCCAAACGGGGGTTGTCGGTGCGACCATTCATCAACTCAGCAACCTGACCAGCATTCATGCCTTTGTCGTCAATCATCCAGCTAGCGAAGGCCCCAGATACGTCAAGACGACTGTCATAGAAGTCGCTTTGCGCGCGATCCGCAGCCTCACTGTAGCTGTTGGCGGTTCGGAAATAATTATCTGCCGTTCGGCCCTGGCGCTCGATATCGTCAACTGTGTCCCTGAAACCGTTGTCGCCGGTGGTGTTCAGACTACCACTCTCGGTATGACTGGCAGATTCAGAAGCACGAGAGAGATTGCTAATGGCGTTATCAACGCCTTGGCGACGGCTGGATTCGGTAATAGCATCGTAGTTCTCGGCGGAGACACCCTGTCGCTCAAGACTGGCGCGAACCCCAGCTGACAGACCTCCCCAACCAATGCCGGCGCTTGCATAGGTACCAACCTGAATTGCCGTTTGACGGGAAATGGCATGCGATTCAGCGAAGCGATCAACAACATCCATAGACTCGGTTAGAGACGCCCTTTCTTCCGAGCTTGTGTTTGCGCCAGTACCGGTTGACCAGGCTTCACCAGTCGTGATGGATTGCATGAATGAGCTTGTGTTCGAGGAAAGCTCCGACACGGATCGTTCCCAGCTCTGGCGAAGATTGCTACCCCTCTCGCGCAAATTGCTTGCCGTATCACGTAAAGAAGAAACGACGCTCTGACCGATCGATAGATTTGCGGCCGTGTTCACGCGAGAACTACCACCATCAATGCCAACAGATCCATTCGCGTTTGTGGTGATCAGAGAACCATCCTGCCCATAGTAACTTGAGCGTCCCGCATCTGTGAATGGCGAGGTGACATTGCGATTGGCTGAAGTGTTGTCATAGGAGGCATTGTTGCGCGCGTAATTGTCCATGCTCACATTGCGGAAATTCCGGTTGCCAACGCTTGTATTGCCATAAGCGAGATTGCCTGTCGCCATCTCGCGACCGGTCTCAGACGCGGCGCTCTGCGACACTGCCAACATCGATGTGGCAAGACCAACCATCTTCTGGGTGCCAAAGAAGACTGCGGCAGCAACGAATGGGACAGACATCATCAAATAGCCAGCCATAACGGCGACATCTTGACCAATCGAATAGACTCCAAAGTGATTGGCCCAATTCATGACGCTGTCCGTGTACGCACCACTGGTCGAGGCGGAGGTAATAGTCTGAAAACGCTCCACGGAGGCGTTCATCATCAAGGAATGCAGAATTGCCGACAGGGGCTCCCACGATGCCAGCCATACAAAACCGCCAAAGTAACCGCGGACCACAGTGAGAGCGAATGGCGTCATCATAAGAGCCAGGGCGATAGGAAACGCGCCATAGTAAAGGTTCTCGAAGACGATCTTGAGGTAGGGCACCCAACTCAGAGCATTGGAGCCAATCGCCTGATAACTCGATCTGGTTTGAACTTCGGCGCGCGCTGACTGAAGGTGTTGCAGCGCGGCTGCGTTGCCAGTTGCGGATATGCCACGATTTGCGGCGTCATCAAAGGCGGCGATCAGCATCGATTGCTTGATGTGGTCTTCAGCAGCGGTCGACGCATAGCCAGCGAAAGTCGCAAAATCGGATATCGTCGCCCGCAAGTCATTGATGGCAAGAGTGGGATCACCACCTTGGAAGGTCGACGCCGCTTGTGCCCCCAACACGACGTCCACTTCAGCATTGATTTGACTGACAATGTCGGGCCACCCGTCAGCACAGGTCCGCGTGGTCTGTGTGACGACATCATAGTAAGCTAAAGACGCCGGCATGTTGGCCGTGATTGTGGCTTCAAGGTTTCCAGAGCGGGTCACAAGTTCGGGTGAGATGTAGCGAAGATCGACAGCATCGATAACACATTGATCAAAGAAGTTTGTCAGGTTTTCGTGCACGCTCGATGTAACGGCACGCCAGCGCGCGGATTTCGTCATCAGGGTTGCCCCAAAGAGCATACCGTGACGCTGATAAGCGAGGTTGGTTGGAGGAGAGAAAAGCGTTTCCATCTGTGTTGTCAGAACATCCGATACGCGGGATGTGAACGAGCCAACGTAGGCAACGGAAGTAGGTACATTGTCTACCGTCGCAAACCATAGTGGATCCTTCGTCTTGTCGAAGATGATGACGTCCGACTTGTCGGCAACACTCAGACCACCAACAAGGCCTATGACGACGTATGCCTTGATCGCTTGCTTGAAATCACCACCAAAGACGAGCTGGAAAACCAGAACAATGAGCCCTACCAGTAAGGCCAAGTTTACCATCGCCAGAGCATTTCCGGTATTGAAGAACGCAGCAACGGCGTTGAGCGTGGTTGTCAGATATTCGCCGCCGCCAGTGGAATAGATTTCAAGCATATCAGAACTCCACCACTTGTGTGGCCAACCATCCGGCGCGCTCGCCAGACAGGGTTGACTGTACGCTCATCAGTCTGGTCAGGGTGGCAACAGCATCATTGAAGCGCTCAGCAGCCTCACGACGCATGGCGGAGAAGTTCGAGTAGCTGTCAGTAACCTGCTCACGATACTCGCCAAGCTGCGGACCCAACGCTTCAGTATTGCCTGCGAGTTTCAGCATCTCCTCAAGGGCTTCGCGCGTGTAAAGCATCGCAAAGTCTAACGCGACCAGTTCAGCCATCAGAGCGATCTCGTCACCAACAAACTCGTACTTGTAGGAGCGTGCGGTTTTCAGGATTTCATAGACCGGCACCGACGTCATACCTATCAAACCCTCTGATCCAGTTGGCAGATCAGTGTCGGTCGCCAGCGCATTGTTAATGCCTTCAAGGATCTCCGTCACGCGAGCATACAGCGCTTGGTCAGCGGCAAGAGACAAAGTTGCAAAGGTTGGGTTCAGGCAGCGATCAGCTGGATCAGAGTCGCAGCGCAACACTTCGACGTCACCACCCTCAACCATCGTCCGGATCATCTGCGATGAAAAAGCACGAGCCGGGTAGTTGGTGTGAGAGCGCGGCGTGTCATCGTCTGCGCCACCAATGACGATGATCGTGCCCGTGATTGTCATGAAGAATTCGGCCAATTCATCGTCTGAAGCAAGGAACGTGTTATTGCGTGATGCCTTCCAGGCATAGTTCACATTGACCGGAAGCTGGGCCTGCATTTCGGGATCACCGGCAGCGAGAGTGCTTGTGTGGTCACCGCCAGTACCACACCCATGACGGGCCCTGGCACGGTCAGCCACCAATCCGCTTTGGGTCGCGATGGACTGACAAATGTGCTGAGACGCCGCGTCGGTCTGTGGCCAAACCGAAGCGACCAAAGCCTGGCCGGCCTCGCATGAGTTGATGTTCATTGAATTGACCTGTTGCTGAAGGTCACGCAGCTTGCCGACGACTTCCTGGACCGCTGGGGAGAGGCTTTCCAGAGCAAGCTCAAAGGCAAATCCCGATGCATTGGCCATGATCGCTTCCATCATCGCGATCAGCTCGTCGGCGGACAGAAACGAGAACGCACCACCAAAAATGTCGATGCCGCCGCAACCGGAACGCACACTTGGGAGTTGGATTGAGGCAAGCTGACTATTGCGCGGCTGTGTCCGGACATACAATGAACCCAAAGAAACATACCCTGCGCGTTGACCATCATACGCCGAGGGTCTGGTCACATTGACGCCACCAGATGAACGCGACCAGAAATCAGCGAGATCACTTTCAACTTGGGAAAGTGCTGCACCAGGTGCCAGCAAAGAGACAGAAACTGCCAAGGCCGAGAGCGGAAGCTTAATCATAGAGTTCTCCTTCTGGAATGCTGGTAATGATGCGAATGCGATCCAAGACGATGTCTTGCGTCATCAGGCCGGCGCCAATGAGATCGACCTGACCAGAACGTGGTTCTACCAACGCCAGGAATGGCGATGGAACATCTGCGAAACCGAGGTTTTGCACTTCGCCTTGATCTGTTTTGCTGTCTGGAAATGTCGGCAAGACGATGCCATCCCGCGTCACAGCCAGCACGGAGACACCATACTGTTGAACGAGTGCTTGAAGGACCTCACCTTGCGTGGCGCAAACCAGACAAGACGGTGAACCGTCGTAGACGAACATAAGCGCGCGTTCCGTCGTGGCTGTCTGGAACGCCGATTCACGGTCAACATCGAGCCGATCTTGATAGAGGTTGCTGCCAATTTGTGACAGCGGCCGATCGACATTTGCATCAAGGTTAGGGTTCGCGAACAAACTGCGCTGCCACACTTCAGTGAACAAGCCTGCCTGACGAACCATGGCGGCCTGAGCTTCCATGTAGGCGACAACGTTGTCCGAAGTCGGTTCGAGTATCGCGCGATGCTTCAGCTCATCGAGTTGGGCGCGATACTCTTCAATTTGTTCGGTATACGTTTTCGGAGGAGCCGGCGGCGGGGCAGGGGGAAGTTCCGCAGCCGCCTCCGGCTCCTCTTCAACCACTGCGTTGGGGTCGCAGTAGAAGTTCCAGCCTTTCGTTCGCTGATCATCGCAGGCGAAACGACGACCCGAATTAGGTTCAGTGAGATCGGCAAACACGGGTGAAGCAATTCCCAATGTTACGACGAAAGCGGAGCCAAACCGGTTCATAATACTGAGCTTTCTCGAAGAGCCGATGAAAGGCGCGACACGAAGTGCCGCATCGTCCTGACACTGCCAACATGATGCGTGATGCGCTGATGCTTGCCGTTGAAGATCAAGACCTGTGGAACAGACTGAAAATGCGCGGTAAGTGGATGCAAGTGACCGTTTTCAAAGGTGGTGAATGGATGCACCGGTTGTAGATCCATTGAGGCAACCAATACGTCGATGCCTGCTTGGTCCTGCAACTGTTTCAAAACTGGGGCGATGGCCGCACAATATGGACACGTACTTTGAGCAACAAAGATCACGCCCAGCCCGGAAGGTGATGCATTGGCTGCTTGAGCCGAAATCAGAAGCGCTGCTGGCAGAACAGTAACAAACCTACGCCTATTCATAGACATCTCGAACCTCCGGCTGCGAAAGAAGAATGTTGTCCTGGATCAACCCTGAAAGATCGGACGGCGCGATTGATCCTACGCCCTCGAAGGCGTCGCCAAGCGCAGATGAAAAATCGATAAGGCTCCAATCGATGGCTTCCATCTCCGCCTGGGTCATCGCACGACAGCTGAATGAGCCGTACAGTTGTCGAAGACCTTGTTCTGAGATGATACGGGCGATGCGGCTGTTATACGTGCAGTAACGACGGGAACGTTGGGCACAGACAAACAGGAACCGTTGAGAGCAATATGTGCTCATGTAAACGGCAGCTCCCGCTTGTTTAGCACCATAGAGTGCAACCTCGCCTGAGTTGCATTCGGCAATGCTGCCAAGCGCCCAACCCGAGTCGGCACAGCAGTTAATGGTCCCAAGAATGCCAATACGACAACGCCGGCGGGTGGCGCTAAAATACTGGACGTCAAAATCGCCTTCGACGTTGCCAAGCAGACGATCGATGATGGACATATCGTGCTCAAACTCACTCGCCATCGTGTTCAGAGCTTCGATGCCCACGAGAGCGATGCCAATATCATCATTTGTGTCATGAGGAATCGACTGCGTTACACCACCCACCGTCACATTGACCGCTTCGCAAGTGGCATCGAAAGCCTGACTGTCAGCCGAGCCACATTGATAGGTTTGCTCGAAAGCGCCACAAACGCCATCTTCGTCCATTGAATAGCAAACTGAATTAGTCAGGCTGCAGCCAGGATCGGTCTCCAGCGCCCCGCAATCGCTGGTGTACTCCGTTGATGCGCAGGTCCACTCTGTCTGTTCTTCAGTGCAATCCATAGAGACCAGCTCATCGTTCACAATCTCAACCGAAGGGCCCGCAGTGCAGGTTGTCACCGGCGCACCACACAACATTGATGAAAACCCGTCTTCGCAGGTTTCGGACCATGTGATGATCGGGTCATTGACAATGACGGCTCCAACGGGATTGCCAACAACTGTCATCGGCTCATCGCTGGAGCAAACAAACTCTGAGACGCGCCTGAAACACTCACCAAAAATGAAGAAGGACTCACATTCATTAGAAGTCATTGAGCAATAGGGCGCAGCAGTGAGACCATCGTGACAGCTGCTATCATCACCAAAGATGCCACCAAGCGTTTCGCAGCGGTGCGCTTGTGTCTTAATGACGGTGATTTCCGCAGTTGAGGTGCAAACCGATGTCGTTTGTGTGCGCGAACGATTGCAGACCCGCTGCAAGAGCGGCGCATCTTCAAAGCTCTCTACGCTGCAGGTCCCACCAGAAGTTGAGAAAGTCGTAGGATCAATCAGTGCTTCAGGGTTAGAAACCGCGCCATCAGCAACACCCAACAGGCTTTGATCAGCGGCTGATACACTCCAATCGTGCACGTTGTTCGTAAATGTTGAATACGCATTGCCTTCCGCCGTATCCGAGCCTGACAGGATTAACCCTCCGTCTTCGAGATCCCCGGTTCCCATGTCCGACTGGGGTAGATCGGTTTCAACAGGTACACCGAGCACATCTTCAGCGGTAGATCTGTCGTAGTCGGTGAAACGTTGAGCGTTCCCCAACGCGTCTTGAGCAAGGCCTTGGTAGTCAACATCTGACTGAGCCCAGCAAACCGACGGCAATATGAGAACTGCTAGAAGAATTGCTCTTATCATTGTTCAGACTCCAAGATCACTTGAACCGGAACGGCATTTGCGGTTTCGCCCTTGGCAATCACTTCCAGGAGAAATCGAAGGGGCACATTGCCAGCGGCACGATCATGCTCCGGAACCACTTCCGCATCGCAGCCTTGCGTTTCGCAGACATCAAGGTTGACCATTGTTGAAACGAGGGTAGGGACCGCTGAAACCTCAAATCGTGTAAACAGGGTTGGATCGATAATGAATCCTTGAGAGATATCAGAGCCTTCGTAAATGGACCGAACACGCTCTTCGGTTGCCAACACTGAGTTGTCGACAAAGCCATTGAAGACGACGGGTATGCCAAGATCCGCTGCGTCAGTAAGAACAGCTTTCAATGACGGTTCTGGCATCGAAAAAGAGGCAAAGACAAATACACCTCCTGGATAACGACGATCTTCACCGACACCCTCAGGGAGGTCCCCAGGACCAATGTTCAACATCTCGCGCACGCGACCATTTTCAAGGCTGTCGAGCGCGCGCGCGGTGATATCATCGGGAAGGTCAAATTCCTGTTGAAGAAGGCGCAGACGCGACTGGAGATCTTCGCCGATCGCGTCTGCCTCTTCCATACGATCATCAATCAAGGCTCCGTGAGTGGCAGCGCTTGGCAGTTGATCGGCGGAGAGAGAGGAAGCTGAAAAGCCAATGAGAAGGGTTAAAGTGCGCAGCAATTTCTCTTCCTCCAAAATAGATATCCAAATGACTCGCCAACGTAGGGGGTCTCTTTAAATCGGTCGTAAAACTGGGTGGTTGCCCCGATGGGCGCACATGCGTAGCGGCCGGACGTGGATGGGAAGGGACGCGTGATCTGACGCCGATATTGGCTCTTCGGAATAATGGGTGCGAGCTGCGGCGTGCAGAGCGAGGTGCTTGAAGCTGTCCGTTGCGCGAGCAGTATCCGATGCATGCGGGCAAGCAGTTTCGCGGAGACAACAGACGTCGCTTGCACACCGCCGGTGTGATTATTCGCGTCACCGGTTACGGGGTAAAGCGAGCCGGAACAGCCATCGCACCAGAACAGTTCATCAAGTGGCAGGTTGCCTGACGAGGCAACGGCGCAATCGGCAGCGCAGGCACCCTGCGCGATTGGATTGGCAAACAGCAGGCCTTCTGGGTTCAGCAGTGTAGACAACTCTGCATCCATCCAAAGTGGATCAAGCTCACTCATCCATGCCAGATCGAATGCAGTTGTCTCCAAACACAGCGCATCAATCGTGGTTCCCAGCATCGAAATCAGGGGGTAGTAATAGTAATGGGCATGCCACTTTGACCCGTTGTCACCCCCATTGCTCGCGTTCACGCTGGTCCTGCCGCGTGAAAACAGACCGAAATCAACATCGAAGCCGAGGTTTGAAAAGCATCCGGTTTCATTGGAGACGTCGACCAAACGCGCAGGTTCCCAAATCCCTATCGAAAGCCCAATCCGAGGGATCGGAAAAGCGGGACAGACGCAAAGCGGAAAATTCGGGTTGTTTGTGTCAGGCCGTGACGCACCAAGGTTCATCGACAGAGCGCCAACCGAGATCGGGAAAATGCAGTCCCAACAGACTTCTGTTATCGGGTTCAGGAAGCGGGCATTGCATTTGGCGTTTGCGACACTGACGGACAACAAAAGGGCGGCAAATGCACCCAGAATGATCCTTGAGATATAGGTCATTGGTTCTCACCTCGCGAGACAGGAATTTCTTCGACGAGCATCAGAGGATCCGCGCGGCTGACGACCGAAGGTACGACGGTCAGACCGAAGCGCTCAGAAATCACGCCGCCCTGGTCAAAGTAGAAGAGCTTCTGATGCGTTTCTGTCAGTTCCAATGGAGCCCCATTGACCAAGATCAGCTTCACCGGCTCTTGGTTCGCAAGATCCACAGCAAATGCGACCTGGTCAGGATCATCGCCGTCGATGAACACGAGGCGCTGATTAAATCGGCTATGCTCCAGCGGGTTCACGCGGGTACCGGCGCGGGCGAACACAACGCCGCGATGGTCCGCCAGATCGCGATCCAGAATGATGGACAGATCCACGTTATAGCTTCTGTAAGCCTCAGCAGGGCGCATGCCGGCGACGGGGATCGGCCGGTTAACCCTGGAACGCGCTTTATCCTGCATATCTTGTTGCATCTGCGCGAGCTCGCCATTCGCTTCCATCTCGGACAGGCGACCCAAAATAGTATCAAGAACGGAGGGCTCTTCGACAGGGAACAATGCGCCGAACACGCCATAGTCAACGGCGTGAGCAGGACTGGCCAAAAACATAATTGAAGCCAAAGCACGCAAGGCAGGTTTCATAGCCCTGCCTCCCGGAAATCCGCCATCACAGGAAGTGGCCAGCCACGCCCAATCAACCGATCTTCGGAAATAAGACCAATCACGCTGTAGCGACTATCGAGACTGTCGGGCGACGTGCCAAAGACAGCGTAGTGGCCATCTGGTATCACGCCGGGCGCAATCCTGGCAGCAACCGGATGACCGTCCTTGATCCAAAGCGGGTAACACTGATCGTTGACGCACGGGCTGCCATCGGCGTTTATCGTGATTTCATCGCCTGGCAGACCGCCGATGCGCTTCACAAACTGAAATTCACCAAATCGATCCTGAAGTACCTCCGGCATCTCAGCAGCAATGACAGCGCCACGGCGAAGCAGAATGGGATGTTCGAACACAACAAAAGCCGGTTCATCCAGCGACTGCGAGGCATTCATGATGAGGTTGAACTGATCCAACACAAAGATGCAGCCAACGCCGAAAATGATGGTCCCGTATCCAAATGCACGGCGTGCGCGTGAAGGCTTGGGTTTTGTCGATTTAGTCTGAGAACCGTCAGTCATTGCAAAAGCCCCGTTTGTTGAAGAAGGTCAGGGGTGATGTCGCGCACACCGCCAAGAACGGCAGCTGAATTGACGATCATCAGGCCACGCTCGCGCGCGTAGGCTTGGACAATCGGATCCAGGTTGGCGTTCAATGCTCTGACACGCGCCTGCAGCTCTTCATCAGATACATCGCGGCCCTGGGCATCAACGAACCCGCGAATGAGATCAGCTGCGTCAATTGAAACAATTTCAGGGCGCCCGAGATTGCCGGTACGATCCAACACAGTCAGTGTGATTGCGACGTTCACAAGGGCAAAACAGGCGGCCCCAGCCAAAAGGCCGATAAGGTTGGTTATGTTAAATAAGTCAGTACTGCTGACCTTGTTTGATTGATCAGTCATCGGATTTCACCGACCGGCGAGAAGCAATTGTCGAGACCTGGCGAAACGCCTTAGAGAGCTTCCGCCAAACCCAGCACAGGCCGTCGAATGCGAACATGGCAACGGTCGCTACACCGACCATCGCAAGCCATATGGTGAGCCCATCAAGCATCAGATGACCTCCCCACTCTCAACAAGCTGTTCAAGAGCATCACCCATGTTCATGCCGCGCACGTTCACAAGGTCATTGAGTTTCTGGACCATGTGACCAGTGGTCGAGAAAATCGCCAATGAATACTTGTCCAAAAGCAGCCGGCCAAAGAGCCAGCCGTCCGGGCCGCGAATACCGCACTCGGAAAACTGGCCTTTGACGGAGGTGAGTGATTTCAAGCTGTGCGCAATGCCTTCAGGCGCATTCAGCCGCCCATCTGCCACCAACTGATCGATGACCTCCGGTTTCTGGGATAGGAAGATCGTCCAGTCGCTGTTTTGCAGACACACGAGCGCTGCGGGGTTCTCGTAATAGTCCAGCATCGATTGCGTGCCGGTAATCAATGCGCCAGTGTATTTACGCGCGCGCCGAACGACCCCTTCGAGAAAGCTTGCCGTCTCAGCACCAAGCATATCCCAGGCTTCATCTATCAGGATCGCGACACGGGTCGAACGATCCGTTTTGAACATCAACTCCGTGCCGAGGAACATGATGATCTGCAGAACGACGGCTTCGAGATCCTTTTGAGACTTCAGCTCAGACATCTCGAAAACGGTGAAGGCGCTATCGATGGACACGTTTGACGGCCCGTCAAACATTTCACCGTATGTCCCGCCGACCGCATATCGGCTCAGCTTGGTGACAACGTCGATCAAGCGCGGCTCTTTCTCGACGTTGGTTTTAAGGATACTTAGAACTTCGGTGACGTTGCCATCGTTGCCGAGCTTGTCCCATACTTCAGCACAGGCCAACTCAATAAACTCTTCCTCAATCCCGGAAACGCGACCTTCGCGTTGCTCACCTAAGTTCGCCATCGTTGCGATCACGCGGGTGATCAATTCCAGCGCTTCACCGCGGTACTCGATTGACCCCATGTGTTCTGCACTGAGCATTGCAAATGGATTGAGGCGAAACTGACTGCCAGATCCGATACTCAGCCAATCGCCACCGATAATCTCGCAAGTGGTCTTGAACGACTGTCCATCGTCGATGACCAGTACACGGCCGCCACCAGAGTAGATCGATGTGACCAGCTCCTGCATGAACACGGACTTACCGGCACCTGACTTGCCAACAACCGAAACGTTGTAGTTGCCCGATGAGCGATAATTGTCCCAGTCACACAGCTGTCCTTGGCGACCGCACAGCAGCAAACCCGTATATTCACGCGCACCCACAAATTCACCGTGGATCGGCGCCAATGCGGTGACTGCAGCACCCTTCCTCTTTTTCACACGAGACGCTTTGCGCATGTCTTCGATGCGTGGACCACTCGCCTGAAATGGAAGACCTGCGAGGAACACGGGGAGCTGAAGGAAGTTGTCCTTTTCCAACGTGACGCCGACCATCGAATAGATTTTGCGCATCTCGGACAAGGCCGCGGTACTGTCATCAACGTCCCCGCGCGCATAGGCTGAAACGGTCGTGAGCGTCTCAAAGATGCGTTCGCCGCGTTCGAGTTGAGTTTGAAGCCCTTCAAACTCAGCATCTTGCTCCGGCAAGTCTGACATCCACTTACCGAAGTTTGTCGTCTTCGCATGTTCAAGTTTCGCGCGTTTTTTAACCACCTCAGACATGCTCTGACGGTTTGGTTTTGAACGGGCCGTGAGACATGTCAAAACGGGCCCATGAGGATTATCATCAGGCCGGTCGGGAGAACCATTAAACAATGATCCCAAGGCCGCAGCCCACTCGTGCGGGACCATGCGGACCGTCGCCGAAGAGACGGACAATTCCGGCGAATTGAGGAAAGACATGCCGTCGCTCGCGACGGCCAAACCAGCACCAGGCAGTTGATAGTTCAGGGGGACATCATCGTCATAGACAAGCGGTTCTGCAGAAACGGAGCCGCGCGTGTGCAGCATCTCTGAAAGGAGTTCCAAAAAGACACTGGGCTGCACATTCACGCAGAGCTGGTCACCACCCATCGCGAGAATGAGATTGCGCCGGAATTCATTCAGTCCTTTAAGCTGGCTTTGCGACGGGTCACCATCGACCCACCCAGAAATCAAAATGCGACGTGAATGCGGAACGCACTTCATATGGCCATTGGTGCCAAAGCGAAGGCCGTTGAAGTGACCAATCCGGCGTTCGACCATCTTGCGCATCAAGGGGGTTTGAACGTGGCGCTGGCTGGACCATCGGGTAAGGTTCGGCATCAGATTTGGCGATGCCCAGGAGATGAATTGAACTGTGCCGTCAGGTGGGCAATAGCTGGAAATGGCTGTCTGAAGTGTCCGAAAGACGTCCGCACCAATGACGGGTGGCGTCTCAAGAAGAAAGCCGACCGTCCCATCGTTGTGAAATAGATTGTCCTCTGGATCATACACACGGTAGGACAGGAGATCCGAAAAAACATGATCAACAAATGACTGCCGGTCCTCCATAGTGAATGGAGCATCATCGAACAGCGACGACATAAAGTTGGCAAAACCTCCCATTATCTTGCTCCCCAGCGCGCTTCGCGCACGACAAAATGGGCATAGGTCCCCTCATGAAGGATCTCGCCTTCATCCAAGTATGGTGGCAACCATAAACGGCCCGTCTTTTCCGGGATCCTGTACTGCGCCGACTGATAGGCAGCCCCACCCGCAGGAACACCAGCCACAGCTGACCCCGGCTTGCCGCCCGTCAGGATTGGTTGCGTCAACTGGTCGTTTTGACTGTCTTGCGGGTTTTCAGCGACAGTTGCGCCACCGATGACACCAGATCCATCAATCTCAGCCATCGTTCTACAAGGCTGGCCGGTCTGGGCACCGCAGAGGAAGTTCTGTTCAGTGCTGCTTTCACCACAACCGGCCAAAGCAACGGCGACGACAAAAATGAGTTGGCGGTTCATTCTGAGTTCTCCAAATATGGGGGGAGCATCGGGCCACAAAACGGTTCAAGCTCCGCGCATGCGCTGACAAACGCACACAGGATCAAGAGGCAGAACCTATTCAAGGTTCACGCCCTCCATGAAGACGAGTTCGACTTGCGTGCCTCCGTAGAGCGACACGACGGGCTGATACTGTTCAGCGCGTTCGATGTAATACTCGCTCAGGCGATTGGCGGCGCCGCTAACACCACCGGCAGCGGAGGACGCACCTGCACTGTTGAGCACATCTTCGAATGAAGTCGCTTCGGCACCAGAAGCAGCATCGCCGACACTCTTGATTCCGTCTGCCAATCCACCAAGCGCGCCTGCAATGGCAGCATTGTTGATCAACCGGCCCTCGCGAGACACTACCAAACCACGCGCGCCGGCCTTGCCAGCGCCGCTCATGTAGCCAGCAACATCCCGTTCGAACACACGACCGCCGGACTGAACACAAGAGAGCTTCAACAGCCGCACGTAAACACGCTCGGAACTCAGATCACCTCGCGCCGACCCGGTAACCGTGCAGCCGGTTAAATCAATGGTATGGCCCTGAGTGGAACGTGTCCCGGCCGTGATGGCAGGTGACGTAATACGGAAAACCACTGGCACGGGTTCCGCCTGACTTGTCACCGATGTCGAAGCATCAACACCAGACAAAACGATGGCCGGAGCATAAGAACCTGCAGGTAAATAGTTGGACAGATGCGGAGGTACGTCTTGCTCCTCCGCAGAACCACCCGAGGACGTCAGTGTAAATTGGCGCGAGAACGGAATAGGCTCAAAACCGGGTATTGCTCCTGCAGGCGAAACCTGTCCGCCGGGCTGTGTCTGTGTCGGAATACTCCCCCCGGCGCCATTGTTTGGTCCAGTCTGCGGACCAAGTGGTCCATTCACAGGGGGGCGCACAGCAGCCGGTGACAAAAAGTCCGACACCAAGTCGCTGCCTGGGAGGTTAAATCCCGTCCCTTGTGAAGCACCTGTTGTGGGATTGATTGCGCCCCCCTGCCCTGCCTCAAGCCGTTGCTGCAAAGCATTGATTGTCTCTTCATACCGCGAGAGTATTGCGTCGTATTCAGTGGCCGTTTGAGCCTTCTCGGCTTCATGAAGTTCGACCATTGTCTGAACCGACGTCTCCAAGTTGACGTACTTGTCGCGCAGGTCATCCAGTTCTGTGGCCGCATCCTTAATCCAGGACATTTCTGGTGCAGCAGCGCGGGTACGATCGGCGATCATTGTCGTTGTCACACCGCTCTCGGACTGCCCCATCGGAAGACCTGGAGCGCTGCTATTGAGTGTCTGACTGACCACAAACATCGCACCGAGACCAACGACACCGCACATGCCAGCGATGATCAGTTGCTTGTTTCTGCGAGACGTATTGCTCATCTTGTGTCCTCCACAACAATGACCCAAACTTTCCCACCTGAAATCACGCGGTCCACGTAGACAGCGAGGGTACGGCTAGATCGATAAAACTGACGCTCAGTAGGGATCTGACCGCCTCGGGCGCTCACAACAGAGATGCGGGCAATCAGGCCCCCTGCCGAATAGGAAGCAAAGCTGCCAATACGCTGTCCAGAGGCCGCACGATTGCCGATCCGGGCGGCATAGGCTTGACGGGTAAAGCTGACCAAATTTGCGGTACGAGAAGAACCATTGCCACCGGAATTCACCGCAAACCCAGACGCACCAGCGGACGCATTCGTTTGTTGAGAACTGGCGGGCGCAGAAGAGACACCCCGAAGCGTGACTAGGACTGTGTGATTTTCCAGCTCCGTTTTCGGGTTCATCGTGAAACCGATCGTATGACCAGTCTCGGTTACGATGTAGCCGCTCTCAGATGTGGGCTGGCCCCCAGCGAACCGCAGAAACACATCGCCAGTGCCTTCATCGTTGACCATCTCAAAGTCGCTCGAACTCTGAAGGATCTTCGAAATACGGTTATCAACAACGGAAATGCGCGTTGGACCTGTCACAGATACATCGAAAGAGATGTTCTGGTCTGGTCGGGTTGTGAGCCGAACGGTATCTGCTACGAGAGAAGATGCGACCAAATACACACCAACGACCAACAGTATTAGAGTGAAACGGTTCATGACGACGGCTCCTCAACAGTCATTGAGGCCAAGCGCACCGAAGACGCCTCTTCAACGAAAATCAGGGTGATGACCCGTTCTTCCCGAGTAACCCGCTGTGTTTCGATAAATGTGGAAAGGTTGCCAGTGACCACGATCCGCAACCCGTCAAGGTCATGATCAAGTCGCTCTGGAAAAAAGGTTGTTGAGATACGGCGTTCACGAATATCTTCGGCGACGGCATCAAATGCATCCAACAACCGTGGACGGTCGCGCACGCTCGAAAGCCGCTCGACAACACGCCGACCATAGGCCGCAGTCTCGGGTGAGACGTTGTAGAAGGCGTAAATTGCATCCAGGGCGAGAGATTCAACATACCTAGAGTCCACAGCGCCAGCGGCAACCATACCGTCACTGATGCGGGACGGCACAAGAACAGTTGTTCGTTGAATTTGCGTGTAGGAACCAACCAGCATGACGATAACAGCCAGTTGGACGAGTGATATGATGATGAAGAGGTTGCGCGTACCACGAGAAGAACGCAGCTGACGCGCTTGTTGATGAGGGCTCATGACTATCCCCTCCAATGAACCACATCCGATCGTGGAAACGACCGATATGGAGAGATTTCAGGAGGCAAAAACCAATACGCCGCGGCTTTCAGCCGCTCGATCCCACCTTCCCCTTTCAGACGACGCCAAAGGCCAAAAAGTATCAGGCCAATCATGATGCCAGCGATGAGGTTGCGACCTAAGAACCCGACAAAACACGGGCCAAGAAACATCGCAGCATCGTCAGCAGTGAAGAAAAGCAGGCGCCCGGGTACTTCGAGCTTTTGTTCAATCAGAACAATGTTAGAATTATCAGACATCTTGATCCCCCATGATCAATGTTGATGTGGGCCCCGCCGCCAACTGCGGAGCCCACGGATCCAGCTTTAGACTGGGCCGACACCGTCAAGGGGGACGGATGGAACCTCGGCAGCGGCTGTCAACATATCGACAGTCGCTGTCACACCACCGATGCCATTGATGATTTCAACGCCATAGCCGATCAGGAACGCGATCATCACGCTTGAGATGACCCACTTCCAATTCGATGTGACTGCGTAGACGCCGATACCAATGATCAGTGACACCAGCAGCATCAAGGCACCGAAGTTGCCGCCGAGCATTGTGTTGAGGTCGCCAAGCATCGTTGTGAACGACGCATCGATGCCTGTACCGGCACCGGCAGCTGAGGCGAACGAAGGAGCCAAAACGGCCGCCGTCACAACAGCCAGACGGCCAAAGTTGGATAGGATAAGTTTTTTGAACATAGCTTTTACCTCTGTTGGGAGGACAATGCGTCCTCGCCCTAGGGTAGAAACATCGGTAGTCAAGATGCAAGTAAAAAAGTGCAATACAGAATATATTACACCTTTACAGAATCTTGTCGCGCAAGAAATGCCTTAAAAATGTAATGACTCCGTGGCTCAGATAGGCAACATTGGAGGCCAACAAAAACGGGCGATCGAAGCCACCAAGAGGGCAAATACATTGAAAAGCGCAGATCTCGATCAGATACTGGCCATCAACGCAGTGTTTTGGGATCAAGCTGCCGACCTGCTCAAAGAAGGTTATCAGCCAAACACCTACCTGCGGGAAGGCGCCAAAGGCTACCACGTCACGTTCTCGAAGAAAGGCGCTACAAAGACCCTTGTCGCAATAGACAAGAAATCAACAATAGCAGTCCCGGCCATAATCGACGGGATCTCACTGTTTCAGATAATGGCAACGTACAGCAAAGCGACCAGCATCACGCTCCCACTTGTCCCGTTCGGAGAAAACCAAGACAAGCCGAAATCTAGCGTAATCCGAATGTCGCGGCCTAACCCAAAAATCCAATGGACGCTAGAGATCGACGGAGCATCGCTCACAGGCGAGAAGAACAAACCGCGGCGCATTGAGCCCTTTGGCGCTGTCATTGAGACAGCGCGCTTTGCTGGGGCGACCACGGCAGAATTGATGATCAGTGATGCAACGAGGGAATACTTTCAAACACGACTACGGAGAAACCAGTGGGTCAATGAAGAACTTGCGCTGAAGGATCTGAACCTGCGTACCTGGTGCCTTGATAAAGGGCATAACTACCAAACAGTCTATCGCGTCCTTCACCGAGGGGATGACCTGCCAGACATCAAAGCAATGCTGGCACGGATTGCGAAGAAAAAAGTCCAGGAAATGTGGCCCAAGATCGAGTGGGACTAGATTGGACTATCCTGTAGATTGATTCATCATGTGCAACCTCTATTCAGCGACGACTAATGTCCAAGCCATGCGGGAACTGTTCCGCGTCAAGCCTGACAATGATCGATTGGGTAACGCAGAACCAAGAACAGCAGTCTGGCCGAAATACCCAGGACCGGTGGTGCGCACCGACGACGGAGGTGAACGCGAACTGGTCGAAATGAACTGGGGATTTCTGACCAAAAATGTAAGCAAGAAGACCGGCAAAGAACTAAAGCCGCAGGCTTGGAACAATGCCCGCGATGACAAGGTGAGGACCAACGGGCTTTGGAAGAACAGCTTCTTGAAGCGTCGATGCTTGATCCCGGCCAGCAGTTTCCGGGAAGCCAAAGGCAAACGTCCGGCGACTGACTTCTGGTTTGCACTCATGGGTGACGAACCACGGCCGCCGTTTGCGATGGCTGGGCTGTGGCAACCAACGCCCCCTGCCCTGGCGACGTCGCTTGATGCTCCCACGGGCCTCTCTCATACCGTGGTCACGACGACTTCAAACGACATCGTGCGTCCAGTGCATCCCTCCAGGATGGTTGTTATCCTTGATCCATCTGACTATGAAACCTGGCTTAACGGCTCGCCAGATGAAGCCTTTGCGCTTTTGCACCCGTATCCCTCTGAGCGGATGAAAATCGTCATGGAAGGGATCGGCATTCTGCGTGACGGCGAGCCCTCCATCTAGCGATTGGTTTCCAGAATTTTGTTCACTTTCTGTTCCCGTTGTCTATATCTCGATCATGCCAGCCTCGAGACCACCTATTCGCGCCCACCCTGCCAAGCCGTTCCGAACCATAAAGGACGCCGCCAAAGCAGGTCAGATTGTTGAAATAAAATGCAACCTATGCCGACGTGGTATGAATTTTATGGCATCCGACTTGGTTCAGGTCATTGATCCACGTCATCCGGTACATATCCCGCCATTTGCGTGCTCGAAGTGCAAAACAATGGAATATGTTCACATCAACACCCGAACGCCCAGTTTGGGCGATGTTGGCCGACTACCGGTTCGCAAGCTACAAGGGCAGCGGCAAACATGGGTCTGGAAAGCCGGTGTTTTGGGCGAATAGACGAAGAAAATTCGTGGCACTCTGGAGGCTGCTCCGGCAGGGGGCAGGATCGTACGTTTGCGCAACCAGCCGTTCGTAAATCTTGCGGCTAAAGCTGACTCAGAGCCCGTTTCGACCGATGCTGCGCAGCGCTCCGATGTCGGCATTTGTTGCCGAGGGCAGGAAGAAGGTTGATCCGGCATCGACGGTTGCGGATAGTGATGGCATCCAAAATTGGACGGAATGCACTCTTGGAAGCTCTCGCTATCGCCTTGCCGGGCATACTCGTCGCCTACGGCGTTTTCATCATAGGGATGTTCAGCCCCGGTCCCAATATTCTGTCGATCATGGGCACCTCCATGGGCTTTGGGCGCGATGCGGGCAAATCGTTGGCGCTCGGGATCGCGACAGGGTCGTTGATCTGGGGATTGCTCGCTTGGGGCGGTCTGACAACCATATTGGTCGCGTATGCCTCATTGATGACGGTCATCAAAATTGCCGGTGCCGCCTACCTCCTTTGGCTTGCTTACAAGTCTTTCCGGTCCGCACTGTCTGCCCGCGATATCAAAGCGAATGCGTTGTCACTCAATGGAGGTGCGAGCGCTTATTACCGTCGTGGCCTCGTGATCCAAATGACGAACCCGAAGGCGGCACTCACCTGGACCGCGACGATTTCATTGGGACTGTCGCCCGGCGCGCCCTGGTGGATCGGTGGCGTGATCGTGCTGGGAACCGGCGTTATCTCTTTCGCGGGCCACATGGCTTATGCTGTGGCGTTCTCCACAAAGCCAATGGTGGCAGGTTTCGCGAAGGCGAGGCGATGGATCGAAACGGGGTTGGGTTTATTCTTTTGCTTTGCGAGCTACAAACTGCTGATGTCTAAGACTTAGTGGTCTCGGTCATGGCTGCGCACGGCTGTTTATCGAAGCCGACATTCGTTAAGCTGCAGCGAAAGCTCACTTGGTCCCGCATCTCGCCAGTTCGTGCACGACGCAGCGAACGGCGACTAAACCTCATGTTC
>ERZ1740070.548-NODE-548-length-25327-cov-7.573758_pt1 | contig 25327 bp, 19 predicted proteins | sample MGYA00581734_ERZ1740070 | MGnify/ENA primary metagenome ERZ1740070 (study PRJEB43018, sample SAMN04849744) | marine metagenome | isolation source: floating plastic debris | place: Pacific Ocean | collected 2008-09-01 | study: EMG produced TPA metagenomics assembly...
GCTGGCTGATCGGATGGTCATAGGGTTCGACGATGTGGTGCGCCGAGGAATGCAGAGCGGGCAGCATGTGGCTCAGCTTGTGGAACATCGCGAGGTCGTCGAGCGTCGGGTTGCGGCGGACATCGTCGAGGTCGCGCAGGTAGGGCGCACCGGTCATCGGGATAAAGACGCTATGATTGCCCCCAAGGCGCACATTCTTGGCCGGGTTGCGCGCGTGATAGGTAAAGTCGGACGGAATCGTCGCGATCAGCTCGCGAATGAGACCGCGGTCGAGATAGACCATTTCGTCTTCGACCTTGGCACCCGCCTTGCGCCAATCGTCAAGTGCTGTGGGATCGCGGAATTGCACACCGACATTTTCGAGCACATCCATTGAGGCCGCGTGGATCTTTTCGACATGCTCTGGGTCCATAAGCTCTGTGAAGGGCAAAGTGTTCGTCAGCCCCGGCAACATGTCATCGGATATCGCAGTGCGGGTTGCCCGGCGGGCTGTTCGTCCGCCGCCCCTTTTGCGGATGGGTGCAAGGTCTGACATGGGCGACTCCTCTCAAAAGTATACAATAAGTATTTTTTCGGTCGAGTCAGGCGAGTCTGCGAAGTGAATGCACCAAAAACGACGCTTTGGGCGGTGCATTGGAAATCTAAGACATCTGGTTTGTGGGGCCTGGCGACTTTGGTTGGAGGATTATCCGGTTGTGCCCTGGCGTCTCAGACGCGACACTCTGCTTATGTTGGCCCGCCCCCCACTCATTGTGTTTTCTGACCTTGATGGCACCCTGTTAGATCACGACACATATGCTTGGGACGCAGCCAAACCTGCGCTCACGCGTTTGGCACTGCTTGGATGCCCTGTGATCCTCACGAGCAGCAAAACAGCAGCGGAAATCACGGTGCTGCAAGCGGATATGGCGTTGGACGCGTATCCTGCCATTGTAGAAAACGGCGCTGGGGTGATCGGGCTTGAAGAAGCCGAGACAGAGCATAGCACATACTCCAAATTACGCAGTCTTTTGGATAAAGCCCCAAAAAACTTGCGCGCGCAGTTCACCGGGTTTGGGGACGTGGATGTCGACGCATTGGCTGTTCTGACGGGGTTGTCGACAGGTGCTGCAACCCTTGCCCGAAAGCGCGATTTCTCCGAACCCGGGCTATGGTCTGGATCGTCGGACGAAAAGGCCGCGTTCCTAGATCACCTTAGCACGCAAGGTGTCTTTGCCACGCAAGGCGGACGGTTTCTGACACTGTCTTTCGGTGCCACCAAGGCAGACGGGATGGCGCGCGTTTTGAGGCGGTTTGACGCGGAGCGCTGCGTGGCCTTGGGGGACGCGCCCAATGACATCACAATGCTGGAAGCGGCAGATTACGGGGTCATCATCGCCAACCCGCACAGGGCCCCATTGCCGCCCTTAAACGGCGAAGATGAGGGGCGGATCAGCCGCACATTGGACGCTGGTCCATTGGGGTGGAACACGGCAGTATGCGCCCTGCTGGATACGCTGGAACTGACTTAGGAACATATTGAAATGGTTGACTTTCACCAGAACGGGAACATTGCAACGTTGCACAATCTGCGCACCCGGTCCCTGGCTGAAATGAGCTATGAGCTAGAGACATTTGCGCAAACGCGGAAGATGTCGCTGATCCTGCCGTGTCTCTATTCAGAGCTTGAAACCGATGCGATGCCGAAGATCTTGGATGAGTTGTCGCGCGTGACGTATTTGCACCGGATTATCGTCGGGCTGGACCGTGCAGATGAGGCACAGTTTCGTCATGCACGGCAATTCTTTGAAGGACTGAACCAGAACCACATTGTGATCTGGAACGACAGCCCCCGGATGCTGGCCCTTGGCGCGCGGTTGCGCGAGATGGGGCTGGCCCCGGCCGAACAGGGCAAAGGCAAGAACGTCTGGTCTTCGATTGGCTATTTGCTGGGCTGCCAGGACAGCGCGGTGATGGCGATCCATGATTGCGATATCCTGACCTATACAAACGAGATGCTGGCGCGGCTGATCTACCCTGTGGCGAATCCGACGTTTCCGTATCAGGTGGCCAAGGGGTATTATGCGCGGATCGGGTCGAACAAGCTCAACGGTCGTGTGACACGGCTTTTGGTCAGCCCGCTTTTGATTGCGTTAAAACGGGTGATCGGAGACCGCGATTACCTCGATTATCTGCGCAGTTTCCGCTATCCGCTTTCGGGTGAATTTGCCATGCGGACCAATATCTTGCCCGACCTGCGCATCCCGTCGGACTGGGGCCTTGAGATCGGGGTGCTGTCAGAAGCCTGGCGCAATCTGGCCCCAAAGGCTGTGTGCCAGGTGGAAATCGCCGACAGTTATGATCACAAGCACCAATCGCTGAGCCCCGAGGATGCAGAGACCGGGCTGAACCGGATGTCGACAGATATCTGCAAAGCGATCTTCCGCAAGCTGGCCGCAGATGGGACGATCTTTACGACCAATACGTTCCGGACCTTGAAGGCCACATATTACCGCAGTGCGCTCGACCTCTTGGACGCCTATTACAGCGACGCCCAGATGAATGGGTTGGCGATTGACCGACATGCGGAAGAGCAATCGATCGAGCTTTTTGCCGAAAACATCATGCGCGCCGGGCAGACGTTTCTGGACAACCCAAGCGAAACACCCTTTATCGCGACGTGGAACCGGGTGCATGCCGCCGACCCCGCGTTTATTCGCGATATGCAGGTTGCGGCGCAGGCTGATGCGGATGAGTTCAGCACGTGACCTGACGCTGACGCAGCTGGCAGACAGTTAGTCAACGTCGTACTTGTCCTGGGCGGTCGGGTGAAAGACTTGGTTTCTCGCAGCCGCTTTGAGGAGTGGATTTAGCCCGGACTTACCGATGCTGCTTCAAGCCCTCGTGTGCATTATGCAGCTTTTCTTAACTGAACGATTATTTCGGGGCTGTCCGGCGTAAAAGGTTCTCGCTGCCAGTTGCCGAAGACCTCCGACACGATAAGACCGCTTGATCTAACGAGTTTTTCTATGTCGTCTAAGTCTGGAAACCGCAGGGTACTCCGTGAAATCAAAGCCTCACTTTCGTCGTTGAAGTCGTAACGCTCTTCAAACGTCACGCAGTCTTCGTTCACACTCAGAAGGGTGTGGGTCACTTGAACGGTACGACCTCCACCAAGGTCAAAAGGCGGTGCAGCGTACTCTGGCGTCCACCGAAGCCAAGGTCGGACGTCGCGATTGCGGGTTTCGAACCAAAATGATCCACCATGATACAGCCGGTGTTCCACTGCTTCAAAAAGCGATGAGATCTCGATGTCTTCTAGGAGACATTGAAACGCATGACCTGTCATGACCGCGGCGTTGAATTTCATATCCATGTCGAGATCTGCGACTGAACCGGCGACCCATGTGACGGATCGGCCGGTGTCTTTCTGCGCTGCCAGAGCAATCATATTGGGTGCCGGATCGACGGCAGTTAAATCGTATCCGCGACTTGCCAGGTCGAGAGCGAAAGTTCCGGTGCCGCATCCAATGTCCAAGACTGTGGCGGGTTGGTTTGGTAGTTCTGCGATGTAAAAGTCAAAATCCTCGCGCGACTGATTTATCGCATCATAGACCTCAACGAGTTTTTGGTTTTGGTAGAGCGCGTCCATAGGCGGTGGTCTATCGAGTTTGCCGCTGTAACTGAAGCTGGCCTTCGATCACGCGCACCGAAAGCCCACTTTTCCGCCGAGTTGACCGTTGGAAAATACAGCGGGTTCTGATGGCAAAGCCGCCGTATCACGCTTTAGTGGTCCGAGTTGCTGATCCAACGGCATTGGTACGGCGCGAGCGTGACGTCGCTGTTGATCTGATCTCCCGACAGCAGATCGCGCCAGTCTTCGTCTTCGATCAGGTTCAGGTTCGTGATGGGAAGGACCACGTCTTCTGCGCTGACATTGTGCAGGGCAAAGATCGATTGGCGGCGGTCCAGGCTTTGGCGCCAGAGGCCGAACACACGGTCATCGCCGGTATGGACGGTGAATTGCGTGGCGTTGGGGTGGAAGGCTGCCTGTTTCTTGCGGGTGCGCAGGCGGACGGACACACGGTGCAACACGCGCGCATGGATGGAATCTGGGCTGTCGAGCTTGGCCCGCAGGTCTTCATAATCCCATCGGTGCCGATTGATCGCGCGGTTCATGCCGCGACGCTCGACCGCTTCGTCATCGTTGGGGGTGCCAAGCAGGGAATGGATGTAGAAGGCTGGAATACCTTCGAGCGACATCACGATGGTTTGCGAACACAAGAACCGTTCGAGGTGGAAGTTATCCGGCCCGTCAAAGGTCTGGCTGAGCGCGTCAAAGAAGGTGCAGTTCAACTCGTACGGAGCCTCACCCCCGTCTGGCAGGGCGCGCATGGATACAAGACCGCCCGCCTTTTTGACTGTATCGATCATCGCCGCTTGATCTTCGGACGACAGCAACCCTTCGGCCGGACGCATGCCGATGCCGTCATGACTTGCCGTGAAGTTCAGGTACGCACAGCCTAACGGCGCAGGCGGCATAGAGCGTTGCCATTTGCCCAGATGCTTTGCCGTGCCCGATTGCAGCGCGTGCAGGATCAGCGGCGGCAGCGGGAAGTTGTAGATGACATGGGCTTCATCCCGTTTGCCGAAATAACTGAGGTTTTCGGCTTTCGGCACATTGGTTTCAGTCAGCAGAACCACGGGTTCCTGCGCATAGTCACACAGCAGGCGGATCAGTTTCACAATCGCATGGGTCTGCGGCAGGTGGATGGACGGTGATCCAACCTCTTTCCAGAGGAACGCCACCGCATCGAGGCGGATGATTTGAACGCCGTTGTCGATATGCACCCGGATCGTGCGCAGAAATTCGAGCAGCACTTCGGGGTTTCGGAAATCGAGGTCGATCTGGTCATGGCTGAAGGTGCACCAGACGTGGCGCGGGCCATCTTTGGTTTCGACCTTTTGCAACAGCGGCGTGGTGCGGGGGCGGACCACCATGCTCAGGTCGTCTTTCGGGTCAGCCTCGAAGAAGAACTTGTCGTACGGCGCCTGCCCCTGGCGATACGCGTTGAACCAGTTACCCTGGCTCGACACGTGGTTGAGCACCAGGTCGGACATCAGCTTGAACTCATCCGCGATGCGGTTGATGTCGGGCCAGTCGCCCAATTGGGGGTTCACCGACAGGTAGTCGGTGACAGCAAACCCGTCGTCCGAGGTGAAGGGAAAGAACGGCAGGATGTGAACCCCGTTGATCACCCCTTTGAGGTAGCGACGTAGGAAGTCGTTCAACAAATCCAATGGCTTATGCGTGCCATCGACAAGCGAATTGCCATAGGTGATCAAGAGGGCGTCGCCTTGCGACCACAAGGCATTGCCTGGCGGACGGCCACGTTTGCGGCGCTGCGTGCCTTCGGGCCAAAAGGCATCGACGATTTTGCTGGCAAGGATATCGGCGTTGATGTCCGGGTAGATTTCGGCCACCCGCGATGCAAGCGCGCGACTCAGCGCCGGTTTTTTCTCTTTGGTGTGAGTGTCTTGGGCCATTCGTTAAACAAGCATGCCTGTTCGCCCATTTCAAACATTCCGCGAGCGCTGTTTCGATATCGGTTACAACGAAGGCGACATGCTTGGTATTTTGGCGGCTCAAACAGACCTTTGCGTTAAGACCCGCCCTTAATCGTAAGCGTCTGACCGCAGACCACCAGGTCAACACGGGTCGCAATAGCGCCAATGCGCTGATTCATAGTTCCGCAGGCATCGCGATAGGCGCGGCCAAGTTCATTTGCTGGCACGATGCCAGACCCAACCTCGTTTGTGACCAGCCAGACCGGGGACGATTGCGCCATCAGAGTGTCGCAGAGGTTGGACACTTCCGCGCCTAGGTCCGCGTCTGCCAGCATGCGATTGGACAGCCAAAGGGTCAGGCAATCGACAAGTCGTGGCCCTGCGCCACCGGTTCGATGCAATGCGCCAATCAGGTCGTGTGGTTCTTCGATGGTCGTCCAGCCTTCGCCGCGGTCTTTGCGATGCTGTGCGATGCGGTCTGTCATCTCGCCATCGCGCGCTTCGGCTGTCGCGATATAGATTGGTGAGCCTCCCATGGCGAGAACCTGCGCTTCCGCATGGCGGCTTTTACCAGAGCGCGCGCCGCCGGTGACTAATCCAATGAATGACATTCAGAATTCCATTTCACGTTGTGAAACAAGGCCCAACTTCGAGAGGGATTTTATCGTCGTGCAAGTTTGCCGCGAGATTGAAAATACGTATGCAGAAGCCGAATGCGTCGTTACCTGCGCAGTTTACATCATCATAGGCGGATGCGGTCATCGGGTGTCTTCATCCGAAAGGGCAAAGCGTTGGACCATCGCCTCAACCTGAGACACGGCGCGTAAAGCAGCAGGCGTGCCGCACACCCAATCTGGTGAGCTGTGCAGGACAGGGAACGCTTTAAGCGACGGATGGGTCGTCATCTCTTCAGACCGTGAAAATCCCGAATAGCTGGGGGAACTGACAAGGAAGTCGGGTTCGCGCAGAACAACCTGTTCCAGGGAAATCCGACCGTTGCCTGAAAACCCCAACTCCACCGACAGGTTGCGTGCGCCACCGGCGGTCAGGATGTCGTGGCTGAGCGTGCCTTCACCAAGAGCAAAGCCATTGGGGTAAAAGAATGCGGCCATTGGTGCGCTGTCCGTAACGGCGCGCCGTTCGGCAAGCTGCGTTTCGACGTCATTGGCCAGTTGCACGGCTGCGTCGCGGCGGTTCAGCACATCGCCCATCTTGCGGATCTGCGCCGGGATTTCGTCAAGCGACCGGGTCAGCGGGAACTGCACCACCTCAATATCAATAGCCCGCAGCATGTTAAGCAGCGCTGGGTCGGTAAACGTTCCCGCAACGACAACGTCGGGTGTTGTGATCGCAATCGCCTCGGCCCGCGCGTTGTTCTTGGCGAAAGGTGCCGCTTGGGCGGCCATAGCAGAGGATCGCGGATCGTCGGACAAGCGGCTGAGTGACACGACTTGTGATGGGTCGGCAAGCAGCATCACAAGCTGATCGGTGCATACGTTGACCGATACCACCTTGGGTAATTCGGATGCGCCGGCCCACATTGGGGCCAGCGACAGACAAAGAGACGTCAGCAGACGTCGCATAGTTTAGAACGTGGTCTCGATGCCAAAGCGGATGGTCCGCTCTGGCGCATTGAAGCCGCGCACGGTTTGGTAGTCGGTGTCGCCTACGTTATCGATTGCCGCATAAGCCGAGGCGGTGTCGGTGAACGCATAGCGCGCCGACAGATCGACCACGGTGTAATCATCAAGCGGTGTTGGCGTGCCAAAGCCGTCAAGGATATCGGCCACACGCGTGACGTTGACGCCAACCTCCAGGCGGTCTGTCACGTCCGCTTCCAGAGCCAGCGACAGGTCATGACGTGGAACACGAATGAGACGTTCGCCGTCGGTTTCCGCGTTAGTCAGAGTGTACGACCCGGACACGCGCACACGGTCAGAGAACGCGTAGGTCCCACTGAGCTCCAAGCCTTTGGTTTCGGTGGTTCCATCGAGTTGCGTGTAGCAGCCGAAGGTCTGATCGTCGCGGCAATTGTCGCCAACGCCGAACCCGATCAGATTGTCGATCTCTGTGTAAAACACCGTTGCGCGTATTGATCCGAAGGAGCCGAAATTGTGTTCAACCCCCAGATCGAAGCTGCGGCTGCTTTCCGGGTCAAGTGTGCCTTCGCCTGCAAAGTCGCTAAAGCGTTCGAAAAGCGATGGCGCGCGGTAGCCGGTGCCAAGAGACGCGCGCACAGTGGTTGAATCGGTCAACGCATACGACAAAGCAGCGCGGCCTGACAGCTGACCATCGAAGTCAGAGTAGTCGTCGTAGCGCAGTGTCAGGGACAGTTCGACCTGATCGTTCGGTGTGGATTTGACCTCACCAAAAATGGCGGAGTTTGAGGCGTCGTTTTCGGTCCCATCCAAAGACGACCGTTCTTCTGTCCAGTCCGCACCAAAGGCCAGCGACAGGCTTGGTGAGATATCGCCGGTTGCGAGATACGCAACTGTGTCGCGTTCGCCGATGAATTCTTGCGTGAACCCGCCAGCATCGAAGCGTTCCGTTTCAAAGCGGCTGAAGGACAGCTCGTGCGTCCATGCCCCGGTCTCAAATTCCGCAAACGCGCGCAAGCCGCGGCGGGTTGCATCCAGCTCACCCGAGGTGTCGGTGGTTGAACGGTCAAACTCTGTTGTGCTGTCGGCCCACAAACCGTTGATCCCTACCCTGATGGCATCACTGACTTGATACGCGGCAAAGAGGTTGGCGTTGCTTTGGGTGAAGCCATCGTCTTCGTCATCGCTGTCGCGGGCGGAAAAACCTTCGGATGTGATACGGCCAAAGCTGAGCGCCAGTTCGGTGCGTTCGTCCCGGAAGCCCAGGCTGACATCTGCCGCGTAGGTTTCAAAGCTGCCCGCTTCGACACGGGCGCGCCCCGACACACCATCTACATCCGGACGCCAGCTTTCGATCTCGACCACACCGGCGATCGCGTCAGAGCCGTAGATCGCGGATTGCGTGCCTTTGATGACAGCGACGCGGTCAAGCCCCGTATTGGTCAGCGTGCCGAAATTGAAACGCGTTTGGGTGCTCGATGGGTCGGTGACGTCGATCCCGTCAAACCGGACGCCGATAAAGGCGTCCCCCAACCCGCGAATGCGCAACGAGGTCTGCGTTCCCAGACCACCGTTTGACGTCAGCGAGATACCGGGCAATCCATCAAGTGCGGCGTCCGCGCCAAGACCGCTGATCGTCAGATCATCGTTATCAGCAATGTCGATGGTGGAACCGGTTGTTTCGAGGTTTGTCGGAAGAAGGCCGCCGAAGACCACGATATCTTCAAGCTCAATAACATCCTGAGCGGCGGCGATGGACGGTGCAACAAGTGTTGTGCACACCAGCAGTTTGGTTGTGAGGCGTTTCATGGCAATGATCCCAGCCGTGCCTGACGCAATGCGCCAGAAGTGTGTTTTGATCTGGGACAGGTGCTGCCCGCAGACGGTGATGGACACCACTGCGGACGTGCCGCCGCCCCAACGCACCCCGCGTTCGGACTGGGTGTTGGCTCTCGGCAGGTCTCCTGACTTGCGGGTCGTCGCTTTGCTGGCCTTCCCAGCGCGTCGGTTTGCGCCAGTGGCATATGCAGCATCACTCACCGCTCACAGTTGCGGGGGCAGTCACGGAATTTTCGGCCTGGGCCAAAGCACCGCGTTCCCTTTTCACCAGACGCGCAAAGCGCGCCCGGACCGAAAGCAAAGCCATTTGCACTTTGACAGGTCCAACCGTCAAGTGCGGTTTACGCCTTGGGTGTTTTCGGCGATTGATTTGCTACAGGTAGGCGCAAAACGGGGGCGTTATCCCAACAGGGCAGCCACCAGAAGCATCAGCAACCCCAAACTCATCGCGCGACAATACAGTGCCAGACCGCGTCGGATGTCTTGCGCTGTCGGATCGGGCGCACCTGCATTGACCCAAGGTTCGTCAGACCGACCTGCACCATATATGCGTGGACCAGAGAGGCGAATCGACAAGGCACCAGCCATCGCGGCCTCGGGCCATCCTGCGTTGGGCGATCTGTGGTGCCGCGCGTCCTGGCGGATGGTTTTCAATGCAACGGCGACGCGTTGGCTCACACAAGCAAACATCACCGCAGTCAGGCGTGCCGGGATCAGATTTACCAGATCATCCAACCGCGCAGCGACTTTGCCAAAATGCTCGTACCGTGCGTTCCGATGACCGATCATGGAATCGAGCGTGTTGATCGCCTTGTAGGCAGCGATGCCAGGTAAACCCAGCAGCACCCCCCAAAACAAAGGTGCAACCACACCATCCGAGGCGTCCTCGGCCAGTGTTTCGATGGCCGCGCGGGACACGCCTTCGGCGTCAAGGACGCTCGGGTCGCGACCGACAACATGCGAAACGGCGGCACGTGCCGCGTCCAGATCTCCGGCTTCAAGCGGATGTGCGACTGCTGCCACATGGGTGTATAAGGACCGCGCGGCAATCCATGGCCATGCCAGAACGCCCGTGACGACAATGCTTGCGGCCCCATCCGGAACCCATGCCACAATCACGACAGACGCCATGACAACCAGGACCAGCACGCCAACCACCACGCAACCGCCCCGCCATAGCCGCTGCTGGTCAGAAGCGTCTGATGTGTTCAACCGGTGTTCGCACCATGTAATCACCCGGCCAATCCAAGTCACGGGATGACCGATCCGGCGGTACAGCCCGTCGGGCCACCCGAGTAACGCATCAAGGCACAAAGCAAGCGCCATCGCGCCAGCAAACATCATATCACACGCCCGTCCTTTTTGATGCTTCGTGCCGTCCGTACACACCAGACACGCAGGCACTGCAACCCTTTCACCGTCACTTTGACGATCCGAATTTGTGGGGTTTTACGTGCCAAAACGCACGCGTTTTGCGGGTGTGACAAATGGGTGAAATCGTCGGGATTGCATTCTTGATAAAAATAGTCGACAAATAGTGTCAGAGATTCCCAGCCACCTGCCACAGCAGTTCAGCCCGGACGCGCATGAGGAAGATGCAATGGCTTGGCTGACTGACACCCCACAAGGCACCTGTGACACCGGTCGCCGTACGGGCATCCGCGCGAAAGCGGTCCACCGCCAGTCACACCTTTGGTCTGCTTCTGCGACACCAAACAACTCTGTAGCCACAGTCCTTGGGAGCACGACATGAACGCGATGCCGAAAGAGCTTTCTCAGTCCGGCGGCTTTACTGCCGAAACCGACTTGCCTGCATATGACGCGCGGGCGCTGATACCAGAAGGCGTACAAGCCAATATTGTGTTGGATGAACAGGTCTACGTTCTGCGCATCACGCGCGCTGGAAAGCTGATCCTGACAAAATGAAAATGGAGCGCGACATACGCGGTGCGGCAGCTGTCGGTCAACTGACCGAAGTAATGCCGTGGGAGGCCGAACTGATCCTGAACATGCGCTTGTGGCAGGATGGGGTCGCCGGTCAGACGCAGGTATGGAACGCATATGCGCGCACGTTTGGCGCCGAAGATGCGCGGCGCAAACTGAAGTCTTTCGAACGGCTGCTGTGGGTAATTGATGCCAACATGCTGCGCCCGATGGTGCGTCATGTCGTGACCTGCCCCTGCATCGGATCGGATGAAGCCGTTTTCACCAATATGGTGCGTCTCGCCAGCGATGGTGACCTGCATGAAGCATCGCTGATCGCGACACTACTGGTGCGACCGGCCCAGGCAGAGCAGGTTGCTTTGCTTGCCGGAGAGGTGGGTACGGCCACGCGCGATCTTGCGCGTGGTCACAACACGAGCAGGACTGCACGTGTGACCCCTCGACCGATGCGCATGCACTAACGCCACAGCACAATCGTGTTGTGCCAAACAAAAAAGGCGGCGCTTTACAGCACCGCCTTCGGTAGACTTCGTTCCCTTGGCTTATCTCAGATGCGCGCGTAGGAACCATGCGAATTTCTCATGTTCCTGACCGCGTGCAATACACAGGTCTTCGGTGAGGGTATCGCCATGTTCGGCGGCAAGCTCACCCGCGCCAGCCAGAGTGGCTGCAAGCGTTTCCTGTGCGACTTGTAGGGCCTTAATCATCTCTTCCGCGGTTGCGTGGCCATCATGCTCGGCCACTTTGGACCGCTTGATCATGCCAGCAAGCGTGCCTTCTGCATGGGCATCAAGTGCCTTGACGCGTTCAGCCAGATCGTCTTGAGCCACAAAGTGGTCTTCGTACATCTTTTGAAACAGCTCGTGCAGAGGGCCAAATGCCATGCCCGTCACGTTCCAATGAAAGTTTTGCGCCATCATGGTTGTTACAGCTGTTTCAGCAACACACTGGTTCAGTGCATCGGCAATTTGCTTTTGAGCATCCGTGGACATCGACATCGCAGTTTGTGTCATGTCACCCTCCGTAATCAGTTAATCCATGCTGGCTTGCTTCACGCTGGCTCGCTCAACACGTACATAAAGCGCCTAATTCAAATGCCAAGGGAAAATTTAGAATAATTCTAAATCAGACTAAATTGGTCAACGATTGCCTTCATCAAAAACCCGCAGTGACGCCGCGCATGAGGGTGCACGCGCGACCGCAGAAGAAAATCAATGCTTGGCTGATCTTCACGCGCAATCGCTGCACCAAGCTGAAGCAGCCACGCCTCATCAAATGAAACCTCCGTCTCACCTGGGCGATGCAGGATGGGAAGTTTGCCAAGCGCCTGAGACAAACACCTCATAAGTGTGTCGGCATAGGCCGTTGCCGCTTTGGTGGGATCACAAGACAGGACGGCACAAGCCTCGAACAGATCCTCATGCGCTTTGGAGCGGCACTGCCGCCCAACCAGTCGCAAGGTATTCAGAAACTGCCTTTGCGGGCCCGATAGCCCCGGTGCAGGCGGGTTAGGCCCAAGTTTTCGGTTTTGGTGCAGAGCCAACATAGACCTGTCCAGCCGTTTCAGCAGACCCACGATTCGCAGGCCTCTTCCCCTGCATACTGATGGCAAACCGTGGGGTGGGCTATGCGACTTTCTCTCTACGCGACACTGAAGACCTTATCTCACGGCAAAACCTGATCGACAGCGACGGCAAGCTTGTCGACGATTTCTCCGATTTGATCGTCTGAAAGGATAAATGGCGGGGCCAGAAGCACGTGATCGCCAAGGTTCCCATCACGCGTGCCGCGCATGGGATAACAGATCAGACCCGCGTCAAAGGCGGCCTTTTTGAAACGGCCTGCAGTGTTGCGGGACGGGTCAAACGGTGTTTTGGTTTCTCGGTCTTCGACAAATTCAACACCCCGGAAAAAGCCCCGTCCGCGGATATCGCCGACATGAGGATGTTGGCCAAAGCGCTCCGTAAGCGCAGTTTGCAGCTTGTCCCCTTGCGCACGCACTTTGGGGATCAGATCGCGCCCGAGCAGTGCATTGACCACCGCCAGCGATGTCGCGCAGGCGACGGGGTGGCCCAGATACGTGTGACCGTGCTGGAAAAACCCGGAACCGTCGGTGATGGCTTGGTAAATCTTGGCGCTGCACAGCATGGCGCCGATGGGTTGGTGGCCCGCCCCCAAACCTTTGGCGATACACAGAATATCGGGTGTCACACCGTCCGCATCACAGGCAAACAGCTCTCCGACACGACCCATTCCGCACATGACCTCATCAAGGATCAGCAGCACGCCGTATTGGTCGCAAATCTCCCGGATCCGTTTGAAGTATCCTTCGACAGATGGCACCGCCCCCATGGTTGCACCAACAACGGGCTCGGCGACAAAGGCGATCACGCTATCGGGGCCAAGGCGCAGAATTTCGTCTTCAAGCTCTTGCGCGGCACGTTGGCCGTAGTCAAAGGCGCTCTCATCCTCGGCGCGATCGATGTATTCGTAACACGGCGCGATGTGCGAGACGTCCATCAGGATCGGTTCAAACTGCGCCCGCCGCCCGGCGTTGCCGCCAGTGGCAAGCGCACCTAGAGTGTTGCCGTGGTAGCTTTGCCGTCGGGCAATGATGTGACGACGCTGCGGCTCACCCTTTTCCAGAAAGTACTGGCGCGCGAGTTTCAGTGCGGATTCAACGGCTTCTGACCCGCCGGAGACAAAGTAGACGCGGTCGAGGTTTCCCGGCGCGTGCTTGATCAGAAGGTCCGCAAGCTCTTCGGCCGGGTTGCTGGTGAAGAACCCGGTATGCGCATAGGCGAGACTGGCCGCCTGATCCTGAATCGCCTGAATGATCTCGGGGTCGCCATGCCCAAGACAGGACACAGCTGCCCCACCGGACCCGTCGAAATACTGTTTTCCGGTTTCATCGTAGAGGTAGCAGCCTTCTCCGCGCACTGCTTTGACCGGGGGTGCGAGGTTGTGGCGGGGAAAAACGTGGCTCATGTCTGGCACCGATCCTGGTTGCGGGTCTTGCGATGAGGCACCTCACCAATTCACCACCCCAAAGACAAGAGACCTTTTCGGGACGTGTTTATGCAGAAGGGACGTTATGAAGATTTGGCAAGCGTGGCATGAGCATCTTAAGGTCTGCTTGGGGCCTTAAGTTGCCAGGTTGCTGCTGCATAGCGAAGGTCGGGTCTAGAGCCGCTGACCAAAAACTCATCAAGATAGGCTTGGCTCTAGAGCGGGTTTTGGGGAGGTCCATGGCCTTTTCCGCACATTCTAAAGTCAAGGCTGTCCAAATACGCCCCTATTAGAGAAGCAGTTGGCCGCGCCTAAGAACCTGACCGAGCTATGATTTCAACACGCCGGTTTGCCGCACGACCTTCTTTCGTGTCATTTGTTGCGACTGGCTCTGCTTCTCCAGCTCCGGAAGTTTGGATCTCCGCATTGGCTAGAGTGGGCTGAGCCGCCAAAAAATCACGCACAGACTTCGCGCGCGCCTCTGACAAGGCCAAGTTAGCAGTATCGGACCCAACGCTGTCGGTATGGCCAACAACGTCAAAACGAGTAATTCCTGCATCCGCGATTTCAGCGGCGAGCGCGCTTAGTTCAGCTTCTGCAGCATTGCGGAGTGTGTCCGACCCGGTCTCGAACAACACTGCACCATCGATTGAAAATCGAAGTTCCGCACCAATCGCTGCCACCGCATCAATATCAGCACCCGGGAACCGGCCCGAGCACTGGATACCGTCGTCGGTGAGCCTTACCGCTCGATAGGTGCCGCCCACTGCAGGCGTTTCTGCTAGGTCAATCTCAGCCCGCCCGCCTTCGATAGAACCAACTTCAATCCAAGTGCCATCCCCACTGGAAACCGATAGAATCGTGCCTTCCACATCTGGTCCAATCTCAAAAATATAAAGATCGGGGCCTGCAACATCGACCAGTGCATTATCGGTAAAGCCAATCTCAACAACGCCGCCACATCCAAGCGTGAAGTAGGTGCTCGTGCCTTTGACATAGTCTGGCGGTCCGATCAGACCCTTTGATTTCACCGCCTCCGCAATGGGCTGTTTACCCTCTCCTGGCGTCACGCTCAGAACAACATCACCGAACGATAAATCGCCAAGGGGGAGCGTCACAGAACCACGCTCACCATCGTTATATGTTTTCGGTTGCTGTGCAGGTGCTACTGAACACAAGAACACTAAGCCCATCACCGAAACCGCCGAAGCAACGATATTGACATTTGATCTGTTGGAAGTTTTCAAATTCGGTGTGTCCAAAAATCGTTTTATGACCAATCCACGTTCCATCATATCGCTATTTCCCAATGAAAAACAAAGCGAATTTTAGGCCGCACAGCCGGTGTTACGTGATGAGGCCGGCCGTGGCAAAGCAGACCTTGGCGCAGCTGTAGCGAAAGCTCACTTCGTCCGCGCAACAAGCGTTGCTGAGCGCCGGAAAACGGCCGGGGTGGTCCATTGCGCGCGAATCGCGTTTTATGAATGTAGGGACGTAATAAAAGCTTCGCAGTCACAACGCCTTGGCGTGTGCGAAAGCTGATGGACACTCATCACACACGTTTCCATCTGACTGGGCCACGCGCCCATCATCCAACTGGGAGAATAAAATGACGATCCAAAAATTCGCAGCTGGCCTTGTTGCGGCAGCCTCCATCACGTTTGGCGGCGCGGCGATGGCGCAGGACCAGCAATTCATCTCGATCGGCACCGGCGGTGTCACGGGTGTTTACTACCCGACAGGTGGTGCGATCTGCCGTTTGGTCAACCGCGACCGCAAGGAGCACGGCATTCGCTGCGCGGTGGAGTCGACAGGTGGCTCTGTCTACAACATCAATACGATCAAAGCGGGTGAGCTTGAGTTCGGTGTGGCACAGTCTGACTGGCAGTACCACGCTTTCAACGGCACATCCCGGTTCGAGGAAAACCCGTTCCCCGAAATCCGCGCTATGTTCTCGGTGCACCCCGAGCCGTTCACACTGCTCGTGCGCGGCGATAGCGGCATCACCTCGTTCGAACAGATCGCTGGCAAGCGGGTAAACGTGGGCAACCCAGGGTCTGGCCAGCGCGCGACAATGGAAGTTGTCATGGACGCGTTTGGCATCGGTATGGACGATCTGGCGCTTGCGACCGAGTACAAAGGCTCGGAAATGGCCAAGCAGATCTGCGACGACAATATCGACGCGATGATCTACACCGTCGGTCACCCGGCAGCGGCTATTCAGGAAGCGACCACCACGTGTGATGTGAAACTCGTCTCAGTGACCGGTGCGCCGATTGATCAGCTTGTGGCGGACAACCCGTTCTACCGCGTGGCGACGATCCCCGGTGGCATGTACGCGGGCAATGACAGCGAAACGACCACATTCGGAGTGGGCGCGACCTTTGTCACCAAAGCGGAAATCCCAGAGGAAACAGCGTATATCGTGGCCAAAGCCGTGATGTCGAACCTTGACGATTTCCGTGGTCTGCATCCTGCATTTGCAAATCTTGATGCAGCTGAGATGGTCAGCGATGGCTTGTCCGCACCGCTGCATCCGGGCGCGGAGCGCGCGTATAAAGAGCTTGGTCTAATCGACTAAGGCGCGTCTTCATGACGACCTGAAGATACCAACACCGGCGCATCCAAACGGGTGTGCCGGTGTTTTGCCTAAGAATGACGCGGGTAATCGCGCAGCAGGGGACAGTGACATGACAGAAACACGCTCCGCCGAAGACATGGTGGCCGAGGCCGATACCGGCGCCCGCCAGGCAGGCGCTTTCGCCAACACCCTGATCTTTGCGCTTTGTATCGCGTGGTCGCTGTTCCAGCTCTACATTGCGTCTAAACTGCCAGGGGTTCTGGCGCAGGCCACCGGCATCGGCATCTTTGCCAATATCGTGGCGCAAGCGCGCTTTGTGCACTTGGCCTTTGCGATTGCCCTCGCAACACTGGCCTTTCCGATGTTCGGGCACCGCAACCGCATCCCCATCTATGACTGGGTGCTGATGATCGCAGGCGTTGCGGCCTGTTTGTATCTGGTCATCTTCCGGTTCGAAATCGCGGATCGCCCGGGGCTGTGGAGCACGTCTGACATCGTCATGTCGGCCATCGGGATGACGGTATTGATGATCGCCGTCTTCCGATCTTTGGGTCTACCGCTGGTGATCATCGCGTCGCTGTTCCTCGCACTCGCGTTCTTTGGTGGGTATTCCGAATGGATTGGCAGCATCACCAACTACGGCGGGTCGTCCTTTACCAAGGCGATGGGCCACTACTGGATGCAGACCGAGGGCGTGTTTGGCGTGGCCTTGGGTGTGTCCACCTCCATGATCTTCCTCTTCGTACTATTCGGCGCCTTGCTTGAGAAAGCGGGCGGCGGGAACTGGTTTATCAAGGTGGCGATTTCGCTGCTTGGCACGCTGCGGGGCGGACCTGCGAAAGCGGCGGTTTTGTCGTCGATGATGACCGGCATGATCTCTGGCTCCTCCATCGCGAACACTGTGACCACAGGGACGTTCACCATCCCCCTGATGAAGCGCATCGGCTTTTCGTCCGAGAAAGCGGGCGCGGTTGAGGTGGCGTCCTCCACCAACGGTCAGCTGACCCCACCTGTGATGGGGGCGGCGGCGTTCCTCATGGTGGAATACGTCAACATTCCCTATATCGAAGTCATCAAGCACGCGTTCCTGCCGGCGGTGATTTCCTACATCGCGTTGCTCTACATCGTGCACCTGGAAAGCCTGAAGCTGCGCCTTGAGGGGCTGAAAAAGCCAGGGCGGCATATCGGGATCATGATGATCCTGATACTGTTCTTGACCGGTTTCCTGGGTATGGCGGCGATCACGTTTGTTGTGGTGCTGTTCCGGTCGGCTTTGGAGCCGATGATGCCCGGTACGACCGTCTACCCGGCGCTGGTGTTGTTGCTGATGGCCTATCTTGGGCTGGTCTACGTGGCGTCCAAATTCCCCGATTTGGTGGTGGATGACCCGAATGCCAAAGCGGTCTCTGCGCCGCGTCTGACACCAACCTTCTTTGGTGGCGCATACTTTGCGCTGCCAATCTTTGTGCTTGTCTGGAACCTGATGGTCCGGACAGAGCATCTGGACCGTTTGTCCCCTGCCCTGTCGGCCTTTTGGGCGACCATGGCGATGATCATCGTTGCGGTCACGCACCGACCCCTGAAAGCGATGTTCCGGGGCGAATCCGAGTTCATCAATCAGCTTAAAGAAGGTGTCACCGAGTTCATCGCGGGCCTTGAAAGCGGCGCTCGGAACATGATCGGGATTGGTGTCGCAACCGGTGCCGCAGGTATCATCGTTGGCACCATCTCTCTGACCGGTGCGCACCAAATCATTGGTCAGGTGATCGAGGTGATCTCGGGCGGGAACCTGATCATCCTGCTGGTACTGGTCGCGATCCTGTCACTGATCCTTGGGATGGGTCTGCCGACGACAGCCAATTACATCGTTGTCTCATCGCTGATGGCGCCTGTGATTGTATCTGTGGGTGCGCAGTCGGGTCTGATTGTGCCACTGATCGCGGTGCACATGTTTGTGTTCTATTTCGGGATTCTTGCGGATGATACACCACCCGTGGGCCTTGCCGCCTACGCGGCGGCTGCGATTTCGCGGGGTGATCCGATCAAGACCGGTGTACAGGGCTTTGCCTATGACATCCGAACAGCGCTTTTGCCGTTTATGTTCATCTTCAACACCGACCTTTTGCTGATTGATGTGGGACCACTCAAAGCGGTGTTTGTCTTCATCGTATCACTTATCGCGATGCTGACCTTTGCCGCTGTCACGCAAGGCTACTTCATCGCTAAGAATCGCAAATGGGAGGCTGCGGTGATGATGCTCATTGTGTTTATGCTGTTCCGACCAGATTGGTTCCTTGATCAATGGCAAGATAAGTATACCGATTATTCCGGGCCAGCGACGCTGACTGCTGTCGAAAGTGTGCCTGCGGGATCGGATGTGCGTCTGACCGTGTCGGCCCCGGATTTCGACACAGGGATTGTTGGCACTAAGACCATCGTGATCACTCCGCAGTCCGAAGGTTCCGGCATTGACCGACTGGGAGAATTCGGACTGGCGGTCATGGAAGACGGCGACATGCTGCTGCTGGAAGAGCCATTCCCCGGAACGCCATTCTTTGAAAGCCTTGGCAACGAGTATGATTTCTATGGCGACGAACCTGCGCAAATCGTGATGGCGCAAGTAGAGAACGACCGCATGCCGAAAGAGCTTTTCTTTATCCCGGCACTGATCTTACTGCTCATGATCGTTGGCCTGCAAAGCCGCCGCATGACGCAAGCCCCGTTCTAAGGAGACTGACATGTTTGCCAAAATCCTGGTGCCCGTCGATGTCTCGATCGCGGCGGAAACAGAAAAGCTATTGACCAAAGCCAAGGCTCTGGCCGCGCAATGGGGCAGCGAGGTTCATGTGGTGTGCGTCATTCCGAATGTCGGGATGCCCATTGTTGGTTCCTACATGGACGAAGGGTTTGAGGCGACGGCCAAGTCGGAAACCGAAGCCGAACTTACCCGCCAGATTGAAGCGACAGGCATCACGGCTACGGCACATGTTCTGACCGGAACCGTCTATGACAAAGTGATTGCGCTGGCCGCTGCGCTGGACACCGACCTAATTCTGATTGCCGCGCATCAACCTGATCTCAAAGACTATCTTCTGGGATCAAACGCCGCGCGTGTGGTGCGGCATTCGCATAAATCGGTACTTGTCTTGCGAGACTGACCCTCGCTTCAATCGCGAGAAAAGAGCCTAAAATCAGTCTTATTTTGCAGCGTGATTGCTTCATTCGGATCACGATGTTGCCCAAATTCAGCATTAGCGCTGTGCGTTGGGGGCGCATACAGACGCGATAGGCAGCAGGTTCGCTGTGGCCTATGCGCATGCGCAAGGGATACGCGGCGTGGCATTCACGATTAAGTTTGACTACCGTTTCGATACCAATGGCTTTTTCGACGACCCAGATGCGCGTGCGGCGCTCGAAGCAGCCGCAGACCTTTGGGAAAACGTCATCCTTGATGAATTTGATGACGTTCCTGCCGGCACCACGCTCGACATTCGAAACCCTGTTACAAGTGCGAGCGAAACGGTTGTCCTTTCGAGTGCTGTTGATGACATCATTGTCTTTGTCGGAGCCACACAGCTAAGCGGCAACGTTCTTGGCTTCGCCGGACCAGACGGCGTGAACGCGGCCGGAGATGTCTTTGCTGCGCGGATCAGTTCAGACTTTCGCGGCACCGGGCCTGTGACAGACTTTGAACCCTGGGCCGGAACGATCACTTTTGATGCGGACACCAACTGGAATTTTGGTGACGCACCACTGGCACAATCGCAATCAGACTTCATCTCAGTTGCAGCGCACGAAATCGGTCACATCCTTGGGATTGGCATTGCCGGCGCTTTTGACCGCTGGATCATCAATGACGTGTTTACGGGACCCAATGCACAGGCGGTCACCAATGGTGCTGGTATCCCAGTTGAACCCGATGGCGCGCATGTTGTGGACGGATATGCCGGTGAGACCGTGCTTATGGACCCCACATTGACGCAAGGCACGTCAAAGACGGTCACGCAATTCGATAAAGCGCTGCTGGCGGATATCGGGTATGAAATTGCTGGTTTCACCGCACAAGGCTTTACCCCCGCTATTGCTACGGAAGGCGCAGAGCGCATTTTCGGGACTGAAACGGCAGACGTGATCAACGGGCTGGGCGGCAATGATACGCTGCAAGGTGCTGGAGGTGATGATGAGCTGCGCGGTGGTTCAGGTGACGACGTTTTCTTTGGTCAAAGCGGCACAGATACCTTTGTGGTTGCAGCTGGCGACGGCCGAAACACAATCGCAGATTTCGACCTGAGCTCTGAGAAAGTACGCCTCATCGACAGCGGCTTTGCAAGCGCTGCTGCCGCTGCCGCCGCAGTTACAAAAGTTGCGAGCAATGTGTCGCAACTGACCTTTGAAGACGGAACAACTGTTCGCATTTTTCACTCATCCCAATCTGGGACACCGCTGAATGCGTCTCACTTCGAAGTTGACGCAATTGAAGAGAGCCAACCTGAACCTCCGCAACCCACAAACTCTGCACCAACAGGTAACGTCTTTATTGAAGGCATTCCCGAAGTTGGAAACACCCTGAGCGCTGACACGTCCACAATCGCTGACGCGGATGGGCTAGGTGCATTTTCCTATGTCTGGCTTCGCGACGGTGTCGTTGTATCAGTCGAAACCGGAACCTCTTTCGCTTTGAGCGAAGACGACGAGGGAGCACGCTTGCAAGTGCGGGTTACGTACACGGATGGAGAGGGCACCACGCATTCCCTGACAAGTGACAGGACTGAAGTGATCGAAGCTGCGCCAGTCACGGCCGAGGACACCAATAGTGGTGACCAAGGCGCAGGTGAAGACACTGGAGGCAATGAAGCCAATGGTGGGGATCAGGGGAGCGGCGGCACCACTGGCGGGCAGGGAACCGATAGTGGGGATCAAGACACCAACCAAAACACAGGCGGAGAGGAAACGCAGGACACACCGTCCGACACACCGCTACCTGATGTCGCCGAAACACCCACCGATCAAACGCCCGACGACGGCGGCACCCCACCGCAAGACGAAAATGACAACGAACCAGAAGCTCCGGCAACGGCAGTCGTATATGTGATTGATCCGACCAGCGGGCCTTTTGAAATCACCGATTTCAACCTGAACAAAGACCAACTTGATTTCTCGGCTTTCATTCGTGCTGACGTGACCGAGGCTGTATTGAACGCCAGCGGAACCAACGGCGCCACATTGCGGTTCTTTGACGGAACGGTGGTTACCATCAACGGCCCCGGAGTGACGGGCGCGACTATAGTACAGGCCGATATCGTCGTATCGGGTTCCAACTCAGCAGCACTTGGCACGATCACAATTGAGGGTGGTGATCAAGTCGGCAGCACTCTGACAGCAACCATTGGTGAGATATCGGACGGCGACGGCGTGTTTGAAGACACGTTCGCTTTGCAATGGTATCGAGGTGACGCACAAATCGACGGCGCAACCGGTACGACGTACGTTCTATCAGATGATGACATCGGTCAGGTACTGACCGTCAAGCTGACCTACACCGATTTGTACGGACGCACGGAAACCGTCACCAGCGAAGACTTTTCTGTTGGAGATGGAAGTGAAGCCAGTGGCGAAGGCGATGGCGACACTAGCGGCAACGCGAGCAATGGCGAGAATGGTGGCACTGGCGGCGATGACGATACCGATCGCCAAAGCGGTGGTGACGGCGATGGCGTAACCAGTGGTGACGGCAATGACGATGCCAGCGACGCGGGCGACAGCACCGGTAATAACGGAGCCGATGATGCCAGCGACGGGGGCGACGGCACTGACGATAGCGGGGCCGATGATGACAGTGACGATGGCGGCGGCAATGACGACGGCGTCAATGACACCCCAGTCACAGCAACACCGTTTAACGATATCTTTGCCGCGCGTGCGGGCATGTCCAGCATTGATGGTGGCGACGGTACAGACACGGTGGTTCTGACCGGAAGTCAGAGCGACTATACCTTGATCATTGGTCCAGATACCGTGACCGTAACAGACAAGCGCTCAGACGGTCTTGGCACGTTAGAGCTGACCAATATTGAACAGATCGACTTTGGAACCGCACCGACAAGTGGCGCGGACGCGGAACCGCTCGATATCACGCAGTTCAACGGCTTCTCTAATCTCACCGAGGAAGAGTTCGGCGCATTCGTTGAAATGTATATTGCCTATTTCAACCGTGCGCCCGACGCGCTTGGCTTGGCCTTTTGGGCGACCGCTTATGCGAGAGGGACGACGCTTGAAGAGATGGCAGAGCTGTTTCTTGATCAGGATGAAACCCGTGATGCGTATCCAGAAGACCTTTTGACTGTCCGGTTTGTTGCAGAGGTCTACAACAATGTCCTTGGGCGCAATCCAGACCTAGAGGGCCTTCAGTTCTGGAGAGAGGCGCTCGATTCAGGCCAGGTTGGTCATGATGAGTTCATCCTCGAAGTGCTTGGAGGTGTCGATGCGCAACCGCCCTCGAACGCCAGCGAAGCCTTCGTGTCGCAACAGCGCGCCGACCAAGACTTCCTTCAACAGAAGACCGATATCGGCATGTTGTTCGCAGTAGAACGCGGCATGTCCGATGTTGCGGACGCGGCCAGCATAATGGGTTTGCTCGATGGGTCGGATGAAAGCCTGCAGTCTGCCGTTGCAGCAATTGAAGCAGCCTATTCGGACGCTCTTGATCCAGAGGACGGGGATTTCTTGATGCCGCTTGTCGGGGTTCTGGATTCCACGTTCGACGTCTGACCGTCGCACGGACCGCGACGTACAGGACATGATGCAGAACGAAGACGAAAAGGTAAGGCGGCCTGGGTGCGCCTTACCTTATGTTTCGCGCCGCAGCGTACGGCACAAAAGGATCACAGGGATCAGCCCGACGGCGACGATGACGAGGCTGGGAACGCCCGCGCCTTCCAAGCGTTCATCCGCCGCCAGCCTATGGGCTTGAACCGCAAGCGTGTCGTAATTGAACGGGCGCATGATAAGAGTCGCCGGCAATTCCTTCATCACATCGACAAAGACGATCAACAACGCCGTCAAAAGGCTCGGGCGCAGCAGTGGGAAATGCACGCGGCGCACCAACCCCCATTCGTTTTGCCCCAACACGCGCGCAGCCGCATCCATGTTCGGATTGATCCCCGCGACCCCCCCTTCATAGGCACCAATGGCTGCCGCCAAAAAGCGGATCATATAGGCACAAATGAGCAGCCAAATTGACCCGGTGAACAGAAGCCCGGTCGAGATATCAAATGTCTCGCGCATGAACGCGTCTAGCGAGTTGTCGAAATAAGCGAACGGCACCAAAAGGCCGACTGCAATCACACCGCCAGGAACAGCATACCCAAGCCGCCCGACGTAAAGCGCTGACGTTGCAAAACGCGATTTGCGATTACGCGCCAGACTGCCAAACAGCACCGCCGCAGCAACCGTTATAACCGCAGCACACACCCCAAGCGTGACCGAGTTTTTCAAGAAGTGCAGGTACCGGGCGCTCAGAAGGTTTTGTTCAGACCCGATGGCCATGTTGAACAGCATGACGACCGGCAGCAGACAGCCCAACACAGACGGCAGGAAGCACATCCAAAAGGCAAGCTGGGCTTTTGCTCCGTCCAACTGAACCCGCGGCAAAGGCTCGAACTTACGACCAAACGCGTAACGCGCCTCGCCGCGGTTCACCCGTTCCAAAACGGCCAGTAAGAGTGCAAATGCCAAAAGACCCAATGACAGCTGCGCCGCAGCCGCACGGTCAGCAAACGAGATCCAGCTTGAATAGATGCCCAAAGCAAAGGTTTGCACACTGAAGTATGACACTGTTCCAAAATCAGCGATGGTCTCCATACCGACCAACATCGCACCTGAAGCAATGGCCGGACGTGCCATGGGCAATGACACGCGCCAAAACGCGCCGAACCGCGTTTGCCCCAAGGATTGCGCGGCATAGAACGTCGACGCGCTTTGCGACGCAAAAGACGCGCGCGCCAGCAAATACACGTACGGGTAGAGCACGAGGGTCAACATCGCAGCCGCCCCGCCAAGCGATCTGATTTCTGGGAACCAATAGTCGCGGGGCCCCCATCCGGTCAGAGACCTCAAGGTCGCCTGAACGATGCCTGGGTGATCAAGGACATGTGTATAGGCATAGGCCAAAACATATGCTGGAAACGCAAGCGGCAGAACGAGAGCAATCTCCAGTACCCTGCGGCCCCGAAACTCTGTCGTTGTGACAAGCCATGCAGTTGTCGTACCGATAACGGTGCTAAAGCCAACCACCATTACGAGCAGCGCCAACGTGGTCCGGGTAAAGCGCCACAAGACCGTATCAGCGAGGGATTGCAGCGTTTCCGTCGATCCCATCAAGGCCGCCACAAACACCGCAACATGCGGAAGAACACAGATCGCAGCCAAAAGTCCCGCCAGTACCCACGGCAGGCGCGACAAAGCACTTTGCTTGCCTGCCTCAGTCTGCACTGTGATGGCTGTCATACATGAATTCCCAACATGCGGTCAGATTTGGCTTTGGCACGGTTTGATATATCGTTAAGCCGATGACGTAGCATCGTTGCGCAAGAAGATAAAACTGCAAACAGGGTCACAGATTTGATGCGTTAAGGTGTAGGGAAGTTTGGTTGCGGGGGTAGGATTTGAACCTACGACCTTCAGGTTATGAGCCTGACGAGCTACCGGGCTGCTCCACCCCGCGACAGGGTATTTTGTACGTTTTGAGAGACATTTGCATTTTACTAGGTTTGGCGGTGACCTACTCTCCCACGTCTTAAGACGCAGTACC
>ERZ1740070.549-NODE-549-length-25278-cov-9.770130_pt1 | contig 25278 bp, 17 predicted proteins | sample MGYA00581734_ERZ1740070 | MGnify/ENA primary metagenome ERZ1740070 (study PRJEB43018, sample SAMN04849744) | marine metagenome | isolation source: floating plastic debris | place: Pacific Ocean | collected 2008-09-01 | study: EMG produced TPA metagenomics assembly...
GCGATGGTCCGCAGCTATAAATCCAGGGGAAGTCGAGTTTTATCATAATAATACTTGAGAATAAGATGGATACGTATAGTATGTCCATTATATCTACTGTATACGATATCCCAAATAAAAGTCTGTTTGTGTATACATCAAGGAATAAAAGTCAGTACTGATGATGAGAAGACCTGCCGTCTGCCGACTTCATGACTGTAAACTGTTTAGATTTCGAATCATTGGAATAATTAGGCACCCTTTCTCAGTCTAATCAAATCAAGATATCGGTGAACACTTCCATTATTACAAATCTTGGACCAGACCTGAGAACCAGCGGATCTTTATAATTTGAATTTCAGATTTAGGGTAACACAATCTGTCCCATCTCCTACTGTACAATTTTGAGGTTGGGGTACTTTGGCCAAAGAGTATACCATTTGCTTTGGCTTTACCTTTGCATCATACATCACGTCAAGTACGGGCTAGGTGCGATGGTAACCAGCTTAGGAGAGGTCAAGTAGGCCAGTGACACAGGCAGGGTGTACTGGCTAGGCGTAACAGTGACATTTCGTCCCAAAAGAGCTTTGGGCCGTTGTCAGTACAACAGACACACAGGGAGAGAGAGAGATATGTGTTTGTTGACAATTAGCACAATCCGACAAAACATCAAACATTCAGAGTGCACCAATTCACCCCACTTCATACCTTGATTGACTGAGCTGCACTGAATAATGCTGGCCATCCCCAAACGAATCCAATAGCTCCTATTGTCTATGCCCATACTATACATTGTAACAAGTGCGACTCGGATTTCAAAAGAACTTAGATTAGGACTTAGAGGATAAAACACCTACCATTGTTTTGAGACTCCTCTCCCGCAGTTGCCATCATAAGAGACCCCTGCGGGCAAACACAATTTTACACCTACTTGCTGTATATTTGGCACTTGCCTGTCAAATTCCCTGACTATGGTTTTTATGAACTAAGTAGAAATCTCGGCTCTACTATCTTAACGTGACATGCTGCTGACAAACTATTCAAAATTGGCTAATACAATACATGTCACCTAGTTCACAAAGCATGTCTTTTGAATTAACCCCACATTTACTTATATTACGAAGGAGTGTTGTTTAGCAACATTAGAATTAGTCCAAACAGCTCTCCATTGAGTTTCACATTCAGCCGCTTTCTTTTGCTTATTCTGCGCAAACAGTGACAAGTTTACCCAATGTTCATTAATAAGGTATTAAAAATCTTTGCCACAGGAGACAAAATAGCCAAGTCATTCCGTAAACCAATTATTTTATAACAAATAAATCATAACAGCTAATTTAATGTAATAAAATAGAAAATATATTTACCTATGACACTTGATATTCCGCTAGACTCCCGTGATTTTTTGTCAGTAGAAGTCTCAGTTTATTTTTTACAGTTTGCTTCCAAACATAGCAGCTATGGATCTATGTATTGATTATCAACACATCTCAGTGAATAAGCGACCCAGCAGCGATGTTTACTTATCTGTTCCAGCAGCATGCTCTCGTGAATGTAACAATTCAAAACTAGTCGTCACAAATTGTTTGCTGTCCAGTGAAATTAAACTCTTATTTCCAACAGAACAACAGTACACGCCATTCAATGGAATATAATGAGGAGATCAATAAATTCAGAGTTCATTATTACAATTATTCAGGATGAGCATTACAGAATACCATCGCCTGATATTGTCACATTTAGAGACATGTGATAGGCTGTTACATACTAGAGGTGATTGACTTCAGAAACCCGATAGCTGTTGCACTATTACCACGAGCAAGGATGGGGATTTTACAGCTGTCTTAACTTTAACATTGGCACACTTTCATAGGACACCAGCTCGACCAGTTTGGTGTCATCATTTTAAAACATTTTTGAGTAGATATCGAATATCAAGAAGGCCATCTTCATTTTTTCAGATTAATGACAGAAAAAACTCATCGACTTCTATTGCTAGACGGACATGCATTTGTGTTGACCCAAGAATGGCAAGAATTATAACAATTCTATGCTCGATGTGTGTGGACAGGCATGGCTTGAGTGGTAGTTGTTACTCCACAGAAATATTATGCAGATCAGAGCTTCAGACCTTATGTGAATAATAAATAATCCAATAGACAATTAATATCTATCTTATATTCTGTAATCTTACAAAAATTGGGAGTTATCTACTATTTTGGTCAAAGAGATGAAAACCCATAATAAATAATGAGGCTCCATTATTGTGTAAGCAAATGCTAGGAAGTGGCTTGTCAGCCTCTGCTCTTTGTTGAGGTCCAGTTATATTTATGGATTGATTGATAACAATAAACTGAAAACAGAAAAGGTGGTCCACAAGCATTCGACACATACAGTAAAGTTCAGTTGAGGGGGTCCCATCACCAAAAAAATGATGGTTGTCATTCTAACGTCACTTGTAAAGCTAATTCTTTGCCGTGTTTCATTTCTTCACACTCAACAGCCCACAATCATCACACTTACCAAAAGCCAGGCAGGACCCCATGTTGTCTGAGTATGCAAAATAATGGCATAGCTGAGAAATTCACCTTCCAAGATGTGTCAGCAATGAACTCTATTGATGGGTTTTGGTAATACACATAGACTTAGCAAACATACATAGATTTAGCATGCTAATCATTTTTCGCAATGAATCTGCCCAGCATTCATTACCACAATTTGTTTATCATTAACATATTATAAATTGCAGCAGGTTTGAGACAGTTGTAGTGCTTTACATGTTTATTCCTGATGTACACCACATAAACAACCCACATTGTCAAAAGCAGACAGATTTATATGCCTTGGACACAAATAAAAAGTTGATGATGAAAAATAGATTTCTCTTTTGGTAGACAGTAAATGTTAAATTATGAATACAATAATTATCCTCACTTTTATGAACAATTTGAAGAGGCGCTGGTGACACTTTTCAGAAAACAAAGGAGTTAAGCCACAAAGGACAATGATAAAGATTGTTCGCATAGGCAACAGTTCAAAAAGTTTGTTAGACATTGCCAGCGGGAAATTTAAGTATAAACACATTTATGAGACTGAATCTTTGTACACGAAAGTCACCTAAGAACCAGTTGTGGTGAAATAGTGACAAAGGTAAAGATAAAAATATAGACTATTGATTAAATTTCAATTGTAACAAAATCAGCGCCATATACACCACATTGGAAAAATAAAAAGCTAACGTGCATTGAAATTCGTAGGTATTTTAAGTCCCAGCATCGTCATGGCCTTAAAGGAGGTTGATAAAGGTATAAAAAACAGTAAGTAGTACTGTAACAATCTGGAGCAGAGGAAAATAAATAGGGAATATAATTGTGTGAATCTTGTAAAGTGGACTGTTTAAATTGTCAATAATGCGATGATTAAAAAAAGCCGTAAAACACCACTCGCATATGACAGAGAAATGCTTCGCTGATAAATAATTATAATTATTGATAAAAAATATTTACAGTCTGACACGAATATATAATAAAACGAAAAACAAAAATTTCTCCATACTTTTTGTATGAAGAGTTTTGAGCTGAGAGCAAATGTCTTGACTTCAAAAACCTACGGCTTTAGATGATTACCTTGAAACAATACTAATATGCTGACTAGTTGCGACTTGATTGCTAAAAAGTTAAAGTTGGCAGAATTGAGTATTTTGTGCACCATGATAAATGATAGTATATAAAAAAGACACTTTTGCAAATATTCTATGAAACAAGAACCTGCTAAAAATTCTTATTCACACGTGCACAGAAATGATCTTGTCATAAACTATTTGCAAAAAATCTGAGGTGATGACATTCACTACCTATTTCGAGGCACCAGCTTGATCATGATGCCGTTTTTAGGGCTCAGAGAAGCGGTTTCTATCAGCTCCAGACGAGTGTCTTTAGTGGTGACAATGTTAAATCGATGTAATAAAGTCGCAAGAGTTAGTTTGCACTCCGTCAATGCAAATCGCATTCCAATACAGTTTTTGGGACCGGCTCCGAAAGGCATATATACCATTGGGTGTCTGGCTGCTACATTTTCTGGTAGGAATCTGAAACAAAAGAAATTAGGGATTCATTAGTCATACAATCATCAGACAATTAGCTTTGAAGAGATCGAGATGAGTCAAAAAGAGATTATGGTTTAGAAGTAACCAAATCATAATCACACCGGAATTCAGGAAATACATTGCTTCACGCCTAATGCCTATTATTTTCTCCCCACTTGGCTATTTAGGCATGTTGTTTGTTCACTGCTTTTTGCCAGTAAAATAATCACTATAACAATAAAATAAGGTCCAATTAGCAAGTGCACCAAACAACTGCCATTTTACCTTCAGGTGCACAAAAATAGTCATCAGGCTAATTGCACATCAAACACTTGTTCAAGCGCTTCTACTTGAGAAAATCCTAGTGTGATAATCCCCACCAACCCATGGGCCAACCCCATACAATGCCCAACTAACAATACCTCGTCTACTACATAAACTTCACAATAATTTTGCTGTATGTGTCAACAGTATTTCTCTAAAATCCACATCCGTATGTAAGCTACAGCTATGGATTCTTATCTGTGAAATCAACAAATTTTGTTTAGATTTGGGTTTTGGTTTGTCTGATTGTTTGACAGGCAAGGTGCTTAGATTTGCAGCTTAATTAATAAACCCATCAATCAAACTAATGATTTTGTTTAAGAAAGTGAATGGATCTTCAGAGGCAATTTACACACATAACCAGCCACAAGTCAATCTTCACAGGCTTAAAACAATGAGCGCAAAACAAGTTTTTCAAACTGTCGGTGTTTTGTTGGTGTTCCACAATGTGTGCACCAAGATAGATGAAAGCTATAAAACTAGAGGGAAATTCATTGATAAAAGGATGTGACCAGAGAAATTACCCATTCAAATCACTTTTATGAGTGCGATTGACAGCCAAATGGAAAACTGTTTTGGAGGCAAAGTTTCACATTCCTAGGATGATAAAAAGCCAGTGACTCGCTTGACAAATTATGCTAATTTTAGTAAAATGCACCAGTTAAGTACTTAATCTTAATTTCCATAAAATTGAGAGTAAACTCATTCTTGCACTCTCAGTTTCTTCCAAATACAACTTATCGTTTTCACTCTGTTGAGCAATTTCTGGTCAAGCTATCAAATTAGCATAAGTAGACTGACTGTTGGCAGGTTGCAGACAGGTCCATTGATCTACACAAAACATCGCTTAACATAAATTTATTTTTAACACCATAACACTTAACATTATTCAGAGGAATGAGCGAAATAAAAATGTAATAGCTTTTGATATGTCGGTGATGTAACGAATTCTAGCAGGAAATATATACTTTATTAACAACCAACCTGTCAGGATCAAACTGCTGTGGATCTGTGGGACCCCAGTGCTCAGAGTTATAGTGTAGGCTCCACACATCGGGTTGTACCGTCGTGCCTTGTGGTATTGTGATACCATTGACTGTCGTAGTATTCATGCACAATCTACCAGCCAATCTGCAAGACAAAAGTTATCTTAAAATGGATCACTACATCAAAAAGATATCAATGACTAATTAAACTCGATTCATAGTCATAATGGAAGTGATTGTTTGTTAAAAAACACAATTTCCATAAAAAAGTTATTCTTTATCGTACTGGATTTATGGTATATAACGCGAAACTTCATGGTTACAAATACATGTGGATATAGATATATCTCATCACTTCTGGTGCTGGATGTGGGAAAATCACCAAGTTAATCGCCATGGATATTCATAAATGACGCAGCGAAGAATATTTTCCACCCTAACATAGTTTAATATACTTACAGTGATGCAATAGGGTACTTCCTCAGAGTTTCGCTGATGATCATTTCTAGATACTTCAGATTGGATAACTTTTCATAGCACAGTTCAGTCTAGAATGAGAATTAAAACATCAACTGATGAGCGGCAGTATAATAAGTTTACATAATGTGTTATGATGAACGTATTAAAAAGTTTTTGGGATATTTAAACTATGCAAAATACCTAATCACTCGACCAGTAGCACTTGATTTTCTGGGGTAGGTTTCTGGTTTTGGGGCTTAACACACATGAAACCTGAAAACCGCTCGTGATTGTTTTAACAGAGGATATCACTCTGCTAAACTTATTAATACCAATTATCATTCTATAATTATCAAATATCAAAGGAAGGAATGTTATTATTGAAATACTGCAATCAAGGATTGTCCATGCATCTCTCTGGTCCTGAGTGCATCTTGAATGGCATTTTCAGCCTCACTACAGTATCTCAAGTGCACAAAACAGAATTTTTGGTATTTGAATAGGGGCTATGCTGTTCATGAGATATATTGGGATTTTACAAAGATCAAAAATAAAGTTTGTTATCAGTGCAAACAGAACAATTGGGTAGAGAGCTAGGAGTTCCGGAACAGTTGCATTTCTATTGATGCCCTATCAAAGACGGGAATGTTGGGTGTGTAATCTGAAGCCAGGAAGTCGTTACATGCAGCTCACCTCATCTTCAAAGACTGTATCGAGCTCTTCTTGTAGTTTTCTTTGACACTCTGGATTGACAGCTAACTCATAGGCTACATATGCTAGAAGATTGCTAAGAGTTTCATATCCCGCTATCAAGAACACAACACTCGACGCTTTCACTTCCTGCAAAAAAAACTGAGACCGTTAACATCATGTCCACATCAACTGTCCACCATTTCCAAAAAATGTCATTAACACTTGAATACTACATGCAATATACTACATATTAGCAATCACTTATACAAATACTCAATTCCATGAACTGAAATGTTTTTTCTATGAGGAAATGAAATGGTATTTACAAATACAATGTTATACTTTTACTGACAGCCAGTTTTAACTCACATCAAGTGATAGCTTTGTCTTGGGGTTCTCACACGGCGCTCCATTGGGGCATGGCCACTTTTCTTCAACGCACTGGTGGCCTATATCTTCAACTTGCTGCTGCTGTTGATGGAATACTTGCTCTAGTTTAGATTTGAGGTAGGTAACTGTAGATTTATTATTTATCTCTGGCGAAAATGTATTGTCAACTTCATAATTACTATTTACATCCTCTTCAGATTCTTGCATAGTCAAATGTGACACTGCATTGCCACGAGATGAGCCACTGCCCACTTCAGCGTCAAGCAATATCTGTAGTAAGTCCATTGGCCGACTTGACTTGACCTCGGAATATTTATCACTTTCAGATGATTTGGCAGCAAGTGTCCTGGTTTTCCTTTCATCGATAACAGATCCTAGGTTGGTAAACAGCCAGTCCATGTCATCATATGTGTATGTGGAGACAAGTTTACACAATTTCCACCAAAAGCGTGATAACTCTGGGAATATAGCTGCAAAGGAGAGACAACTCTGTTAATATTCATGAAATAATGCTTTCTTAGGAATGTACACTCATGCTGTGATGGAAATAACAGCCATGTAACAGTTTATGTAACATCGCAGAAATAAATTATTAGCGATGCAAGCATGAGTTCACAGCCTCGCAGCAGGAATACAAGCACGATAACAATCTCAACCAGCTCAAAGAATATAAAACCAAATTGATGTGGAGCGTTCTTTTTTATCAACCATATCCAGGAAGAAAACAGATCGTAAATCTTACCTCCAAGAATTACAATAAAAGGTCTTTTGGCGAAGTCTGTAAATAATCTTTGACATCTGCGGATGAAGGGATCAGTATCTCTATTTTTCTGGAAGTTGGGTTCAATTCCAAAAGCGCATGTGCCAATAACATCTATGGTTAAACCTTGTAAGACTCTGCAAAGAATTATAGATGGATGTTGATTTTGTGATATGATATGGATCTCTCAACAGCGTGGTGTGAGAATGTTTATCAAAACTATGAATGAAATTCATACTGTCCATTTGCTGACAACAATCATACAATTTTACACAGTAGCTCAGTTGAACCTATCCCATAAAAACAGACAGGAGGGGCATACAGAGTACGTCTCAAGACGCCACTTCTCAGTCAAATTATAAATAAAGCTACTAATTAGTTGTGTTTGATGCTGCCGACACATGATTGCCCTTGCCTTGTACAAGATAATTTCATTCTGCATATTATGGGTTAGCAACTGAGATTTAGGAGAATTTTATTGGCCGGTTGACTGCATTGAGCAAGACAACTGGCATCTGCTGCCGAGGACTGTTTCATTCACACCCAGTCACTCAGTGCAGTTCCGTCACCCTGTATATATCTGGTTACTGCATAAGATAAACATTTAGTGGATCATTTCGTCACATGGGAACTTCGTAGTACAATTAGCGCAACCGGGCAGCTTTTGTGATCATCTTCAACCTATCAGTCTGTCAATCAGTAGTGGTGTTAGTTTCCAATGTTTCTGGAAGTTACACCCAGATCCTTTATGCATAACCAAACACCGAAAATTTAATTTTGTGACCCTTTGATACACTTACACCTTGATTAGAACAAAGCAGGGTGGATTTCATACCACTCAAGGCTCTGTAATTTCCTAGTACAGGCACAACATTGGATCAGAAGCGATGATGGCTTGGCCTTTTACCTGTGAATGTCGAAAGCTTCTCCGTCGCTTGATTTCTTTTCCAAGATTGTCATTGTTTCATCAATGCAGCATTTTATGAGAGGCAGCATCTGCAAAGGAAGAAAATAAGATAATAAAACCAACAATATAAGTTATCTGTGTATCAATTGGTATCCCTATGCCAGAAACATGCTTCGCATACCTCTACTGGGTTCTTCGTAGGCAGCTTACTTGCCTAGGAATGTTATTGCTAGGCAACCATACCAGTAAGTGCTCAACCCCAGGAAGTTATGTAACCATTCGTGGCTGAACTTGAGTGTTTTGGATTGCCAACTGAGGAGTACCGCTAAGTGCAATGGATGAGTCCTATCAGCTGTGCCCACTTGGAAACTGTACTTAGTCATAGACAAAAGACCGATGCCTACAGACCCAGTACACAATGTCATGCTGACCAACAAACTGAGCACTTGTAACCTACTGTTAAAAATGTCATAACCCCATGGATTCCTCCACATCATACTATATTGCGCATGGAAAACACAAAATATATTGACTGCGGACTATGGAATTTCAAATGATGCGCCAATCTTTCCAAGAGTGAATCGCCTGCTTACCGGTGAAAAACTAGAATCAGAGTCACATTCCTATGTGGGCAGAGAAGGAGGCCAAGGGAGTGAAATAAATGTGTTACCCTGTAAACCAACCTACTCAATAGTCTAACATGAGAGCACGCTAAAATGATAATGAAGTTGATATTCATCATGGGCCCACACACTAACCTGTTTGATTTTGGCCTTGCTAAAACTCGGGCTGATGGTTGTTCGAAGACGTTTCCACCGATGTCCTCTGGAGAATAATATGTGCACATCGCGGTCTGCACCTGTATCTGGTTCCGGTTGCACAGGTAACAACTGCAAGAAAAAGAAAGAACAATGTATATAACAACCAGATTGCTATGTCATGAGAATCTATCTGTTTATGCGGAAACAATTTCACAATGATGTCCATACATCACTCAATTTTATCAAAATTACACCAAATATTGGACTGCTGCCCACAGATGATGTCTTGTCAGCACACTAATGAGTTTGAAATTAGTAGTAATCATTTAATTGCTCATTTTGGCAGTTCATGCGACAATAGTCTGGCAATAGACCAATAAGGAGTCTGAATCAGATAGCAGACAACCAACGTCAACCAACACAACTTCTATTACTGCAGTGAAACAAACAAGTAAATAAAATTTTCAAAATCTGGAACCAAGCATTTGACCTTTGAGCTTAAAGTTTTGACAATTGGGGAAGGCGCATGTTGAGCCGCTTGTTGCACTCAAATTAGTGGTCAGCTGTAATTACTTATGGCTACACAAAGCCACAAAATGCTACGACTTTTCTGAGATCAAACTAGAGCTGAAAAAGTCAACAGGCAAGTTTCAGCTGTCCCGAGTAACCTGAGTGACGTCTATTACGAGATTCATACCCAATTTCTACCTTTTTCCGATGAACAAATATTTGATGGAACCAAGCTTTGCAGCATAAATACATTATAAATAAATATATTTAATAACAGGCCTCAAATTTATGATATTCTATCCGCAATCCAATGTGTTTGACAAAGCTAGGTGCAGTATATCAGGAATATAATTTACACAAAACCTGCACTGCATGAACTTGAGTGTGAAAGCTTCAGAGTATTATTTGATTTAGAAGTAAAAAGGTAAGTGCAACAGCAAACATCAAGTGCACTGAACAATGTGGTCAACAATAACAAAACATCGGACCTGTAAGCAAAGTAGATTTGACTGCAGGATGCTCAAGGCCCTCAGAGTCAACTTAATGCCCCCTCAGGCATCTAGCTTCATTAAGACTATATCAAGGACAAAATACGGAATTAATTTATTTCGGAATATTTTGAACATGCCAGACTATGGGTTTTAGTTCACGGAACTAGAGCCCTGCAGATTTGGCATGTGAGAAAGAACTAGTACACTCTGCAACTTTAGTAGTAACAGCAAAGACATTGGTAACAGTTTGACCTACCATCATCAAATAAATCGAGATAGCAAACTATTACCCTAACCAACAGTTGTTTATACCATCAATCCAGTTCCTGTTTGTCACAAACCATGAAAGCTATGGTTGAACCACAAGTCTTAAACCACCAGGTACCAAAAACGCAGAACTGACAGAAGCCATCAATGACTTGACCACAACCAAATTCAAAAGCAAGTGTGCAAAACAACATTCCAAGAAGTTACTTTAGTAGCATAAGAATGTGCAGATCAATATTAAAATTACCATTAATCCTACCAGAACTGTGGTGGTGATTGACAACATGCCGGGTAATTAGTCTGCTACAAACTGACTGGCTGCAAAATAATGTGTCAAATAGCCCCCCACAATCATTTTGGATTATAAATGGTGACCACCAGACTAAAATAAAAGACACCAAATATTACTCACTCTGCGTCCATAGAAATTATTGAACTGCTTGATGAAGACTTCTTTCAGAATTTCTGGATCTGATGTCACCACCACTGGTGAGGAGCCTTCATAGTATCTGTAACAGTAAAAGCATGACACTCATACAGTCGTTTATCTTAATCACCTGTACTGAAAACATTAGATATTCCATTAGGTAGTGCATCAAAATAAAATTGATCTGATAAAATTTACATGCATAATCTTATAATCATTGACAACTGGAAGACAGGACAGCCATCAAGAGGTAATTTATACACTGGTCCGGCGCCACACCACCATCATTCATTGGGTGAAAGTTGCATTATTTTAATCTTGTGTCTTTAATCAGCCCAATTTCGGTTCAAAAAAACAACACACATCTTGCCCCAATTCTCTAATATTTTTCAATGGCCGTTTCTTATAACCACCTTTACAGTCTTAACTTCCGATCACGATGTTGACCCTTCACACTGTTGTACATGTACTATCCCGTTTGAAATGCACCCCTAGTGGTAACACATCTATTACATCGATATTCCCGTTCAAAGTTGCGGCACCTATTATCTGTTTACAAGACCAGGTGCACCTAGAGGTTCAAGAACGTTGCACCAAAACACATTGATAAGCACCCAGCTAGCCATTCCATCGACTTTGTAGCACAAAACAAAAATAGTGGATATTTTGTAGAAAATAACATGATTGTCAATCGTAAATCCACTCAAAGTAAACTTCAAAGGAAAGTGCAATCATTTGCCATCACTTCAATATAATTTGGATAAAGACCTTTCTCAACCAAAAGACATGGTGATGGATCTGAATGAGGGGTCATAAGATGAAATGAATAATAGACTATGGTGACGCACTTAATATACTAGTACAAATCTATTGTGAATTTAACAATCTTGACAATTGCTGAAATAATGAGTACTCCACACCCTTCGCTTTCTGACAGGCCTTTAGTACAACCTTATGCTAGGCTACATCACAAGCGAGATCTGGACAACGCCAAAACCTCTCTAGTACTGGTCAATTTAAAACATCATTCCTGTGGTAGAATTTGATTGTATGTCAAAAATATTGCGGTCTGTCAAGCCATTAGCAAACTACTGCTGTCAAGTGGCATCCCATGCTTACTAGCAAGAAAAACAATGACAGCATAAGATTAATCATTCCTGGATATAGATTCATCCAAGATAGAACAAATCATATATATGCATCTCGATGCGATGACCTAAGTATATGTGGGCCTACCTACCTACCTACACACAATTCTACTTACAAACTTTACTTACCCATATATTTTGCCATACACATTGGTCCACTCAGCAAGCTTGTCCCCAAACATCTGCAAAATATGAAAGCATTTTCATTAAGAAAGTGCAAAAAACAATTGCAGGGAAAACCAAGCTAAACCAACCCCCTAACGCAATAACCAGCACTCTCTCAAAATACTGCACAAAAACAGAAGATGAGAAAAGTAACTTGAGGCTTGTTTATCATGTCACACTGGGAATTTAATTTACACTGGTAGGATGATATCTCATAATGGATGTTATATTAATTACTCCACCATGCAATAAAGAGTTGCATAACAGCATTCACATAATAATCACAAACCGCAAACTATGCCACCATAGGACAGCATAAGAATCTCCATCCAGTATATAAGATATAGGTGTTGCTAAAAATAGCTGGGATAATGGACTCTAATCGCTTTCACAGAACAAGGAAGAATAAAACAATGTATCTTGGCAGCTAAGTTTTGCTGCTTCTCATTCAAAATTTTGCTATTTTTATCACTTCATATAATAGTAATTATATGAACCATTCAATTACCATTGCCTTGCCATGTCAGGAATAATGGTATTGAATTTTCTCAGATATTTGATGACCAAATGTCCAATTAAAAGTTCATAAAAACTCTAAATCTGAAGAGTTTGACGTCTAAACATACCTTAAATGATGGTTGCCTTAAGAGTCAGCACTTAATTTCATTAATTACCTTTGTCCTTTACGCAGCAATTAAATCACAAGCAATGAATCCCAAACTACCAAGTATACAACTGGAAGCGATTTCTCAGCTCAATAGATGTGCAGTATATGTTAGTCCAATTACCTTTCCAGCAATAGAGTGCAGATTTCCAAACACCAAATTAGGCTTGGGTCCAGGTATTCCAAGTTCATTAAACAGATTGAGCTTTCGCTGCCTTGATCTAAAATCACAAAAACAATATAAATACACAAGGTCGAAACATCAAAAAAAATCAATCACAGACAAAATGATGTCTTTGATGACATGCTCAAGTTGAATCTCGGCGCCATAAATTAAATGATGCATACATATATCTTCCGCTTCTGCGGACTGCACCAAATACCAGAAAAGCAGGGGCCTGGGCTGCCAATAGCTTCAGCGGGAGCCAAAGTTTCAATTCTATTTCCTTCAGTTGCAAATAAGTAGGGTCTAACAACTCATATTGAATGCACTGAGTGAAAGAAGCTGGCTCCACAGTGTCCAGGCATTGATATACTGCAGAAAAACTCAACTGCCCATCACATAAACACTCTTGACTTAAGAATAATCAGATAATATACCGTGCTCCCTCAACACAAGGTAGGGATCATCGGGACACTTGTGCATGTTTCAGTATCCTGGAAAAGTTTTCACCTTTGATTATCATAACACTGAGGCTAGTCCTAACTAAATCCAAATTACTGACATAACTTAATAATCAGGCATGGGTAAAGGAAAAATAAACAAACTTGTACATTATCAGGGCAGTTAGCAGATATTTTGGGTGGCTGTCAGTATATTAATAAATTATTTTGAGAGCAAGCATCCATTGGAGAAAGCTTTTTCATGTTCAGCAGTGGTCAAAACTTATTGCCAACAGGAAAAAAACAGCGATAAGGCTATAAAATTTGTCCTCATCCACAATTACTGGTTTAACTGGTGTTACATAAAATTTCTAAACCGCCTTAATCAATCAGATTGATTGGTTACATTGCCAGGGCTAACACTTTGATGCAATGGACAATTTGGAATGGATTGACAGTTTGACATGTTTTAAATAGTTCATGCCACAGCTACAAAGTTGGTCGGGATGGTTAGATTAAAAGAGTTTCTGGAATCCAGTAGAACTAAATATTACTAACCTTGCTATGAGGTAAAGAAGAATGATTGTGATAAAGACTAGAACTGATGTGACAAACATTGTGTTATTGTATGATTTATGCACTCCCAAGGATAAATTCCAAAGCTTTGTCCTTCAATTACTCAAGTCCCATGTAGCAGCTGAGAGAGTATAGATCCACTGAGTTGTCGCCTACAAAGATTATACAGTATGCGTGAATGAAGTAGTGTATTTGTATATCCAGTCTGTTTGCTGATCTTATCTTGAATCAAGTCCCCAGCTAGAGCCTATTGTTCAAAGGAAGGTTTCATCTGGTTAACAAGACAGTTTAGATGCAATCACTTGTACGTCTAACAAGTTTATGTACTCATCATTCAAATCTCAATGCTTATAAACACTCTGCACCGACATGTGAAGACACCTGATTGGATTGGCTGATATTATTGTGCACTCAAGTTGACCTATAAAATGATTGTTTAATGCCAGAGATTATTGGGCATCACTTGAGTTGGCCCCTGTCATAACATACACTCTATGGCAGTAGTGTAAAATTTTTAGCTTGAGAGTTGATGAGGTTGTATTCAGTGCAAATTCATGGGTGTTTAATCATACACCATAATCAAACAATGGATTCATGGCTAGTATCAATCATTCCCAGATCAAAACAAGACTGTAGATTTTGGACTTGTGTGTTTTAATCCACATTTGTAAATTGCATATTTGATGATTTTAGTTATAAACATTTTTAGTGATTATTGCAAGTTCAGCAAGTGTATTTAAATTTTCCTCAGTTCTTCAAGCACTCTGCACTCACATGTCACAATAACATTCCTCACAGGTATGCAGCTAAATTTTTACATAAATTTGATGGATCAATGATGAACACTACAATACGCTGTGGCCATTAGAGATAACCATTGTACTTTTTCAAGCTCCCGTTGAACCACATAAGATGACATGTGACCATTCATTACTTTTCCAAAGAAATTAAATAAGCCTAACTGCGGGTGTCAAGGGTTTTAAGGTGTGACGGTAATGTGTACCTAATTCTGTTCTAAAAGCATCCACCCTAGGCCCAAAAGTGTCAGCCTGGAATACCTTACTTTCAATGCACCAAGTGTGTCATAATTAAGCAAAACAGCAAGATCATTAACATAAAAATAGTCCAATGACACTATTTAATGTTAACATAATATTGATAAAGTCGTACCTTCGTTAATGTACCAAAATGGTGAGAATTTGATGACACTGCTTTTGCTGTGTATTATGGTTCACCTACTGTCATTCAGAACTTCATAATAAATCCAGGTGTCAGTTAAGTACAAATTCCTTAGTACGGGAGTACACCCACAAGATAAACCCCTTTTTTACATATGCTTCTAATAAAAAATTATTAAGTAAAGTCTACCTGTGATGCACGATTGTGATCATGATTCATTGCATAAGAGAGTTTAATGGAAAAATATCAAACAAACAGGAAGTTGATTGTAAACAAGACAAAAATCTGCCAGTTCAACAGGGATATTAAAAAGAATTTTCCTGTTGATGTTTACGCTTCATGGCCGGCGAATAGTTGTTTGCTTTGCGAGCTATTAATTCAGACTGAGTGATCTGGAAGATTTCAAACTGAACTCCATTGGCGGCTACTGTTCCGGCACTACTTCAGGAAAAAAAATTCCGTAATGAAAACTGACATTTAAATTTCTTGCTTTAGTATAAGATAGGCGCACCCGCATAACTGCTTACATCTCAACTTCATAAAGATTAATAAACAATTTTATGGATCACATAGTGATGAAGCTGTTTCATGGTTTGAGAAATCAGGGCGAAATGCGTAGCAGTACGTATTCGCTCAAGCACCCAGCTTGAAACTACATTGTGGAGGAGTATAACAGTAAATATCCAGCGGAGTTCCTTACGGAATCTACTCCAGTGAATGTTATGAAAGCTTCCCGGGGAGCCAGCTTATCACTGATAATATTTCAAATTGTGAATAGTTGGCGATAAGATATGACAGCTAATGTAGTTAATACAATTAGCACCTCAAAATACTTGAGTTAAGGGATCTATAATTAGCCTGCCTCCTATGGCATATCTCAAACAACAGGTAAGTGGTTTTGAACTTAGTACACTGAGGTTAATCCCAACAGAGAAAATTTGTCAATAGGATTGCATGTGTTGTAAATATATCATAAATGAAAATCCCTTTGATTACAAATGTCAAACGAGCTATCAAGGTCTTATGAATGATAAGCCGCCAAAATTATTACTCCAGACCTTTGACACCCACATTTCCATGTATATTATACACACTTATTTTGTTTGCCTAAACCAAAATAGTGCAGTGGCATATGTATAGCCTGAAAAGTCATCCTTATTGGGAAATTCGCCATGTGTCAGGTCACATTTTTGGTCTTTCTATGTAAAATTATGCTTGGTTTTTATGTTATTGCTAAAGAAGATGATCCCTTCAAGACATCTACTATGCTCAATTTGTGATGCAGTGCTAGCACTGCATGCATTATCGTCGCAACCCCGTTGAGTTAGAGTACTAATTTCCAAGGTTGTTTTTTGTTCTAGCGTTGACTTCTAGTTTGTTAATTTAGATTGTTAGTCAGCCAGATTGGTGGCTAGTAAGAAAACCCTGCAGTTAGTGTGGCTTATTGCACCGAGTGAATTAATTCATCTTATTGTCAATGTGTAAACAAATTCTTTTATGCATGGTTTTTGCTGGGGTACAAGTTAACTTGAGAAGTTGCCTATACATAGACTCTATGACCCTGCACTGGACAGTGAGCTCCTTTCATATGCTTTCTACTTTTTATTTGCTCAAGCCAACCACATGAAAGGAAAAGCACACAAGTCAGAACAATGACATAGAGTGAAACGGAGAAAAATCAATCACACAAGCTAACTTGGAACCACTCCAAATATAACTTGACTTATTTTCAAAACCATTAGGTTCACCCCAAGTGTGTGTGAAAAGATTCTGTTTGCAAGCACGTGTAGTTTATGAAAAAGCTATCCTCGCATTTAAATTTTTTGTTGGGCCCCTATATTGCTACAAAAATTAGCAGCAAGAACCTTTAATTCCAATATTTCTCAGCTAGCAATGTAGTAGTAATGATGGCATGTATGTATGTATATATCTGTGTATATATCTATGTATATCTTCAATCTGACTGACTGAATTCGTTGCAATTGGTCAAGCAATACTAATTGAGAGCGAGAAGAACCCAGAGAAGAACACAGGCTGCCGTGATGAACAGCAGGCTAATGTTAAAATGACAATGAAATTCTGTTTTTTAGTAATTAGCCATCAACCATGTTTTCCACATACAACAATCAAATACTACGACTCCCATTGCCTACAATACCTTGTTGGCTTACACATGCCCAAATGGGTACGATTTTGGATACCTGTGTCATGATGTTGCTGCTCAATATCAGTGAAAAAAATTATTTCGATCTTAAAGCAACACCATACATCTAAGAACATACACACATACCAGAAATGCTCAGGTGAGATGAAGCTGAACAGCCTAGAGGAGCTGCAACACTTTATCCGATAACATCTGAGTCGACAGACTAAGCTAAATTTGAAGCTTTCAACTACAGTATATTTTTGTATGAGCTGTTCCAGTTACACACTATCCTTGTCCGGCTTGCTTCAGCAAAATGACAATTCAACACCACTTCCAACCTCATATCTTCATTCATTCAAACCAATCAATTTATGTACACACTCGGTCTTGAGATAACAAACTGCCACTCAATACAATTCTGTTTATGAATCCTAGCTGTTGCTTGATTGGCTGAAGTATTAGCGCTCCTAATATTGAACCAATTGAAGGGCAGGCAATTTGAGGGAGCAACTTTACGTGCAAATCCATCGATCTAACTTCTAAAACATCTATGGTAACCTTGATGGAAGTATAGAAACCTCATGCGGTACACACTAATAACAACAATGCAACCATAACCTGCTAAATTTCAAAAATAGTTTTACCCGATGGCAGGTTTTATAAAATAAACTTATTGTCTTAACTAAGTTATATTTCACAACATAAAACAATCAATGTGCAATGAAAGCAATTTCTTCTAATTTTAGTAATAAAAAAACAGAATCGGCACCAATGACTGATATAAGCCCAATTTACTTAGAAACAGCCGCAAAACTGGCGGATGTGACCTTGAAAAACTCTAGACCAACTGTAGGCATATAATTTGCCTAATGTGACAACACACTAAAGATAAGTCTCAAAGCAATCATAGAACGCCTCATGGCTGCAACCGCGAGCCTTGATGCAATGAAATAATTTTGTTGGCGCAAAAAAAGGCATTTTTGAAAATAGGGCAATGTTGAACTTTTTAGGTAAATGTCAAGATTTCGACAACTATGTAATTGACAGAAAACCTCATATTCAGTGAGTAATTTGTCAGAGAAATCAGGGGTGGAATGTACAGAGAAAATACATGTCAGGTCGGGTATCGGATACCGATTGGCGAATTCCTCAGTATAATCAGTTTTGTTCGAGGTAATATGGTAAGGCATTCCATTCCTAAGAGAAATATCATTCAAACCAAATATATTACCAAAGGGCCTTGCCCGTTTGTATGGTGCCTGTTTAGTTTTTACGATAAATGTATATTTAAAATCATCAATTTCGATCTGGCCTCTTTCCAAACAAACAGGTTGTCAGTGATTTCAGTTGTTTTTTCTTCCTGCTAATAGCCTTACTGAATCAATGCAATATATCTGCTGACCCGAAAAAAGGCACGATTATTAAGTGCAATAAACCTGCTGAAAAGCCAATACTGTTGTGATTACTTCAATCTTGACAACCTGGTTCAAAAGAACAATGAATGCAATGGAGTACTCGTTCTATGAAGGCATAGTACATGCAAACATGTTAGACAGTTATGGCCCTGGATATACGAATTACATGAAATTCATTGTTGGTCCTCTATTGATTACTTCAATTACTGTAGAGTTAATAATTCTATTTTTTACGCACAAGTCATTGAAGCTATTGTTTTGAGAGTGATTTGTGCGGGCGGTTTGGAGCCTGAAACGAAGTGCAATAGACGTGATTATACATTAATCAATACCAAAGTTACCAGTATTTCAGAGTATGAGGTCATATGTCTACTACGGTACACAATATACATTTTGATGTTTTTTGCTGCCATGACATTGTAACAAATTAAGCATGTCCTTGGACAACCATTGTGACCCGTCAAATTCAGGCAAACTCAAAAATATCAAAACTTTTAAAATCGAAGATAAAACCAATCGCCGCCATACAAAAAAGATAGTTTAGATTCAGTTAAGTTTAATACTTTCAATACATCGACATCAAGGTGTGCTATATATCTATTTTAGTCGGCATTTGTCCAAAACTCAGGGCATACCACTAAAAGGAGAGGAAAATTCTTCTCGAGTACATTTGGCACATCCACTTCGAGACAGACATATATCTAGACTATTATGATCTTCTACAGTTATATCCGTTATTTTTTATCCCATGTATTAACGATCAACTGTAAGTATGTAATGTATACAATTTTCCTCTGCAAAATGTAATTATTTTTTAAATAAAAACTCCCAAGCTTGGAGATTTTAACCAAACCAATTTTGTTTTAACTGAGCAGTAACTTCTATTCGCGGATTCACCAAAATAAACACCGTTCCACCAAATGTCATACATGGTGTGATGTATTCCATTTGCCATCAACAGCCCAAATATTAGGGTGGTGAGAAAAGATATAGGCCTACTTTACATATGAGTAGAAGCCTTCTGCACCAGTTGACCTTCTTGATTTGTTATTCTCTTCAACGCTTCTTGGAAAACCATCAAAATTTTTGAGTAATGAGCAAACAAACTGAAATTACAGTTCAAAAGTTCATTTCATGTAAAATTTGTAGAAATGTAGAAAAAATCTAAAAGAAGAATTTTTCAGCCCTGCTTACATCAGTACCTTAAAACTTTCCGTTAAAAATCTCTTCTGACACAGTCAAAAAATTATGATACACGTTGTTACATTGTAATTTGTATATTTTGTTACAAAGCGTTCCTGCTCGTTCTTGGCAAAAGATGATAGCCAGCTCGGAATAAGAATAACTGCATGCACAAAGCATGATTTCAATGGAGTGATATTTTCCCTACCAGTATAACAGCAAACAACACTACCAAAACTTGGATAGAGAGAGGGGAAGAAGGGCAAGGAAAGTTGAGTAGCTCGAGTCTTTCTTGCAGCGTAATGGGACTCATCACAATGGAGCCTCCAAAATCTTCAGTAGTATAATTAGTTTGAGCAGATAAGACATAATGATGGTCTTGTCAGGTTTCAGACGAGATCTTTGAGTACTATGCATAGTAATGTGCAGATCAACCAAGAATGATGATCCCTCTCAAATGCAGACATAAGTCAGAAGTGGAGAGGCTTTAGCACAATAATTATGATTCAATAAGCTCTTGAATTATGCCTACAACTGGCCTAAATACACCCTGTAATTACTTGGATGGGGGGGGGGCACCAACTGTGGGTACATCATGTGCATATATGCCCAATCAACAAAAGTTGAAGAATTTTAAATTCTTCAGCAACATTTTTCATACATTTTTATTTGTTACTGATCTTTGCTCTCCCTGTTGATGGCTCACTTCCCTTTTAGATCACAATGGTGGCCAATGGTGAGGCGAGAAGTTGAATTGTCTTTTTTATTCTCCTGTCCTGTAGGCAAACATTTTGTGATCAAAATAAAATAAATCGACTACAGAGCCCAACTTTGCATTACCTGCTTCTTTTCCTATTTGTTAGCATCAAATTGCAATCAGCAGGAGCTTTTTAGGCATAATCCAGGCAATGAGCGTTATAGTAGAGGGTCTGTTGCAAATGTTGGGATGCAGCCAATACTGAGTTCAACCTTTGTTAGACTGGCGACTGGAACTTTCAGATTTGAATTATGATAAACCATTGTCTACTACAATGTCAATGTATCAAGTGCTAAAAAATTACGAGGTGGAGTATAAATTTCTCTGACCATGATAGCAGAGGGATGTAAGCAGCAGTGACACCCAAATGGGTATTAGGAATCCTCACTTCCAATGATACAAAATAATCATCATTTTAGTCATTCCAACACAATAGAAGTTTCCGTTAGCGCTATAACTTTCACAAAAGTTTGCGGGAAATAGATTTAGGGGTTCATTAAGCTATATTATAACTGCCAGACCTCCTGATCTTCAATTCTGATGGCATACTGCGACACTGACTCATGCAACGGGGCCAGTTTTTTGTGTGTTTGGTGCCATTGATTATTTTTCATTTATTCACTCACCAATTGTACAATGTATTAATTGAATCCAAATATAACCAATATTGGCATTACCATCAAGGTAACAGCTGGTCTTGGAACACACACAGTCACGTGGCAAAGGAGAGGCAAAAGGCCAAATAATGGAACCGTCAAGAGGCCAGTGCATGTGTACTATACAAGTGTTTACATACCTAAACCACAAAACAAGAGCAACAATCTGATATCAGAATTACAGGTTCTACACACTAAATTGTACATAAGGCAATTTAAAACACACTACCCGGTACTATCACTCTTCAGCAATTTCATGTTCGTTTGCTTTCGATTTCCATAGCGCATCCAATTGCAACATATCATTTTCAGAGACAAACAAGATTTTACCATACAACCAATCAGTGGGTTGCAAATAGGCAAACTTTTACAAACACAGTATATTTCTAATTTACCAGGTGTAAATCAAGAAATAAACATCGAAGTTTGCCAGGTTTTTCTTATATGACGGTAATCGGTAACACAGCAACCACTGGTATGGATTCTCTCCTGTTGCCACTCGGGTAGTGTTGAGATCCAGCTATTTGAAACCTTTGGCTTTATATTATTGTATTGTATATACGTTTAAAGTAGGGTCATGTACTGTACTTCGTGTAACTAGTTATTTTGTTTAGTTGACCAGCTGGTGATATTTTACCAGGATTTGTGTTTCTTGTGTATTCATAAGGTCTAGCAAACAGCAAATCTCTTGTATTCATGCTGATTTAAGTCAATAAGTGACACTGACTTGCGAAAAATTCTGTGGTTTCTTTCTTCTTTGATGAATGGAAAGTGATATGAAGAGGGCTGTAAAGAGGCAAAGACACCTGTGTGTTGAATGATAGAGCCTATGAGGTTCGCACTTACATAATCTGTAAATTAATACATGTTAGCCACATCAACATCGCACTTGAGATCAGTGCATACACCTCCCGGTTTACCCAACACATTTGCCTCCATACCAACATACCAAGGTACACGCAATACAAATTTCTATACATTTTTATCAGTCTTTTTATCTTAACACCTTGCCTCCTATCTTGTTTTCGCTAGTCCCTGATGGTGTCAAGTAAGCCTTCCCACCAGTGATAATCACAACAATTACCGAGGTAGCTAGGTGCAACTTAGTACATCGCAGATTAGCCTTGCTGCAGTTGGTCATTTGACACCTTGTAAGATGTAAGAAGTCCAAAGACCATAGGTAACAGTTGTTTTCCAGCACCCTGCACCATGCTGCTCAGATAATATGGGTGCATCAGTGATAACACTGGTATATCAAAATTGCTAGTTAATCATATGACACACAAGTGTTTTCACTTTGAAACGGGGCTGCCATTTGATGATTGGCTACCCTGCGATATCCCGGAATAAGGTCAGGGCTAGGTTTAATTTCACACCTAAACCACTGGGAGGAAATTTCTATAAAGGCAGCCTTGAGAAGCTTGAGGGCATCCAGGGAAGTCAAGTGAGGTTGAGTATTGCAATCTGGTTTCAAAGAACTTTTTATTCCCAAGTGAAAACCGGAGAGAAAAATCTTTGTTTCTCTGCAATGACTCCGTGAATGATGCGTCATTGTACCGAAGCTATTAATGTCATCATTACACAGCGGTACACACACCTTTGTTGTTTCGAACTTTTTTACACAAGGTTTTTAGGACCACATCTGCTACAGGCGCCAATCGCTATCGATTTCAGGCTTTTTTCGTCCAAGGATTTTTTTCAGCATAGGGTCTGCCTACATATAAATGACTTTACTCCATTTGCATCAGGCTCTTTTCACAAAGTAAACATACACAACAAGGGCACCTGTATGCAGGTGGCACATGCTATGAACCGAGGTGGCTTGCCTCTGTTGACAAGATTTTTTATCAGCAATAAACTTGCATAAGATAGAGATTAACCAGTACTTACCTCAACTAAGCAAGTGTGTCTTTAGTTCACTTATATCCCACATTTCTTAGATAAGACAGTCCCGCCGCTCTTTGCTCTGGAATTCGTCTCCCTTATAAACCACAAATAAAATGCAATATTTGAATTTGCATGCCTTATCTGTCCCCTAAGTATACATGAGTACACTCCAGCTAGGAGCTGTATTGCAGATAGTCTCAAAATAGTAAATGCAGCAAATCTATGTGCACCAGTGTATCTTCTTTTGTGGTAGCTTGTCAAAACTATGCCGCCAAATACACAATCCTGAAGACCTGTTTGGTTTGAGAGCGACCCATGTATACAGTTCAGTCTAGGGTGTGCAAATAATGAATGACTGGTTTAGTGAGTGAAAACTATGCTGTCAACCACTTACTGTCAAATGTTCGCAACACTTTACTCCTTACAACACCTAACTGTAAGGGTTGTTAATGGGATCTAGAGTCTCTTCAAATCTCATACCCCATCATCATCACACAAATGTACAGTTATTTACTGAGTACTTCTCAACTGCCATTCTCTGCCATGTGCCAAAATTATTGCTCCGTATATCAACACAAATACATGCACAGAAGAAATCAAGGGCTATTAGTTAAGGGTGGTTGTGTTAATACTGACAGTTTCTAGCCCTCCGGCACATTTCTGATTGAAAGGACAGATAGTGAAAGATGTTATAAATTATAATGATTAGCGGTGAAGGATTTACACGTACCAGTTAAGAGGGATGCCGTAGTGAAAATCGTCCAGCCTCAGCTATCAGATGTTTGTCATAAGCTCCGTAATGCGTTAATCGTTGTCACCACTCACGGGTGTCGTTGCGTATTTGAATGATATTTCGCAGCTGACGTTGTCGCTATTGCGCCTGTGTGCACTTGGTCATATCATACGCAGTGCCACAAATGACATGTGTTACATATTGAATTGCCTAGAACCAAGTTGAGGCATTTCAACATTTCGATATTGAGTGTGGTTTCATATTGTGTGAATACAGGCCATGTATATTACTATTCACCTGGCCCTGATGAAAGCCTATGTAAATAACAGGCAATTGAGTTGCCTTGCAAAATTTTGTTTATGGTTGATAACTGGCCGATTGTTGTGTAGATATCAATATTAGCTTGACATGGTAGCTCACAATACATGACTAATATTTACCCACCCTGAGTTGTATGAAATTACCACTGGGTATTCTTATACAAATGTATTTGACAAGAGCTTGATGTTTCATTTCCGAAACAAGCAAGCAACGGCATCAAATTTATCCACGAGAACAATTCAATCTTAATCTGACATTAAGTGCATCAAGATGTGAATTTTAGTATTCAAGGTGAAATAAAACGCTAATATTTATAAGAAATTAAGCTGTCATTTATTCTAGAGATAAAAATTTTCATTATCAAATACAATGCGGAAAGTTATTGTGGATCTTGAGTGTAATTACCCAATATGCTCTTTAATGAGGTTCGCTTCATTGCCTGGCCAATTGAATGTTTTAATTTTGTGTAATTGCTAATCATTACACTATAACATCAAAGCTTGACACACTTCTATTTCAAATAAGTGTTTTGACAACAAATTTCCATTGAAAAAAGCCGCTACAACTACAACTACAATTGATGCCCATTGTTTGTTGTGAATGTAAATCCCCCATTGATGAGTTAAGTGTGAGGAGTTACCCTCTTTTTGAGAAAGGTGTTATATCTAACTACCCTACAGCAATGACATGCCAATAGCAACGGCTTACTCTAACTCCTATTCAACAGGAAGGTATTTTTCACTTGAATCAAAATTTTGGTGTTTCATTGGAGACAAATTTTGACAAATTTAGCAATGATAGCTTATAAAAC
>ERZ1740070.553-NODE-553-length-25221-cov-6.450409_pt1 | contig 25221 bp, 19 predicted proteins | sample MGYA00581734_ERZ1740070 | MGnify/ENA primary metagenome ERZ1740070 (study PRJEB43018, sample SAMN04849744) | marine metagenome | isolation source: floating plastic debris | place: Pacific Ocean | collected 2008-09-01 | study: EMG produced TPA metagenomics assembly...
GCGTTACGGCTTAGTTTAAGGGAGACGATGCTATGGCGCTGTCCTATCCAGATGCCAGCTTTGACGTGGTTTGGTCGGTAGAAGCCGGCCCCCACATGCCAGATAAAGCTGTGTTTGCCCGCGAGCTGATGCGGGTGCTAAAGCCCGGTGGCGTTTTAGTGTTAGCGGATTGGAACCAGCGCGATGACCGTCAGGTGCCTTTGAACATTTGGGAAAAACCCGTAATGCGACAGCTGTTGGACCAGTGGTCTCATCCAGCCTTTGCCAGCATAGAAGGATTTGCTGAAAACCTGGAAGCTACAGGTCTGGTGCAGGATAGCGTGGCTACTGCAGACTGGACTCAGGAAACCTTGCCCTCCTGGCTAGACTCGATTTGGCAGGGCATCATTCGACCTAAAGGGTTAGTTCGCTTTGGTGTTTCTGGATTTATTAAATCTCTACGTGAGGTGCCCACCATTCTGTTGATGCGTCTGGCATTTGGTGCCGGTTTGTGTCGATTTGGCATGTTTCGCGCTGTCAGGTCTGAGGTGGAGTCAGTGTCTACAGCTAGAGAAACACAGACCCTGACAGCTAGTCATCAATAGCTGCCCGTATGATAAGACCTCGAACGTTTTTGGATGAAAATCCATGGGTAAATCAACCCTCTACAGTCAAGATTTTCTGCAGTGGACTCAGGAACAGATTTATTCTTTGCGTCATGGTCGCTGGTCAGAATTAGATGTTGAAAATCTGATAGAGGAATTAGAAGACTTGGGGCGTAGTGAAAAAACAACACGTCATTATTGTTGGGTCTGGGCCAGCGGGAGCCAGTCTGGCACTCCTTTTAGCTCGCTGTGGCATTAGGGTTACTCTGCTAGAGCAAGAAACCACCTTCGAACGAGTATTTCGAGGAGAGGGTTTGATGCCTGCGGGTATGGATGCGTTGCATCAGATGGGACTAACCGCTTTGCTCACTAAGGTGCCTAGTCGCAAGCTAGAGTCCTGGAATATTCATTTGGGGGGGCAGGAAGTTTTTGTTATTCCTGAACCTGATCTGGGTAAAAATTCTCTCAGTGTTGTTTCTCAACCTGCATTGCTCCGGGGCATTATCGATGAGGCTAGTCAATATGAGGGCTTTGAGTTTCAACCTGGATGCAAGGTGCAGGACTTGCTGTGGGAAAACGGGCGAGCGGTTGGCGTGCGGGTCAAAACAGAGAGTGACCTGTCCGAGATTCATGCTGACTTAGTGATTGGCTGCGATGGACGTGGCTCGTTGGTGCGACGAAGGGCTGGACTCACCATCGACCTGCAACCCGACCAGTATGATGTGTTGTGGTTTAAGCTGCCGGCACCGGAATGCCTGCAGGACATCTGTCAGTTTTACTTAATGGCTAAAGCCCAGGAGCATCCTGCCAGTTGCTACACCTCCTGGGATGGTCAACTGCAGTATGGGCTGATTTTACCTAAGGGTGGGTTGGGACAGCTGGGTGATACCGATTGGTTAAGTGTGGCGGCGACATCAGCACCGGATTGGTTGGCAAGTCACCTGTTAGCCCAGCGCGACTCAGTAACCGAACCGGTACGTTTAAATGTTGTTGTGGGCAACTGTGCACAGTGGTGGATGCCTGGGGTTTTGCTGTTGGGCGATGCTGCCCACCCGATGTCCCCAGTGCGGGCGCAGGGGATTAACTTGGCGCTGCGGGACGCAATTGTGGCAAGTAACTATCTGGTGCCTGCTTTGAAACAAACATCTGAGAAACTAGACACCGCACTAAAGACAATTCAGGCTAAACGTATGCCAGAAGTGGCGCGATCGCAAGCGCTACAGCTACGAGAGGCCAATAGTCTCAAGCTCATTCGTTCCTCACCGTGGAAGCTAGCGATCGCACAGCGGCTGTTGCCCATCGCCGGACGTCTGAGCTGGCCAAAACAGGTTTGGCTAAACCGGCAGCACGATTTGCGATATGGGTCTCAACCGGTTCACTTAACCATTGCTGATGTTTCGGGCTAGAGAGCACTGCATTAGCGCAGATAGTCGATGATACCCTGGGCAATCGCATCGGCAATTTGCTCACGGGCAGCCGTGCTTTGAAAGCGGGCGGCATCTTCACGACCGGTGACAAATCCGGTTTCCACTAAGACCGCGGGCATTGACGTATTGCGCAGTACATAAAAACGAGCTTGACGTACACCGCGATCTCGCATGTCCGTACTACGCAGCACACTGCTGTGGATCGCACGGGCCAAATTACGTCCTGTCGAAAAATAGTAAGTTTCTAAACCATTTACCTCAGGACGACTGAGGCTAATAGCATTGGCATGAATGCTCACAAATATGGTGGCATTGGCACGTTCTGCAATATCCACCCGAGGCTGCAGGTCTACCTCCACATCTTGGGTGCGGGTCATGGCCGTGCGATAGCCCCGCTGCTCTAATGTGCGCTGCAGCCGACGGGCGATAAAGGTGTTGATCTCTTTTTCTTGAAGACCGTTGCGACCGACAGCGCCTGGGTCACGCCCCCCGTGACCCGGATCGATCATGATCAATACTTCGCCTTGGCGGGCCGGCGTGGGCGTTCTAGGGGAGGGGCTAGACGGTGGACTGGCGGTTGCTGTGGTTTGAACAATGCGAGCATCGAGTCCGGCATTTTGTAAACGACTCTGGAGCTGGTTGGCACGGGGTTGTTCTTGAAAACGTCCAGCCTGGATTACTGTCTGACCGTTAACGGTGGTGCGAAAGGCACCGGATTGAACTGCGTTAACGCGCGATCGCAAAATCGCAGACCCGCCCGGTACAATCACCTGATAAATTACATTCCCCGATGGGGTAGTTGGTGCTGGATTGCGAGGAGCCTCTGCTCCGGAGGTCTCCACAATTTGGGCAGAAAGCCCTGCTTGGGTTAATCTTTGGCGTAGCTCACTGGCCCGAGCCTGTTCTCGAAAACGTCCAGCCTGGATCACCTCGCGCCCGTCAATGGTAGTGCGAAAGGCCCCTGGCTCAACCCTATTAACCCGCGATCGCAAAATTGCAGACCCGCCCGGCACAATCACCTGGTAGTCAACCTCGCCCGCAGCTGGACTACCGGGACGAGGTAACGGTTGTTGACTGGTAGGCGGTGTTGGTAGCGTCGGTCGGAGTGTTGGCCGCTCACCGCTGGGGGCGGGCTGCTCACCGCCTGCTGCCGCAATGACTGTATCTAATGCCTGGTTATTGGTGATGTAGGTGTGCCCTAGGGTTTGACCGTTAAATACCCGTCGCGTTAGGGTCCAACCCGCATCTAACTCAATTTTGACAAAATCGTTAGCGATGCCGTTAGAGCGTCCCAACTCTAGTTTTGGCAGCCCGCGCTGTAGGGGACTAGGTGCCGCCACCAGCACCAAACGATCTCCCCGATTTTCCACTTGGAGGCGATAGCGTGATCCTAAATCTTCTCCATCAATCCGCACAGAGTACCCGTTGCTATCCGAACCCCGTCCACAGATACCGGTAAAGTCAAAGTTAATTAACAGCGGATCAATTGTCGTTGGATTATTTCCCTCTTCTTGCCAACAACGCCTGGCTGAACTCAGCTGTTCGATGATCAACAGTTTATAAAATCGCCCGTTGTTTACAGGCTCTGCCACAGCAACGACCCGCTCGTCCGGAATCGGTTGTTGACCAAATTGAGCAGCTGATACGTTAGATGGCATGGCGATCACTGCACCACAGGTGGTAGCCGTGACTGCCGACAGTGTGGTGAGTTGACGAAGAAGTGATTTCATATCCCTTAAGGGTCGCGGGTAGGAGACAGATTTTTTTAACGTGAGGCTACAGGAAACACAAGGTTAGCGCCTAACGGATATCTATGTAGTGTTCCGGGAAAGATTGCCCGTTCGGTAAGAAACTATATCAGTTCATCAGCTGTCCGTAATGAGATTTGATCAGAAGTCATCAAAAACCCTTCGTAAGCTACTGGTTGTAAACACTTAAGTGTGAAACTTTCACGGTTGTCACAGCGTTGTCTGAACCGGTAAACAAACGTTCTTTCTCTGGATTCATCGATTTTTTAAGATATGTTCTCTGAAAAAAATGGATTGTTTTCGTAGCATTATTTAGGCTGTCTAGCCGGACAGTCGAGGTGCGTCATTGTCACAGGCAGTAAGGAGAATTTAAAAATGGGTCTGGTAGAGAGACGTGCAGCTAAACAATTTGAGACTGAAAAGCTACCCAAGCTACAAGCCGAGATCAATCAGGTGGTTGAGTTTGAGGTGCCATTGGAAATTGACTGGCTTGCGATCGCAGCAGATGGCTATGCCGATGACTACACCGAATTCTTTTATAAGGTTTACTTCTTACCGCTGATTGAGGCGCTTAGGGATATCTGTATGCACGACATGGGTAAACAAGCCCTTAGGTACGGACTTAGAAAAGTCATTGTCACCAATAAAGACAGACCACATCCGCAGTTTACAGGCGGTGTTTTGTATTTGCTCTATAGTTCTGTCACTAACATCGACCACTGGATAGACCGCAAAACCGACATCGAAATTGTTTTAGTGAATGGACTGTAATGGGGCAGGCAGGCAATCACCAATCCAGTCACCAGCTGCTAGCACCAAAAAGCTGGATGACTGATGCCGTAGCCTTGAACATAGTCAATACCAATTGTTTGTATCTTTGCTAAGGTGGCATCATTTTCGACCGATTCGGCAATAATTTGTAACCCCATGACAGTGCCAATTCGATGGATAGATTCAACAATAGCGTGAGTAGTTGAGTCAGACGTAATCGTTTTAATAAACTCGCCGTCAATTTTTAGAAAATCGACGGGTAAAGCTTTTAGATAAGCAAAAGAAGACATCCCACTGCCAAAATCATCCAGAGCAAAACGACATCCCAAACGTTTCAGCTCTTGCATAAATGAGAATGCACTCTCAAGATCGGCAATGGCTACCGTTTCTGTAATCTCAAAACAGATACATTCAGGGGAGACATTAAATTCTATAAACTGCGTTTGGACAAACTCAAGAAACTGTTCATCGTTAAGACTTGTACCAGAAAGATTAATGCTGTAGCAGGCATTATTTGAGCCTTCTGTTAAAGAATGTTCAAGTTTCGATAGACAGGTACGAATAATCCAGCGATCTAACAGGGGCATTAGGCCATATCTCTCAGCTGCTGGAATAAAGACTGTTGGAGAGATTAACTCTCCTGAGCCATCTGCCATACGTACAAGTACTTCATAAAATTTGGTGTCTTCTTTTTGAGGACCCATCGTTGGAGTAATTGCCTGACGATAAAGACAGAGACTATTGCTCTCAAGAGCCTGACGAATAATCAAACTCCAGTGTCGCTCTTGTCGTTGCTGGTTAAGTTCCGCATCATCTTTTTGGTAAATCTGTATGCGATTACGACCGCGATATTTGGCCGCGTAACAGGCTACATCTGCTGCACTCATGACTGCCGTAGCATCAGTGCTATTAGAATCAATAGCAACCAATCCAACACTGACACCTACACGAAAAACCTGATCTTGCCAAATAAATGGGTAGTCGGCTATGGCCTGGCGTATATCTTGGGCAATGTTGACTGCTCGATCGAGCGGGCATTGATTTAATAAAATGCCAAACTCATCGCCTCCGAGACGGGCTATGGTGTCAGATGCTCGAATATATCGTTTGAGCAGTCGGGCCAACTGCCGCAGAAGTTCATCCCCAGCTAAATGACCACTAGTATCGTTGACCACCTTAAACTGGTCTAAATCTAAATAACAGAGCACATGGCTCAGATTTTGTTGTACTGCCGTTGTTACCATGGCGTCAAGTTCAGTCTCAAAGTAGCGACGGTTATATAGCTCGGTTAATGTGTCATGGGTGGCTTGCCAGCTCAGCTGTCTCGCCATGGAGCGAGATTGGGTAACATCATGAAAAACCAATACCACCCCGATTAACTGATCCTGTTTGTCTCGAATCGGTGCGGCAGAATCTTCGATGCTAAATTCTTGCCCATCTCGTCGAATTAACGTTGTGTGATTCGCTAATCCTGTAACCTGCCCGTCCGTTAAAACTCTTTCTACAGGGTTTAAAGCGGTTTCTCGCGTTGTCTCATTGATAATCTCAAAGATTTGATTGAGCGGTAGCCCACGGGCAGTTTGAGCTGTCCACCCTGTCATTGATTCAGCCACCGGATTTAAGTAACGCACCCTACCTGTAGCGTCTGTTGTAATGACGGCATCTCCAATAGAGTCTAGAGTCACTTGGGCCATTTCTTTCTCGGTCTCCAGCGCACTTGCTAGCGCTATTTCTTGCTGCTTGCGATCGCTAATATCAGTAATGGTTCCGATGTAGCCAGTGAGTTCATCTTTGATGTTATATTCAGCAACGGCTTGACCCAAAATCCAGGTGATTTTCTTAGCAGGTGTCTGAAATCGATACTCAGCTTGAAATGATTGACATGACTGAATGGACTGGTACCATTCACCAGCGATTCGAGATCGGTCATCTGGGTGAATTACCTTAATCCATCCAGTTTCTAACGCTTCTTTAGAGCTAATACCAGCCATCTCACACCAGCGTTCATTCACATAGGTGCAATCTCCTTGAAAATCGGTACAAAAAATTCCTACAGGAGAGATTTCAGCTAGATTCGCATAGTGATTCTGACTCTCCTTTAATTCAGCTTCTATCTGTTTACGAGCGCTAATGTCACGACCTTCCAAAATAATCATCATTACATTGTCGTTTTCACCGACAATCGGACGTAGCGAAAAGTCGATAGTAATTGTTTGATTATTAGCTCCTACTACATCGACTTCGTATCGAATGAAGTCACCATGAGCGGCCTGTTTTATGCTGGCTTGCAAACGAAGCTGAGCTTCAGTTGACAAACTCCACCAGGGTGTTTGCCAAAGCAACGAACCAATCACATCTTCTCGATGTAGTCCGCCAAAATCTAATAAGGTTTGATTAGCTTCTAGAAGAGTTCCATCTGGCTTTAATAATCCAATAAACTGGAATGTCTGATTAAAAATAGCCTGAAATCGAGCCTCGTTTACTTGTATCTGACTCTTCAGACGGGACGTCTGTCGCTGTAGTAGTTCCAGGCGTTCATCTCGTAGCCGACTGACCTCCTCTCTTAACATTTGGATTGTGCTGTACATTTCTGACGGGTCTAGGGCCGATAAGATGCTGGTTTGTGTCACAATCCCATGCAGAACATCAGCTTCGGCAACGACCAAGCGACGCACATTCATAGATTGCATACGCTGGTGAACATGCCACAAGCTGTCTTTGGGGGACACATTTTCCAACGGTGTACTCATCACAGCTTCAGCATTCAGACCCGGTAGCTCTAGGTTTTGAACCTGTAGTTTGACGATGTCACGTTCAGTCAGAATGCCAATCGGCTTTTGCACCCCTGCCAAATTATCTGTCTCAACAATCACTACACAGCTAACTCGGTGGGTCGCCATCAGCTGAGCCACAGCCAACAGCTTCTCGTCACATGGCGCTGTTACAACGTGGATAGACATGACTTCTTCCACCCGTCGCAGTCGCAATAAATCGCTAGCCTGGAGCGATTGACGCAAATGCGTATGGGTCACAACCCCAAGTAGTTGCCCAGACTCATCCACAATCGGTAGATGGCGAATACGATACTTTTGGAATAAGGTGACTATATTAGTTGGACGTTCTAACTCTGTAATAGATACAGTGATAGGGTTTCGAGTCATCACTTCAGCAACCGTTGTTGCTTGTAGTTCAACCCCCTGCGCAATAATTCTGACAACATCACGTTCGGTAAAAATACCTAACAGTCTTCGCTGCGTCATTACCAGACAGTAGCTACTAGCTTGAGATGCTTTACTAGCACTATCCACAGCCTGATTATCTCTATTCCCTTGGGACATCCAGGCAACAACCTGACTCAAGTAAGCGGTAGGCTTTACAACCAGCGGAGATCGGTCAAATGCGACCTTGTTGATAAAGCCATCGGCTTGGTGATTGTTGGAGTTAGCACTGTTCGAGAGGTCTACATGCATTAGTTTCTAACACCAAGATATAAATTAAAAACCAAATGCAAGAGTAGCACCAACGCAATTTATAGACGGGGGAGCCAGCAGGTCGATTTGCAGCCTTAAGCCAAGAATGCGCTATTGGCTTAGCTGCTTTAGCCAGGCTCTCAATCGGTTTTAAGCTGAAACTGATTGTTTAAAGACAACAGTTGGCGCACTATGCACAGCCCAGATAAACAACAAAACACCATGATTAAATCTCGATACTTTATTATTGAACTCAGCTGATGCAAAAACTAACAAAGTCACTATCAGTAATAAGATACACTACACGCTATTTGGATGCCGTAATGAATACAAAATGACCGACTTTTAGTTATTTTTACTGAGAAAAAGCATAGCTGACCTCACTATCGAAGAAATAGCAAGATCTGTTTCGAGAAGCTGAATTTATTATGCTCTTTTGTACAATTGTGTTGCTGAGTACACGGTTATTTTTGACAACGCATGTAGATCCTTAAAACGTATGCGATGTCAAAAATTCACCTTTTTACTAGACACTGAAAGTAAACGTCTTTAGCGATTTCTATTTTAAGTTTGGGCATTTTAGATAATTACTTATGCTTCACTCATCAGCTCTAATAAAGCATCGGTGGAGAGCTTGCCGCTCATGTCGGCTCCTTCTAACAGGCTGTCGGCTAAATCGCGTTTTTTATTGTGGAGCTCAACAATTTTCTCTTCGATGGTTCCTTTGGTCACTAATCGATAAATGGTTACTGGACGAGTCTGCCCAATGCGGTGGGCCCGGTCTGATGCTTGGTCTTCAACCGCTGGGTTCCACCAGGGGTCCATGTGAATAACGTAGTCAGCCGCTGTCAGATTGAGCCCGGTGCCTCCAGCTTTGAGACTGATTAGGAACACATTGCCTTCGCCTGCTTGAAACGCATCCACCTGCTGTTTGCGCTGTTTGGCCGGTGTACTGCCGTCCAGGTACTGATAAGTGATTTTCTGGTCATCTAAATACTGCCGTAGAATCGTCAAGTGATCGACAAACTGGCTAAATACCAGAGCTTTATGACGGTTGCTTAGCAGTTCTTCTAATACTTCGCCAAATAGCTGTAGCTTGGCACTTGCCGGGGCCATTTCTGGGACTACCAGCTGAGGATTGCAGCACATACGACGTAGTCGGGTAATCTCGGCTAAGACCTGTAAATGTTTCGCGCCTGCTTTAGCTTTACTGGTGGTCAGTTTTGCGATCGCATCTCTTCTCAGGGCCTCATACAGCGCTTTCTCTTCCGTACTCGGTTCCACATGGAGAGTAATCTCGGTCCGTGAAGGCAGTTCATCTAATACCTGAGACTTGGTGCGCCGTAGCATAAAAGGCTGAATCAGTTTTTTTAGCTGTAGACGAGCCTGTTTATCCTGATATCGCTCAATGGGTGTGGCAAACCGCTGATTAAATTTATCTAGCGACCCGAGCAGTCCAGGATTAATAAATCGGAATAAATTCCACAGTTCTCCTAGATGATTTTCAATTGGGGTGCCCGTGGTCACTATCTTAAAGCCACCTTTGAGCCTCATTGCCGCTTGAGAGCGTTTGGTCGAGCTGTTTTTAATTGCCTGAGCTTCATCGAGCACAATGGTTTGCCACTCTATTTCTGCTAGCAACGATGCCACATCTGGCTGCTGCAATAAACCGTAACTGCACACCAGCAAATCAAACCCACTTAGCTGATCCACGACAGCCTGACGATCACCACTGCCTAGCTGCACAACATTGAGCGTAGGGGCAAACCGCTCTGCTTCGCTAACCCAGTTAGCACCCACGCTGGTGGGCGCCACTACCAGTGTGGGACCTTTGGGCGCGCGCAACAAAATTATTGCCTACGCCTGTAGGGTTTTACCCAGCCCCATATCATCGGCTAAACAAGCCCCCACCCCCCAGTGGGCCAGCTGTGCTAACCATTGAAAGCCTTCTTGCTGATAGTCTCGCAACTCAGCCTGAAGTGTTGACGGAACCTCTGGTCTAATTGTTTTAGCCTCTTTTAGTCTCTTAACATGAGACTAACACGTTAAGTCAGCTTTAAGCTGCCCCAACACATCCAGGGTTTCTTCTAGGGCTAGCGCTGCAAGGGGATGAAATCGAGCCCCCTCCCCATGTCGCTCCGAGTAGGCCCGAAATTCATCCAGTCGCTTACGAAAGGCATGGGTTAGTGCCAAAAACTGACCATCACCAATCGGTACAAATCGGCTAGAGGTTTGGTCTAAGAGCGACAGCAGCCCCTGCATATCCATCACCGTGCCATCGTCTAGCTCCAGCTCTCCTGTTACCGAAAACCAGTCTTGCTCCTGTTTAATCTGCAGTCGCCAACCGTCGATCCCTGCTTTGTTGCGAATTTTTAGCTTTTCCCCCTCGGGCCACTCCAAGATAATATCTTCTTCAACAGCTTCAAGCTGCAACAATAGCTCCAAGCAAGTTTCTGGCTCATCTAAAATCCACTCTCCATCAGTCTCCTCCCCAAATTCCAGAGCCGGGCAAGCCTGTTGAAGATCCTGGGCCAATCGCTTTTCCATAGCTAGGTCGCGGGTTGCTTGGGACCGTTTGCCATCAATTTCAGCAATCACAGTTTTACGCCCAGCCCCTGGTGGATAATAGGCTCCAGAATTAGGAAAGGGACGAGTTAACATCGATAGCTTTAACCCAGTGCCCGCAGGCATCAGATGTATATGGGGTTTAGCATCTGCCTCAATGGCTTCCATATCGGCCATTTCACCACCGATATCGGAATGAATCGTGACTAAACTCGACACGGATTGAATCGCGGCTAGCACCTGTTCTTGTCCAGCTGCGGGGACCGTTAGCTGGTTGCGTTTGCCTAAGATTTCGGCAATACGCTGATGTTCGGCGTTCACCTCTAGAACTTTGACACGAGTCGGGGTTTCTTTAACCAGGGTGATGCCATCTCCGGGATTGATGGCGGGCTCCATCTTTAAAATTAAGGTGCCATCCCCCGCCTGTTCAATAATCAGTTCTGGCGTTGCCGCAACAATCTCCACACGCACTGTAGGAGACTCTTCCCAAAAGACTAGTGGATGACCCACCAATGCTTTGATCGCATCTCGATTTAGGGCATATTGGGACCCGGAATAGTAATCATATTTAATGTGGTTACAGGCTTGTAAGTCTTGAGCTGTGAGATAGTCAAATTCTGAGGCACTTTTAGCCAGACGACCGAGGGCTACTACTCGCCCTTTTGTCCATTCGCCCCTGGCGCTCAGCTTTTGTTCTTTGGGCTGCAATAGCCAGTGTTTTGTGTAGAGAGTCAAAAACCAAGCCAAACGACGCTCTGTTTTAGCTGTCGTGCTAGCGACTCCCGCCACATGAGTCAGGGCTTTGAGACTAATCTCCCAGGTGCTTTGAGGTTGTAAGGTATCTACGATAGAAACACTAGAGCGTTGCGCCGCCCACTGACCGTAGTCACTATCGGGAATTAAACGATCTAAAATCTCAGCCGCTTCGGTCGCTAACCAGTTTAAACCGGCTTCTCTTGCTTGTTCAGCAAAAATTCCTAACGGTCTAGGGACCACGGCTCTGGCTTCATCTAAATCTAGCCAGTACAGACAGAGCATGCTAAAAAACATGCCAAAGCTGTCGTCGGTATCAGTGCCATAGCACTCAATCAGTTCTAGCAATCTCTGACGAGCGGAGAGCTGCCCTTGATGCAGCAGTGTCAGTTCATGTAGCAGCATGTAGGCATTGCTTAAGTAGCCGGCACCTTGCATCAGGGGAGTGCTGATGGTGATTGCTTGTTTAAGATGTTTGGGCTCGCCTGATTTAAGCAATGCCAGTATGTAGAACAGTCCGGCGATGCCGCCAATAACAGCTTTTTTGTTAAACTGTTTCCGGGCTAATTTTATAGCTGTTCCATAGTACTCCAGTGAGAGTGTTGTGTCTCCCATGAGCAGTGCTAAAGCACCGCGTAGGCCTGTTCCATAGACCTGGGACTGTTCATCATTAATTTTTTCGAGTACTGTTTCGGCTTCTGCTAGACGATTGCGTAGCAGATATTGTTCTACTAATAAAACATTCAGCTCATTAGAATTTCTGGTGTACTCTTCCAACAGTGTGAGCAGAGGGTCAACAGGGTCTAAAACAGATGTGGCCTGTATCAAGAGCATCTTTAAGATCATGCCGTAGTGCTCAGCAGGCAATTTCTGCAGCCACTCTGCATCAAACGGGTTGTTGACAACATCTAGCAGAAAATCGTCTAGATCAACGGGATTTGCATAATAGTTGTAGTTACTGTAGTCAAGAAATAGCTGGGGCAGAGCGTCATAATCTTGGCTGTAGAGGGCCAATCGAGCTTCGCGGTACAGCTCATCTTGTGAGCGGCAAATATGGCGTATTCGATTAGTGCGTCCGCTGTACTGACGACGGGGGTGAAATATGCCTCTAACGGCCTGAGCCATTGGCTCAAAAATATCTGACTGGACCGTTTGGCGGCTCACCATTTCTATAATTAGGGCGTGACACTGAGGCAGATGGCCTGCCCCGTAGATCAGCAGCTGCTCTTCCATCAGAGCCGTAATTTGGCTTTTGAGATTACTGGGGGTGATTGCTTTGCCTGTTTTGGTGGTGGCACCGATATAGTTTAGGGCTGTGGCAATATTGGCGGTGCTGGTCGCGCCGTAGAAAACAGAGAGCAGTTGAACAATAGTTTTGCGTAAAGGCGATTGCTGCTGATAGGTATTAAAAAGATGCGATCGCATCTCCTCAAGGTCAATTTCATCATCCATCCAGCTATCCATCTGAATCACCAATAAGCGCGCCTAAACGGTTAATTATATAGGCTATGACGGGCTAATAGGCATTTGAGCCATTAAGCCGCCATGGACTTGTGTCTGGTATATCTGACGGTGCAGCCAGTTTGCCGGGGGGATGGCATTTTCTGAAGCCGCTGCAGCAGGGCCAGGGCCTTGGTTTCTAAGTCACGACTGCTAAGGGGCTGGATAAACTTGTCTAGCGGATTAAAATCCACTATAAACTGACCCAGCTGAATGCCTACGGGATCTAGATGACTGCCTTTAAGTAACCGACGACGGATGTGGGGCTGTTCTTGCATGAGCTGTTGACAGGTACCAGCTGTGATGCGATCGCGGGCAAACTGTACCAGCCCTGTTTGTTGGAACAAACGACTTTGAGCAATTAGCTGATGGGTTTGCTCAACCGTTGGAGACACCGTAAGAAACAGCTTTACAGACTGCTGTAGCGATTTAACCGGGATAGCATCATTTAAGTCAGTAACGGTGGGAGCTAACCAAATTGACGGCTGCTGTTTGATCGATGGCCACCCGTAGTCAACCTGTTGCCCCGTCAGATGTTGAATTCGGACTTCCATCTGGCGCAGACGGGTGCTGATACAGGCTAGACCTTGCTGAATCTGCTGTCGCTGCCGCCGCTCGGCGCGCTGCCCCAAGCCAGCACCTACCAATATGTCTGTGGGTGAACTGAGTAGCTCTAAGAGCATCGCATACTTACACCCCAAGCCATGGGCCATCCAGGCATAGCTGGCGGCGTTTAAATAGATGCTTGGGTCGTATCCGTTTGCGATCGCTAGCTCCACTAACGCTGTTCGCAGCGTGTAGTGCTCATCTAGCAAATCAAGCGCTATGGACCAGTGGTTAAAGGTAAACCGAAACGGCAGTGCTATGACGGTGTAGCCAGCCTCAAAAAAGCTTTTGAGGAAATGACGATAGGAGAGTGTGGGAAATGTGCCAAAGAGAGTGCTGCCAACAAATTGGATCACCCCTTTAGGGCGCGGATGTAGGGCTATCCAGCTATGGGAGCACGGTATAAATTTAAACTCAGCGGCGCTACTAGACGAGGATAAAACCATAGCGAATAACGTATCAATCGACCCTTAGAGCCGCTATAAGAAATAATCTAAATACTGCTGATCTTTACCTGATTGGTCTTTAGAATTCCGGATGACCGGCCAAGTTTAGGGGGCCACCCATAGCTCTCAGGAGTACACAAAAGGGTACTATCCAAATTCATCGTTTTTAGGCCAGATTAGCAGCAGTAAAAATTGGTCTGTCTCTGGGCTATTGGTAGCGATCAACTAAGCGTCTAACTTTGCATCAGGGTTGGGGAGTTATCGTTTTCCCCTAAGAATTCTCAAACTATGGGAATCAGCATCTTTCACAGTGGGAATAAGTCTCTATCAGAGGAGTTACCAGTTTATGGGGCTCCTCTTTTTTTAGGGGTAGTCTTTTAGGGTTTATCCAAATCATCAATGGTTTTGGCTTCATCATCCGTCAAGTCAAGTTCTGTTTGCTCTAACTGAGTGCTAAGCAAGCGATTTTCATAACGACGGTTACGACGACGACCCTTGGCAGAGTTGGCCCGCTTGCCAGAACGTTTATCTTGAATAAGTTCATCGAGGTCCTGGGCTTCATCCCAAAGCATACCCGTTTGCGCAGTTCGTTTCCCCATGGTTCAAATTCCTTAGTTCAGACCGGAGTGCTCAGGCAGTCCCAGCATGATGTTCATATTTTGCACAGCGGCCCCTGAGGCCCCTTTGCCCAAATTGTCCAACCGTGCTGCGACCAACGCCTCTTGGGTATCGTCATTGGCAAAGACGAATAATTGGACCTGGTTGGTTCCATTGGCGGCTTTAGTATCGAGAAACGTGCGATCGCGCAGTTCTTCTGTATCCCCTAACCCATTAACACGCACAAAGGGTTCCTGGTCATAGTAGTCCGCCAGTGCTTCCCACAGTTGCTGGCCGGTGGGTGGATGGTCCAGCGTCCACAGCGGCAGCGGAATTTGCACCAACATACCTTTTTCAAACGCTCCCACCGCTGGCAAAAATAGGGGGGCGTGGGCCAAGCCCGAATACTGGTGCATTTCTCGGACATGTTTGTGGCCAAAGGTCAGACCGTAGACACCATAGGGATAGGGGAATTCAGACTCACTGCCATACCCTTGGTAGGTCTCAATCAGCTTGCGCCCACCACCGGAATATCCTGAGATGGCGTTGATGGTGACTGGAAAATTTGTCGGAATTAGCCCCGCCGCGACTAAGGGCTTCATCGCCGCTAGAAAACCGGTGGGGTAACAGCCTGGGTTGCTAACACGGTGAGCTTTTGCGATCGCATCTCTGTGTCCCCGTGCCAGTTCTGGAAATCCATATACCCAATCAGCATGAGTACGATGGGCCGTGCTAGCATCCAAAATTTTAACAGCCGGGTTTGACACTAGCCCCACTACCTCACGAGCGGCTGCATCGGGTAGACATAGGATGGCGACATCTACAGAGTCAATCAGTCGTACCCGCTCCGTTATTTCTTTACGCTTGGTTGGCTCAATACTGACAACGGTGACATCCTCTCGTTGAGCTAATCGCGTGTAAATCTGTAGCCCAGTTGTACCTGCTTCACCATCAATAAAAACCCTGGGCCGACCCATGGCACAACTCCTGATAATTTTCCTACGAATGTCATTTTATCGGTCTAGTTGTCCCTTAGCCGCTCGGTTACAATCGCTAACCCGATTATTCAATCGGGCACTCTGATCAATGATGGTGACAGGCTCAATGATTTAATGATTTCTTCTAGCGTTTTACAGACCACTCCTCGACTGCTGAATCGCTACAGCATTCAACAAATTTTGGGAGCTCGGCTTGGGCGGAGAACCTATCTAGGGTTTGATCACCAGTGCAACAGCTGGGTGGTTATTAAGTATCTGTGTTTTGACGATCCGCTCCAGCCGGCAGATATAAAGCGCTTTCAAGTAGAAACAGCCACACTCAAAAGTCTGAATCATCCAGCGATTCCAAGCTACTGCGATAGTTTTGACATTAACGACCACGGCTACCACGGTCTGATGGTAGTCCAAGAGTATATCGAGGGCCAGTCTCTATATGCCCTGGTCAAATCTAAACAGCTATTTACGGAGCAAGATGTGTGTGATGTGGCACGTCAAATCCTGGAGATTCTAACCCATCTACATCGACAACAACCGATGATTATTCATCGTGATATTAAACCCAGCAGTTTTGTACTGAGTCCTTTGCCTAGCTCAAAACTGGGAAAAATTTATCTGGTGGACTTTGGCTTGGTAGAGCGCTCTAACCAAACTCACGAAAGTGCAGATACGCCGATTCTAATTTCCGGTACACCCGGTTACCGCCCTCCAGAACAGTTGGGGGATAAGGCGTCACCCGCCACCGATTTATATAGTCTAGGAGCTACCTTAGTGCACCTGGCTACCGGAAAACATCCCAACACACTGCCTCAGCGGGGACTACGGATACTCTTTAGTCAGGAACTAGGACACATCAGCCGTCCGATCAAATCTTGGCTATGCTGGCTGACTCAGCCTAAACAACACAAGCGACCAATATCTGCTCAAGCCGCCTTAAAGGGGTTAGAGCAGGCGGATCAAATTTTTGCGCCATCAAGCCTGCTATCCGTCAGCAATCTTGGTCAGCGTTTTCACCGTGCTCTGTTGCAAACGATGGCCCCAGCTGACACACAGCTCAAACTGTTTGAATATAGCCAAACCCTAGAGGTGCTGCTGCCCCCTCTGGGTTGGAAAAGTGGTCAGTTTTGTTTGGCGATGGTGAAACTGGCGATTTGTACAGCTGGTTTATGGCTGATGTTTAATGGGTTTCCCGATGGGTGGTCTCAGCTGAGCGCGCCTTGGCAGAAGTTTCTGTATCTAGGGCTGGGGCTGGGCTGGACTCACCTAAACCTAAGGATCGCATGCCAAGGGCTAAAGTCCATGGTCACCAGTCTTTTTCGACAGGTCAGCATTCAACTCTTGCCAGACATTATCCTGCTAGGATATCGATTTCCCTGTCGTCCTGTGGACTATCACATCAATACCTACAAACACGATATTGAAGATATTGATCTCCAACCCAGCAGTTCTGTTATCAAGTTTCACTTGCGCAACAACCGTACCGTTGTTGGCAATCTAAAATACGACTTTTCGGCTAAAGCACTTGGGTTAAATCAGTCGGAAATTAAATGGATCAATAATATTTTGCAACTTTGGTTAAAACATCAGGCATCTAGAGGTGCTGTTTAGCTACAGGGAAACCTCCAAAAAACATTCAGTCAAGAAGGCAGCAAAAGCCTTGTTCCCCTACACTGGTTTAATCTCTTTGTATTGTCCTAGCCCCCGATGCCTCAGTTTGCGACTGCTCAAGATCAGCGCTATGCCCAGGCCCTAATGCAGCCTGCGCTAATTCGCATTATCGACAATATTCGCAAACAGCTAGATGCCTCTGATTGGGAAGGCTCCTATCGCGATGACGTGCTATGGCCTGCTGAGACTACTGCAGAGCAAAAACAACACTATCTGGCATTACAGGAAATGCTAGAAACAGCAACATCTGACGAATATGACCAGATTCAGACCACGCTTGCTCAGCTGCCCATACCACAACACCTTTACACACTGTGTCTCAAACAGCCAAATCGTCAGCAAGAAATCGATGTTTGGCAGCTGTGCTATCGACTGTGTGATGCGAACAATAGCAATGATGGCCCGATCAGCATAGACACCAGCTTATTTAATCTAGAAATTGGCGATGTAGACTGGATTGCTCTAGATCAAAAGGCAAAGCGTCTGGTAGAGGAGACATTTCAGGCGTTAGATTAAGCAGCGGTACGGATCCTTGGGATGATTGTAGCTGTGAGAGGCTGGTAAATAGCCAATGCTCTAGACCGGTTCATTCCTGAAACAGCCGCGATTAGGATTTTTCTGGCTTAGGCAGTTGGCTACCGCAGCGTCGGCAGTAGAGTGCATCGTTCTCATGGCCAGACAAACCACAGCTTGTACAAGACACATCGTTAACGGTCTGGAGACGGTTAATGTTTTGAATTAGGCTACCGACCTGGCTAGGGATAAGAGCGATGCCAGTCAAAATCATCATGACGGTCAATGTTCGCCCAGCTTCAGAAACAGGTGTCACGTCGCCGTACCCGACAGTCGTCATGGTCACGACCGCAAAGTACATCGCATCTAGAAAGGTGCCAAATATGGTGGGGGCAACAGGGTGCTCTACTTGATAAATCGCACCTGAATAAATAAAGACAATTGAGAACAGGGTAAAAACGATGCGAGCGATAATGAGTCCCTCACGCCCTAGCCAGTGCTCTTCTTCTAAAAAACGAGCCAGTTTGAGAATACGCAGCCAGCGAATTAGCCTGAGCGATCGCATGTCAAATACCCCCACCAACACGGGCAAAATGGCAATGAGATCGACTAGAGCATAAGGATTGACGATGTAGCGCAACGGGCGCTCTGCGGCCCATAGACGCACGGCATACTCCACCAGAAAAATACCCACTATTAGCCAATCAAGAATGGTTAACCCGGTACTCACCCTGGGGGGGAGCGGATAGGTTTCAGCCACAAATAATCCAGCTGAGATTAAGATTAGGGTTGCGATCGCAATATTCAACCCCAGACCCAGACGGGTTTCTGCTTCTTCTAGCTCAGCTCGTATACGTAGTTTTAGCTTTGCGACTGGATTTCCCATCTTACATAAATTAAACCTATGAGAGGTACCTTACCTCCTTTAACAGACTTATAAATGACAGCGTTAAAACCAAGACTAAACTCAATTTATAGACTTGTCATAAATCAATTAATTATTCTCATTTATTGCTAAATAAACAATTTATTAGGCTACTTAAACCCTTACTTAATAAGGATTTTTCCTAAAAGAATATTTTCTCTAAAAAAAATCTGAGTAGACACTATCGCAATTTGTTTCTATTTGTAAAGATAATTAACTTATGCAACGCACATCACACTATCCCTTTATTAAGCTTGTAATTTGAATTCAATCAGATCTGTATGGCTCCATTCTTGTTTTGTCTTTGGAGCCAATTGGGTTCTTGGATAATCCAAGAATGGGGTTTTTTCTCATACTGCACGTTAGTTAATCTCTAAAACTGCATTAGATGGCTGAGTCCTTAGGTGTTCTTTGACCGAAACACCTGAGTTTTCAAGATTACTCATTAACCGGCAGGAGTAGTTGGCAATAATCGCTGAAACCTTTCAGTGCGTAGCGCTCTGGGGATATTTCTCCCTAGCTTTTGCTGGATGCAGAGCAAGATTGTTCTGCGCGAAGTCTCTTGTGTGCAGATTGTGTGCAAAAGTCTCCTATGCGCAGATTGTGTGCAGAATCTCCTGCGTGCAGATTGTGTGCAGAAATGTTGAAGAGACTGATTTTCCGTGTTTTCTTTAAGAAACAAAAGGAGAGGAGTTCGAATGACCATAAGTCCCCCGGAACCGGGGCAAAAAGTTAAGGTCGTGGTTGATAATGCTCCTACCCCTACTACCTTTGAAAGATGGGGTAAGCCGGGGCATTTTAGTCGAACCTTGGCAAGGGGTCCAAAAACAACAACCTGGATTTGGGACCTCCATGCTGACGCCCATGACTTTGACAGCCATACTAGCGATTTAGAAGATATCTCCCGAAAGATATTTAGCGCCCATTTTGGTCACCTAGCCATTATCTTTATTTGGCTCAGTGGCATGTATTTTCACGGGGCCAAGTTTTCAAATTTTGAAGCATGGCTCACGAATCCAACCGGTATTAAACCTAGCGCTCAAGTTGTTTGGCCAATCTTTGGTCAAGGCATTTTGAACGGGGATGTCGGCGGCGGCTTCCATGGAATTCAGATCACCTCAGGTCTGTTCCAAATGTGGCGGGCCAACGGCATTACTAATTCTTTTCAGCTGTATTGCTCAGCGATTGGAGCCCTGGTAATGGCCGGGCTAATGTTGTTTGCAGGTTGGTTTCACTATCATCGCAAAGCTCCAAAGCTGGAGTGGTTCCAGAATGTGGAATCGATGATGAATCACCACCTGGCTGGGCTACTGGGCTTAGGCTGTCTTGGCTATGCCGGACAACAAATCCACGTGTCTCTGCCTGTCAACGCCTGCTTAGATGCCATTGACGCGGGTAGTCCACTAACAATAGGCGGTAAGCTGATTGACTCGGTTGCAGCGATTCCACTGCCCCATGAGTGGATTCTCAACCCCGCTCTCATGACGGATATTTATCCTAGTTTTGCCCAAGGTGTAACACCGTTTTTTACCCTTAACTGGAGTGCTTACACAGACTTTCTTACCTTTAAGGGGGGGCTTAATCCAGTTACTGGAGGTCTGTGGTTAACAGATACAGCTCACCATCATCTCGCGTTGGCTGTTTTGTTTATTGTTGCTGGCCATTTCTACCGCACGAACTGGGGTATCGGCCACACCTTTAGAGAAGTATTAGAGGCCCATAAGGGTCCCTTTACTGGCCAGGGTCATATGGGTATGACTGAGATTTTTACTACCTCCTGGCACTGCAATCTCTCCTGGCACTTGGCGTTGGTTGGTTCGCTATCTATTTTGGTGGCCCACCATATGTATGCCATGCCGCCCTATCCCTATATTGCAACTGACTATCCCACTCAGCTGGGACTGTTTACGCACCATATGTGGATTGGTGGATTCTTGATTGTTGGGGCAGGGGCCCATGCGGCCATCTTTATGGTGCGAGACTACGACCCAGGGACCCACATTGATAATTTGTTAGACCGAGTGCTGCGTCATCGGGATGCCATTATCTCTCACCTGAACTGGGTGTGTATTTTCCTCGGCTTCCATAGCTTTGGGCTATATATCCACAATGACACCATGCGGGCCTTTGGCAGACCGCAGGATATGTTCTCGGATACAGGGATTCAGCTGCAGCCAATCTTTGCCCAATGGATACAGCATATTCATGCGATCGCAGCGGGGGGAACTGCTCCAAATGCGATTGCTGGGGTCAGTCCGGCCTTTGGTGGAGATATTGTTGCCGTGGGTGGCAAAGTGGCGATGATGCCAATTTCCCTGGGAACAGCTGACTTTATGGTGCACCATATTCATGCGTTCACTATCCATGTCACGGCTCTGATTTTGCTCAAGGGTGTTCTGTTTGCCCGCAGCTCTCGGCTGGTTCCTGATAAGGGTGAGTTGGGTTTCCGATTCCCCTGTGATGGTCCAGGACGCGGCGGTACCTGTCAGGTATCCGGTTGGGACCATGTGTTCCTAGGGTTGTTCTGGATGTACAATTCACTGTCGATTGTTATCTTCCACTTTAGTTGGAAAATGCAGTCAGATGTGTGGGGTACTGTCTCTGACAATGGCACTGTTAGCCACATTACAGCCGGTAACTTTGCCCAGAGTGCTATTACCATCAATGGTTGGTTAAGAGATTTTCTGTGGGCTCAGGCATCTCAGGTGATTAACTCCTACGGATCGCCCCTGTCGGCCTACGGTTTGATGTTCTTAGGCGCTCACTTTGTTTGGGCCTTTAGCCTCATGTTCTTGTTTAGTGGCAGAGGCTACTGGCAAGAACTGAATGAGTCTATTGTTTGGGCTCACAGCAAACTAAAAGTAGCTCCAGCGATTCAACCCCGTGCACTGAGTATCACTCAGGGACGTGCTGTTGGTGTTGCCCACTATCTCCTTGGCGGGATTGCAACAACCTGGGCGTTCTTCCATGCTCGAATACTTTCACTAGGATAACGGAGAGGACTTGATAAGCGTTATGGTCACTAAGTTTCCAAAATTTAGTCAAGACCTTGCTCAAGACCCGACAACGCGTCGGCTATGGTACGGGATTGCAACAGCCCACGATTTTGAAAGCCACGATGGCATGACCGAGGAGAATCTTTATCAAAAGATTTTCGCCTCCCATTTTGGTCATTTGGCAATCATCTTTTTGTGGACCTCTGGAAATCTCTTTCACGTCGCTTGGCAAGGCAACTTTACACAGTGGGTCAAGGATCCGCTCAATGTTAAACCCATTGCCCATGCTATCTGGGACCCCCAGTTTGGCCCTGCAGCCGTAGATGCCTACAGCCAGGCAGGGGCTAACTACCCAGTAGATATCTCATTCTCGGGGGTCTATCATTGGTGGTACACCATCGGTATGCGCACCAATGGTCAGCTCTATGAAGGTGCAGTGTTTATGCTGATTCTGGCGGCATTTATGCTGTTTGCCGGATGGCTGCACCTACAACCTAAATTTAGACCTGCATTAGCCTGGTTCAAAAATGCCGAATCGCGCATGAACCACCATCTGGCCGGTCTATTTGGGGTAAGTTCTCTGGCCTGGGCAGGTCACTTAATCCATGTGGCTATCCCAGCCGCGCGGGGGCAGGAGGTTACTTGGAGTAATTTGCTGTCGTCACCGCCTCATCCGGCCGGTCTAGCGCCCTTCTTTACGGGCCAATGGGGAGTATATGCCCAAAACCCTGATACAGCAGGCCATGTGTTTGCTACATCTGAAGGGGCTGGAACGGCAATTCTTACCTTCTTGGGAGGCTTTCATCCCCAGACAGAGGCTCTCTGGCTAACGGATATTGCCCATCACCATCTTGCGATCGCAGTTATCTTCATCATTGCTGGTCACATGTACCGCACCAACTTTGGTATCGGTCACAGCATGAAGGAAATCATGGAGGCCCATCAGCCACCTGGCGGTCGTCTTGGCGATGCCCACAGAGGCATGTACGACACCTACAACAACTCGCTGCACTTCCAGCTAGGCTGGCACTTGGCAGCTCTGGGTGTGGTCACCTCCCTGGTGGCGCAGCATATGTACTCTATGCCGTCCTACGCCTTTATTGCCAAGGACTTTACTACGCAGGCAGCACTCTATACCCATCACCAGTACATTGCTGGCTTCTTGATGGTGGGTGCGTTCTCTCACGGTGCTATCTTCTTAGTACGAGACTACGACCCGGCGGCCAACCCAAATAATGTTCTCTCTCGTGTGCTAGAACATAAAGAAGCGATTATCTCTCACTTGAGCTGGGTGTCGCTGTTCTTAGGGTTCCATACCCTGGGTCTTTATGTTCACAACGACGTTGTTGTTGCCTTTGGCACTCCCGAAAAACAGATTTTGGTGGAGCCCGTCTTTGCCCAATGGATTCAAGCTTCCCATGGTAAGTTGCTGTATGGGTTTGATACGCTTTTATCTAACTCAGGTAGTATTGCTGCTACCGCCTGGCCTAACCATGCTGATGTTTGGTTACCCGGCTGGCTAGATGCCATCAACAGCGGTACCAACTCATTGTTTTTAACCATTGGACCAGGTGACTTTTTAGTTCACCATGCGATCGCACTGGGTCTGCATACCACCACGTTAATCTTAGTCAAGGGTGCCCTTGACGCTCGTGGTTCCAAGCTAATGCCAGACAAAAAAGACTTTGGCTACAGCTTCCCTTGCGATGGCCCTGGCCGTGGCGGCACCTGTGATATCTCCGCCTGGGATGCCTCCTATCTAGCAACATTCTGGATGCTCAATACGGTTGCTTGGCTAACCTTCTATTGGCATTGGAAACACCTAGCCATATGGAGTGGTAATGTCGCTCAGTTTAACCAATCCTCAACTCACCTGATGGGCTGGTTCCGAGATTATCTCTGGTTGAACTCTGCCCAGCTAATTAACGGATACAACCCCACAGGTATGGATAATCTGGCCATTTGGGCCTGGATCTTTCTAGCCGCTCACCTTTGCTGGGCCGTCGGGTTTATGTTCCTGATTTCCTGGCGAGGCTATTGGCAAGAACTGATTGAAACACTGGTTTGGGCACACGAACGCACACCGCTAGCCAACATGGTTCAGTGGAAGGATAAGCCTGTCGCTCTCTCCATTGTTCAAGCTCGTCTGGTGGGTCTAGTGCATTTTGCAGTTGGGTTTGTCTTTACCTACGCTGCCTTCTTGATTGCTTCAACCGCCGGCCGATTTGGTTGACCACTTAAAAATTTCCACGTCTAGCTCTAAAGTTTCTCAGTGTAGAAAGCTAAAGGATTTAACCTGGGCGTGGTCTAGAGAATAGAGTCCTCTTTAGGACAGTCGAGGACTCTTTTTCTAATCAAGGTTGAGACGGTCTGAGACTCTCCTCTCCTCCCGTCTCTCTAAAGTCCTGGCCATTCGGGTAGTTAGGTCAGGACTTTTTTTACTCTATGTCTATTGGAGACTATCAATGGTTAATAACCTGATTAAGCCCTATAACAATGATCCAGAATTAGGGCATTTATCAACACCGATTAGCGATTCCGCAGTTGTACGAACGTTTATCAACAACTTGCCTGCCTATCGCAAGGGACTATCTCCGCTGATGCGAGGCTTGGAAGTAGGTCTGGCCCACGGATACTTTTTAGTAGGGCCAGAAATCATTTTTGGTGCCCTGCGGGATTATAATCAGGCTCCCTACTTTGCTGGTTTCGTCACTGCCGTCTCCCTTGTGTTGTTGGGCACAGTGGGCATGAGCGTTTACGGCGTTGCCAACTGTAAGAGTGCAGACGAAAGCCCAGCCGGTACCGATAAACTAAAAACTTCAGAAGGGTGGAGTGAATTTACCGCTGGCTTCTTTATCGGTGGTACAGGTGGTGCTTACATGGCCTATCTCTTACTCGATCATTTCACCACAGTCGACGCAATCTTTCGCGGCTTTGTCAACTAGCCTCAATTATGTTTGTGCATACCTTGTCCAATTTTTTTGATAAAAGGAGTCAACTATGGATGGAACCTATCCCCTGTCATGGCTACCGTGGATTTTAATCCCCGTCGTCTGCTGGTTAGTTCCGGTGATTTCGATGGTAATGCTGATGTTTTACATTGAAAGCGACGCCGCCTAACCGACTTAAATCACCAAGGCAAGCTTTGTTGTTTCATGCCTGAAAAATCAATTTTGCGGCAGAAGCTTGCTTTGGCATCCTCCTATTGATGCTGTAGGTTAGCTATATCGTTAAGAGTCACCCTATGGCCGACAAGCTATTTTCGGTTGGCGATCGCGTTACCGTCACCACCCAGCCGCCCTACCTTAAAACCGCCGACCCCATGCCCATGCTGCGTCCCCCAGATTTAGTCACCCTGGGCGAAGAAGGTGTCGTCCTCGAACAAAAACTTGGTGGTTACTGGGCTGTACGATTTGAACGGGGTTCATTTCTAATTGATGGCCGCTATATTGATCGCGTTACCACCTAGCACTGACGGACCGTAGCCCTAAAGTGACGGCAACTGAACTATCTAGACTCATCACCTCTTTGTATACGAGAGTTTTCCTTTGAGAACTCTAAAATTATCCTTCAGAAAATTTTATTTTCTAACTATATGTGAGAGTCATCTGTTATATTAAATAACTGTGATTGAGAAGAATTCTCAAATGCGGGTTG
>ERZ1740070.554-NODE-554-length-25187-cov-9.974256_pt1 | contig 25187 bp, 17 predicted proteins | sample MGYA00581734_ERZ1740070 | MGnify/ENA primary metagenome ERZ1740070 (study PRJEB43018, sample SAMN04849744) | marine metagenome | isolation source: floating plastic debris | place: Pacific Ocean | collected 2008-09-01 | study: EMG produced TPA metagenomics assembly...
AGCATCTTCACCCGGGCGATCGGCCTGGCGCGGTCCACGAAGTAGCGCGCGGCGGACGGCAAACCCCCGCTACCCTCGCGGCGTGAAGCTCGTCGTGCTCATCCCGGTCTACAACGAAGCCGCCACGCTCGAAGCGGCGGTCCAGCGCGTGCTCCATGCGCCGCCTCCCAAGCACGCCGACGGCTCGGACATCGACCGCGTGCTGCTGCTCGTCGACGACGGCTCGACCGATGGCTCGGGCGCGATCGTCGACGCGCTCGCCGAGACGCGCGAACAGATCATCACCGCCCGGCACCCGAGCAACCGGGGCAAGGGGGCGGCTGTGGCGACCGGGCTCGCCGCGGCACTCGACGCGGGGGCCGACCTCGTGCTGATCCACGACGCGGACATGGAATACGACCCCGCCGACCACGCCGACGCGGTCGCCCCGATCATCGCGGGCGACGCAGACGCTGTCATCGGTAGCCGGTACGCCGGCGCGAGCCGCCGCGTGACGCGGTTCTGGCACCGCCTCGCCAACCGCTCGCTGACGCTCTTGAGCAATGCGCTGTCGGGGCTCGACCTGACCGACATGGAGTGCTGCACGAAGGTGTTCACGCGCGAGGTCGCGGCGAAGCTCGAGATCACCGAGCCCCGGTTTGCCGTTGAGCCGCAGCTCATCGCCCAGCTCGCCCGGATGCGGGTGGGCGAGGCCAACGAGCGGGCCCGCGTGTGGGAAGTGCCCGTTTCGTACGCCTACCGCTCGCACGCGGAGGGCAAAAAGATCACTTGGCGCGATGGCGTCAGCGCCGTGCGGGCGATCGTGAAGCACAATTTGGGCTGATTCCAGCCTGCACGTTCGTGTTCTGATCGTGTTTGCACCCGGCATTTCCACTGGCAATCATCTTTGCCTACGGTTTTTGCCACGTCGTGCCAACCGCGCTGGCGATTGGTGCGAAGCGTGTATGTCCGAAGCCGCGTGTTCACCGCGGCTTGTCTGCGATCACTGTCTTGCTAGGGCGCTGGCCGACCGGCGCGTAGGGATTTCAATCATGCGTTCACGCACCGCACCGGCCGCCCGCAGCGGCTTCACGCTTATCGAACTGCTCGTGGTCATCGCGATCATCGCGCTGCTCATCGGCATCCTGCTGCCCGCACTGGGCTCGGCCCGTGGCGCCGCCCGCCTGGCGATCTGCCAGAGCAACATGAAGCAGCTCGGCATCGCGCAGAACACCTACTCGGCCGACTTCGACGACAAGCAAGCAACCTTCAGCTGGAGAGGCGGCAACACGCAAAGCGAGTGGTCGCAATTGCACGTCGGATTCCAGGACAACAAAGCCAGCGAGAGTCTCGACGGGGCACAGAAGCAGGCGGCGGACATCATCCGACGCCTCACGGGCCGCGAGGACTTCTTGCCCTTCACCGGCAGAGTCCCCCACCGCCGCTACAACCATCTCGTGCTCAACGACTACATGAGCCAGTCGCTCCCCGAACTCGCAATGACAAGCCCCGCAGACTTTTGGCAGAACCAGTGGCAGGAAGACCCCGACAACGAGAACAACCTCTTCCCCCGAGCCAACCTTTCTGGAGGCGGCGGCACGGGCGCGAGCGGGTACAACGAAGCGTGGGCCTACGCCTCGAGCTATCAATCGGTACCCGTGATCTACGCCGCGGACTCGGGCGAGCGGGGTGGCAGCCAAACGCTGTCGCCCGTTCCGCAATCGCACAACCTGTTCACGATCGGCGATAAGCCGCTCGGCAAGCGGCGGATGACCGAGGTCGCGTTCTCCTCGCAGAAGGTCGCGTACTTTGCCCTGTTTGACTACCACCGCAAGGACGAGCCAAGATATTACGCATACGACGATGCCCGCCAGCCGCTGCTCTTTTTCGACGGGTCGTGCCGCGTCTACTCAACGAGCCAGACCAATCAGGGCTTCCAACCCAACAACCCGCGTAACAGCTCGCCGCTTCGGATTTTCTATCGGCCAAACAACACGACCGACTTTGCGACCGAGAGCCCTGACTTCGAGCCGCCAACCCGGAGCGGTGCAGGCCAAGACATCATCACGGGTGGCTACTACCGCTGGACGCGTGGCGGGCTGAAAGGCATCGATGTCGGCGGCTTCGAGGTCGACACGGGCCAAGCCAACCCAACGCGGCCGGGCCAAGGCTGATCCGCACCGACCGAGCGGGCAGCCCAGTCGCGTCGATCGACCGCGCCCCGCCGCGGTGTCGCACAAGCCCCAATTCGCGGGCGTGTGGCACGCTCCGCCAAATCGGGCTTCGCGCATGCCCTACCTGGTGCTAGTCTGGCGGCGTCAGTTGTCAGCGGGCGGGGGGCCCAGCGAGCCCTGCGTCGTGCGCCGATAATCCGGTGCCCCGTTGCCGTCGTTCGCACGCGTCGCCGCGGAGAGTCCCCGCGACAGGCGCAGCAGGGAAGGTTCCGCATATGGCATCCATCACGCATCGTCTCCCCCGGCCAGCGCGTCGGGCTGCGTTTACGTTGATCGAATTGCTTGTGGTCATCGCGATCATCGCGCTGCTCATCGGCATCCTGCTGCCCGCACTGGGCAAGGCCCGCAAGGCCGCACAAGTCGCGGTGTGCACGTCGAACCTCAAGCAGGTCGGCACCGCCTGGGGCACCTATTCGGTCGACTTCGGCGACGCGCTGCCGACATACTCGTGGCGGCCGGGCGAGTCGTACTCGAACGATCCGAATCTCAACAACGCTGCCGACCACGTCGAGGCTGCGGGCAACCAGATGACCGAGATCATCCGTGAGTTGAGCGGCGACATGAACTTCGAACGAATTCAGAATCGCATTCCGCACCGACGCTACAACCACCTGATCATTAATCAATACATGAGCGCGACACTGCCCGAGCAGATCATGGCGTGCCCCACCGATCGACCGTTGCTCGAGTGGCAGGCCGATCCGAAAAACATCAACAACCGCTTCCCCAAGAGCGAAAGCCAAACCGGGGGCTTCGACCTCGCATGGGGCTATTCCTCGTCGTACCAGACAGTGCCCGCAGCGTTCTCCGCGGACCGCGGCGATCAAGGCGTCGCGACGGTGAGCCCAATCTCAAGTTCCCACAATTTGTTTGTTGCAGGTGAAGACGGCACCGCTCGCCTGGGCGGCCGGCGATTGAGCCAGGTTGCGTACACATCGCAGAAAGTCGCGATGTTCGATCTCTTCACTCGGCATGGAGGCGTCCAAGACCCGGTGTTTTATGCCGTGCTCAAGGGCAGCCAACCGTTGCTGTTTTTCGATGCATCGGTCCGCAACTACGCGACGGCAGACACGAACGTCGGAGCAGATCCAGATCGCCCCACTCGCTCAATACCGTTCCGTATCCGCTACTACCCCAACCAAGACTTCACGGACAACGGCTTCGAACCGCCAACATCCGACGGGACCGACCCGGCCGCGGGTGAGGGCCCACTCAACCCGCACTATCGCTTTACGCGGTTCGGCCTTCAGGGCGTCGATGTCGGCGGCACCGTCCCGGTCCGCTAGAGAACACGCCGCACAAGACACCAGCACGCGAAACCAAAGGGTGCCCCCGGGCACCCGGCACGCGCAGGGCCGGCCCCGGGGGGGTGCCGGCTCGCGTGCTTTTTGTTTTCGCCGATTGGACCGGCGAGGGCCCGCTCAGCCCTCCCACCGCTCCAGTTGCCTCAGCCCTCGGCAGCGCGGAGCTTGTCAATCACGCTCTTGTCCTCAAGGGTCGTGATGTCCTGCGTCACGTCCTCGCCGGCCGCGATCGATCGGAGCAGCCGACGCATGATCTTGCCCGAGCGCGTCTTGGGCAGCGCCTCGGCGAAGCGGATCTGGTCGGGCTTGGCGATCGCGCCGATCTCGTTTCCCACGTGCGTGCGCAATGCCTTGCGCAGCTCATCGGTGGGCTCGAAGCCCGTGCCGAGTGTGACGAACGCCGCGATGCCCGTGCCCTTGATCTCATGCGGCACACCCACGACCGCAGCCTCGACGACCGCCTCGTGCGCGACGAGCGAGCTCTCGACCTCCATCGTGCCCATGCGGTGGCCCGACACGTTGATGACATCGTCGACGCGGCCCATGATCCAGAAGTAGCCGTCGTCATCACGCCGAGCGCCGTCGCCCGCAAAGTAGAGCCCGGGCAGCCGCGTCCAGTAGGTATCGATGAATCGCTCGCGATCGCCGAATACCCCGCGCAGCATGCTGGGCCAGGGCTTGCGGATGACGAGCAAGCCGCCCTCGCCGTTGGGCAGTTCGCGGCCATCCTGATCGACGATCGCCGCGTCGATGCCCAAGGCCGGCAGCGTGCACGAGCCGGGCTTGGTGGGCGTCGCGCCGGGCATGGGCGTGATCATGTGCCCACCGGTCTCGGTCTGCCACCACGTGTCGACGATCGGGCAGAGCCCGCGGCCGATCTTCTCGCGGTACCACATCCACGCCTCGGGATTGATCGGCTCGCCGACCGTGCCAAGGACCTGCAGCGAGCTCAGGTCGTGCTTCGCGGGGTGCTCATCGCCCCACTTCATGAACGCGCGGATCGCGGTCGGCGCGGTGTAGAACTGCGTGACCTTGTGGCGCTCGACGATGTCCCAGAAGCGGTTCTCGGCGGGGAAGTTGGGCGCACCCTCGTACATGAGTGTGGGCACGCGGTTGGGCAGCAGGCCGTAGACGATGTAGGAGTGCCCGGTGATCCAACCGCAGTCGGCGGTGCACCAGTAGACCTGATCGCTATCGGGGATCAGATTGAACGTGTATTTGCTCGTGGTGGCGGTGTAGACCATGTACCCGCCGGTGGTGTGGACGATGCCCTTGGGCTTGCCGGTCGAGCCGGAGGTGTAGAGCAGAAAGAGCATGTCCTCGGCGTCCATCGGCTCGCACGGGCAGTCGTCGGACGCGGCTTCCATGTGCTCGTTCCAACAGCGGTCGAGCTCGCCCCAGGCGATGTCGTTGTGGCATCGGCCGTAGCAGAGCACGTGCTCGACGGGCTGGTCGCCGTCCTTTTTCATGATCTCGATCGCATCGTCGACGTTCGCCTTGAGGGGCACGACCGAGCCGCGGCGCCACGAGCCATCGCAGGTGATGACGACCTTGCTCTTCGCGTCGCGCACGCGATCGGAGATCGCGCTCGAGCTGAACCCGCCGAAGATCACCGAGTGCACCGCGCCGATCCGCGCGCACGCGAGCATCGCCACCGCGAGTTCCGGGACCATGCCCATGTAGATGGTGACAACATCGCCCTTGCCGACACCGAGAGCCTTGAGCACGTTGCCGAGCTTGGCGGTGTCACGCTGGAGGTCGGCGTAGGTGATGCGGCGGACCTCGGGCTCGCCGTTCTCAACGGGCTCACCCTCCCAGACGATCGCGGTTTCATCGCCAAAGCCGTTGGCAACTTGTCGGTCAACGCAGTTGTGGCAGACGTTGGTTGTGCCGCCGACGAACCACTTCGCATCGGGCGCGTCCCACTCGCACGCGGTGGTGAAGGGCGTGAACCAGTCGAACTCGCGCCCGACCTCGCCCCAGAACCCCTCCGGGTCTTCGATCGAGCGGGCGTGGAGCGCGCGGTACTCGTCGAGGGAGCCGATGAGCCAGCGCGGCGTGCCGACCTCCGCAGCACCGGGCGGCGGGAAGGTGCGCGTTTCGTCGAGGGTGGACTGGATGCTCGCGGACTCGGAAGCGGGCGTGGCTGACATTGCCGATCCTTTCATGGACTCTGAACGCGCCACAAGGCACGGGACGAGTAGCGTACCACGATGTCCGGAATAGGAAAAGCGTTGCTCTCGATCGCCGCCGCCACCACCACTGTCGCCCTGCTCGCCGCAGTCCCACAGACGCCAGCGCCGGGCGGGCTCGCGGCGTGGTCGGCCCACCCGCCGCAGACCGTGCCCATCGGGGCCGGCCAGGGCGCGACCGCGATCGCGGGCATGCTCTACGTCTATGGCGATGCCGACACGGGCATCATCCGCGAGCTGACCCTCGGCCCCGACAGCCGAACGACGCCCACCGGCCGGGCGATACGCCTCACGCGCAACGGCGAGAACATCCTGCCCCACCCCACGGGCCTGACCCACCATCCGGAGATCGGGACCTTCATCGGCGACACCGTCCGCCAGCAGGGCGTGATCTATCACATCGACTGGAACCGCGCCCTCGCCGACGGCAACCTCGATAATGCGATCCTGAACACCACCATCGACGACCTCGCGGTCAATGGCACGCGACCCGAGTTCGTCCGCGCGGGCGACCGCTGGCTGATCGCGACGAGCGACTACGGCAGCACCGACAACGCGCTCCGCCTCTACGACCCCGAGCGCCTGAAACACGCGTCCCGGACAAGTGCGCCGGGCGTGCTCGTCGCGTCGACGCCGTGCGGCCCGTTCGTGCAGACGATCGAGTGGGTCGACGAGCACGAGTGCCTGCTGCTGGTGCAGAACATCACGCCCGGCCTCGGCTGGCGGCTCACATCGGCGACGCTTGATGCCGACGGCGTTGCAACATTTGATGAACCGCAGGACCTCGCCACGCCGACCGACGAACTCGAGGGGCTCGCGATCATCGGCGATCGCGCCGTCGCGGTCAGCGCCTCACGGCGCGACAACGTCTTTCCCGTGACGCTCACGATCGAGTCGCCCAGCTCGCGTTAGACCGACGCCTCGGTGACGCGCAGGATCTCCTGCACCGTGGTCAGTCCGGTGCGGACTTTCTCGAGCCCATCCATGCGGAGCGTGCGCATGCCGCGCTCGATGCACAGCCGGCGGAACTCGGCGACGTTCGGATTCCGCGCGACGATGTCGCGTGTCTGGTCGTCGATCACGAGCATCTCGTAGATACCCACGCGGCCCGCAAATCCCGTGTTTCGACAGCGATCGCAGCCCTGGCTCGCCCACATCTTGCTGGCGTCGAAGCCCTGCATCGTCAGGAACTCGGCCATCTCTTCGGAAGGCTCGACCTCGTGCTTGCACGCGGGGCAGAGTCGGCGGACGAGTCGCTGGGCGAGCACGCCGTTAACGGCTGCGCCGACCAGGAAGGGCTCGAGCCCGATGTTCACGAGTCGCGTGACCGACGACGGCGCGTCGTTCGTGTGCAACGTCGAGAGCACCAAGTGGCCGGTGAGCGCAGCCTGCACCGCGATGTGCGCCGTTTCGTGGTCGCGAATCTCACCGAGCATGATCACGTCGGGGTCCTGACGCAGCAGGGCACGCAGCGCGCGGGCGAAGGTCATGCCGATCTTCTCGTGCGTCTGCGTCTGCGTGATGCCGTCGAGGTGGTACTCGATCGGGTCCTCGACCGTCGACACGTTGAGCTTGTTCTTGTCGATCTGGCGGAGCGATGAGTAGAGCGTTGTGGTCTTACCCGAGCCGGTCGGCCCGGTGACGAGCACGATGCCGTGGGGTGATTTGACCTGGTTGCGCCACGTCTCGAGGGTGCCTTCTTCGAAGCCGAGCTCTTCGAGTTGCACGTTGATCGAGCGCGTGTCCAAGATACGCATGACGGTCTTCTCGCCCGATGCGGTCGGGATCGTCGACATACGCAGGTCGAGCTTGCGCCCCTGCACCGCGCACCGGATGCGGCCGTCTTGTGGCACGCGGCGCTCGGAGATGTCGAGATTCGCCATGATCTTCAGGCGCGACGTGATCGCGGCGCCCATGCTCGCGGGCGGGTTCATCATCTCGAAGAGCACGCCGTCGATGCGAAAACGCACCTTGACCTTCTTCTCGGCCGGCTCGATGTGGATATCCGACGCGCCCTCTTTCACGGCAGTCTGGATGATGTAGTTCACATAGCGAATGACCGGGCTCTCGCCGGCCTGCTGCTCGAGATCGACCGCCTCGCCCTGCTCGGACTCGGAGACCTCGACGTCGCTCTCATCAACATCCGCAAGGATCTCGGAAAGATCGACGTCCTCGTCTTCGGCGCCCTCGCCTGTGGCGTCGAGGGCCGTGCGCACGTCGGCGCTCGTCACGATCACGAGCTTGATCGGCTGGCCGCCGAGGCGATCGCGGATGTCATCGAGCAGCACGACGTCGTCGGGCGTCGTCGCGCCGACGACAACGCGCGAGCCCTCGGTGCGCAGCGGCAGCACGTGGTGCTGCTTGGCGAACTCGGCCGTAAGACGCTGCAGCATCCGCCCGTCGTACCCGCCTTCGAGGCCGGCCTCGACGTCGATCCGCTCGAACTGCAGGCCCGCGTGCTCGGCGACGCATCGCTGCACCGCCTCTTCGTCCGCGCCCTGCTCGATCAGGATGTCCGCGAGACGCTTGCCGGGCGACTGCTTGAGCACGTTCAATGCGCTGCTGAGCGTCTCGCCCGTCGCGGCCTCGTGCTCAAGCAACACCTGCTCGAGACCAGTCGCCTCGATCTCGTCGCCATCGGCGTCGGGCTGGTAGATCTCGTTGACCGCCTTGCCCACGCTCTGGACCGGGCCGTTGCCAGCGCCCTCTGGAACAGCGGGATCGTCAACCTGCCGGCCGTTCTCGCCGTACATCCGCTGGCCCGAGGGCATGGGCGGCAGGGGACTGAACGACTCGGCTTGCTTTGCGCTTCGGCCGGGCCGCTTCTGCTTTTTCTCGGAGTGCTTGGCGTCGCCCTTGCCGGGCGGTGTGCCGACCGCCGTGTCCTCAACCGCGTCGCTGTCGACATTCGGCACCGGCGGCCCCTCGTCGGGCTCGCGTTTCGGCGCACGCCGCGTCTGGCCCAGGTCGTCGCCCAGCAGTCCGAGGTCGTTCAGGATGTCATCGATGTTGTGGTTGGCCACCAGGCGGTTCCGGTCTGTTCGAGCGATGACGAGAAGAGGGTTGCGTTGCTATCGCTTGGGCGTCTCGCGTTGGCGTGTGACGGACATCTGGTCGCCCAGCTCGTTCTCCTCCATCGAGAGCTCGAAGATCCAGCCCTCCTCGGTCGCGAGCACGACAGTCCTGCCCTCGATCGCCTGCACGACGAAGAACTCGCCGAGCGGGTCGCCCACGCGCACGATCGACGAGCCGATGCGGGCCACGGGCACCCGGCCGCCAAGCACCGACTGGAGCGTCATGCGGTTGATATCCGCCTGCACGTCCCGGCGTCGCTGCGCCTCGCGCTCACGGATGAGACGCGCCGCAGCCTCGCCGTAGTCGGCAACGTCGTCGGCATCGAGATCGATCTCGACGGGCATCAGGTCGTTGAGCACGAATGGGTCTTGCTCGAGCAGGTTCGCGTCGACCTGCAACGGCTTGCTCGAGCGGTCGAGCGCGTCGAGCACGTCGGCGTAGCCCTCGGGCACGTTGGGGCCGTCGTCGTCCATCTTGTAGTCGATCTTCACGCTCGAGGCGATCGCGCCCGCCGGGCCGAGCCCGAAGTGACGCATGCCGAAGAGCGCGCCGGCCGAGACGACCAGCACCACGCCGAGCACCACGGCCTGCGTGGACACGGAGCGTTTGGGCGTCGCCGCGGCGAGGTTGCCCGCGGCAAAGCCGCCCTCGTGCTGCTGGTCGCCGTCGTTGCCATGGTTGATGTCGTTGTCGCCGGGCATCATGAGGAGGGCTCCGAATCCTGGAAGTAGATGCTCAGGGTGAACTCGGTGTTGATCAGGCCGTCCGCGCCGCGGGCACGCTTGATCTCCATGTCGGGGAGCCGTGTGATGCGCGGCATGCGCTCAACGGCTTGCAAGAACTGGTACAGCCCCGCGAAGCCGCCCGTGGACTCCATCTTGAGCGGCTGCTCCTTGTACATCGCGGCCGTGACGGGCTTCTCCGAGTCGAGCGCGGGCGATTCCATGCCGGCACTCACGGCAAGGTCCGAGACCTGCCGGATGATGCTGTCGACTTCCTTGCCGCTGGGCAGGCGCGACTCGATCTCGTTGATGCGAGCGAGAATCTCGGCGTTGGCGCGCTCGAGGTCGCTCGTGCGCGCCGTCTCGCCCCGGAGGCGGTCGAGCAGCTCACGCTTATGCTCGATCTCGGCTCGCGCCTTGTCGATCTCTGCGTTCTGGGGCTTGAATACAGCCAGGTAGCTCACCACCGGCACAGCCAGGATCATGAGCATCATGATGATTTCGCGGATGCCGAATCTCATTGGGTGTCCTCCTGCAGGCTCGCGATCGGGGCCCAATCAACCAGCGTGGTCGGCTCGGCGAGCTCGACATCCATCGCGTCGGCCTTGCTGCGAATGCTCGCATTCACACGGAACTTGCGAAGGTCCATGTCCTGCATGCGCGACTCGCGGATGTACTCGATCTCGACATTCTCGAGCAGCGGGCAGTCCTTGAGGTTCGCCAGGAAGTCCGCGATGTCGTTGTTGGCCGTCGCCACGCCGATGAGCGAGAGGGTGGTCTCGAAGCGCGGCGGCTGGGGCTTGGGCGGCTCGGCCTTCTTCTTGGATGAAGACTTCTTGCTCTTGCTGCTGATCGTCTTCACGCTCGACCCGCTCTTGGAGCTGGTCTTCTTGGGAACCTTGGCCTTCACGCGCTTCGACTCAAGCTCAAACTCGAGCAGCGTCACCGGGTCGGGCATCGCCATCACGATCTCGGCGAGCAGCACCGAACGCGGCACGCGATCGACCAGCGCGGTCGTGATCTCGGCCTTGGAAACCAGCTCGACGCGCTGCTTCTCGAGGTCCTTGAGCTGATCGATCTTCGCGGCTTCCTCTTCGTAGAGCGCGTTGATCGACTCCTGCTCGGCCTTGACCGCCTTCCACTGGCGGTTGGTCACCAGGAACGCGCCGACCACCCCCGCCATCACGACGACGAAGAGAAACAACCCGAGCACATTGGCGCGGGCTTGGGTCTTGTTGGCGACATAACTCTCGGGCAGGAAGCTGCCCTTGGTGTCGCCTGACTTGCGGAACGGGTTGTCCATCCGCGTGTGCTCCTCGGCGCAGGTCGCGCCGCGTTAGGGTCGAGTGGTCGGCGGTGTGCCGAGTGCGAGCGAGATCGATGCCCGCTCCGTTGGGCGAGACTTAGATATCCGTGGGTGCGAGTGACAGGCCGAGCGGCACCGCCCAACCGGGCGAGGCACGAAGCAGATCGGTCCCCGGAACTTTTTCCTTGCCGGTGCGCGACACACGCGCCAGCGGGTCGGCGCTGTGCGCCTTGAGACGAAGCGAACGGGCGATGTGCGCACACATCGCAACATGCGTCGACTCACCACCCAAGAACACGGCCGAGTCGACCTTGCGCCCGGGATGCACCGACGAGTGGTAGCGCAGGCACATCGAGAGCTCGTCGACGAGGATCTCCATGGGCTCGCTGAGGTTGGCGGTGCGCGTGCGGACCGCGACGCCGCCGGACTCGGTCGTTGCGTTGGCAGCGGGCACCATCGTGTCGAGCGATCGGCGAGTGCGCTGCGCCTCGGCCATGGTCATGTCGAGCTGCTCGGACACGACGCGGTCCATCCGCGACCCGCCCAGCTCGATGAGCCGGGCGAACGCGGGCGTCTGGCCGTGGGCGATGACGACCTTGGTCGCGCCGGTGCCGATGTCGACGTACATGGTCGTCGGATCGGGCTCGGGCGCACCCTTTGCAGTCTTCTTGTCTTTGCCGTCTGCAGCCTCGTCGCGAGCTGACTCTTCGGGCGCCTTTTCCACAGCACCGGGCAGCGGGGCGCCCTCGAAGGCGTGGGCGAGCGCGATGTATTCCGAGTGCATGCCGACCGGCTCGAGCTTCGCCGCACGCAGCGAGTGCATGAGGCGCTGCACGAGCTCGTGCGGGGCTGCGAGGCACGCGACCTCGGTCTTGCCGGGCGAGACCTGCCCGACCTCGATCGGGCGATAGACCAGCGCGTCGGGGTGGCAGCCGAGCTGCTGGGGGAGTGTTGCTTTGATCAGGTCGACGAGTGAGACGCCGTCGGGCTTGTTGATCTGCATCTGCTTGCAGATCGTTCGCGGCGCGGGCAGTGCGCACACCGCCCGCTTGCCCTTGAAGCCGGCGCTCTTGATGAGCTTGGGAAGCTGCTCGCACTGGTACGCGAACCGCTTCTCGGCGTCACCCAGCAAGGCGTCGGGCGTGGCAAGCTCGGCCGCGGAGACCAGCGTGAGCGCGTCACCCCGGTGGACCTGCAGCATCTTGAGCGATGAGGTGCCGAAGTCGATGGCAACCGGCAACACAGCCGATTTGCCAAGACTGACCGACGCACGATTCAAGCCTCCGAAGCGCATCCCAACCCCTTCGACCCGTTCCCCGACTCGCGTGAAGAGCCCGATCGAGAGACGACCGGACACGCCCAGGACTGCTGCCCGAGCGCGTCTGACCATCGGCCGGTTCTCGGGTCGCGTTGATCCGCCAGGATGGGCCGACCACCCGCCCGCTCGCCCCAGTCGGCACGGCCGGAACAGCCATCACTCGGCGTGGGTCACGCGGTCTGCGCGGGTCCGAATACCTTCGCGAGCACCGCGAGCGCACCATCAAGGTCCCAGACCTGGTTGGCGCGGTCGCCCGTGGTGTTGCTGATGACCCGGACTTCGGCAAAGGGCAGCCCGGCCCGCTGGGCTGCCAGACCGACCGCGGCACCTTCCATCGCCTCGGCCAGTGCCGCGGTCCGCGCGGCGATGGCCGAGGCGAGGTCGTCGGTGCCCGAGCAGGTCGAGACCGTCGCGATCGGACCTATGGAATCGACAGCCGGGTCGACCGCGGGAGCGAGTGCGTTGAGCAGCGCAGCATCAGCGGCGATCGCGTCGCTTTGGTCCGAGAACGCGCCAAAGCCCATCTCCGCGGTCGGCACGAAGCGACCGGGCTCGGCCAGCCCCTGGTCTGCGAGCACGCTCCGATCGGCGAGCACCACCGAGCCGATCGCCGGTGCGTCGGGCCCGGGCAATGCACCTCCGACACCGACGCTCAGCACCGCCCGAAACCGCCGACGCCCAAGCGTTGCGGCAACGCTGGCGGCTGCCGCGGCTGGGCCCACACCGATGCGAACCACGCACACGCCCGGCCGGGCGGGATGGTCGATGGGCAATTCGACTGTCGGGACCATCGAAGACCCGAGCACAGCACGAACCTCCGCCGGTGCCGCCACCGCGAGCAGCGTCCCCTCGGGCAGAAGATCGAGCAGCCGATGTCTGGATTGCGGATGGTTCTGTGGCATAAGCGTGCGGCTTGGAAGCGTTGACGATGAGGCGGGCAGCCCAGCACCGGAAGAAACTGCGCGTGGCCGATTGCTGATTGGTGTCTAGCTGATTGGTGTCTATCGGGGTCGTAACGGGCACAAGTGCATCCATCGGGACCGGCGTGCCGACCTTTACTGTAGAGACGCCGCGAATCGAAACCGGTTCTCGGCAGTACAACGAAGTAGAGACCGCACGACCTCCTCTGCGCGATCTTCGCGTGACCCGACCGACCAAGCGAGCCGACCATGACGCCTACCACGACGACGACCAACCGCAGCACACCCCTCCGCCCGCTCGCTCCGCGGCATCGCCGAGGCCGGCCCGGCCGGGCGACGCTGCTCGCGGCCGGCACGCTGCTGGGCACCCTGGCTGTCGGCCTGGTCGTGGTTGGCACCGCCACGACCGAGGCAGAGGCACGCCAGAGCTCGCGGGCGGGAGCCTCCGATCTCGCACCGGCCACGATCCGCAGCTTCGACATCACGACCGTCGCCAGCGGCGAGCTCGAGGCTCGCAACCAAATCGAGATCCGCAGCGAGCTCGAGAGCCGATCGACGATCAACTTCATCGTCGATGAGGGCAGCCGAGTGAACGCGGGCGACCTGCTCGTCCGCCTCAACGACGACGAGATCGAGACCGAGATCGAGGAAGAGCTTCTCCGCGTCGAGAGCGCCCGGCTCGACCTCGCCGCGGCCGAGACCGACCTGCGCATCCAACTCTCGGACAACGACGAGGCGCTCCGCGACGCGGAGCTGCGTGTCGAGCTCGCGAAGCTCGCGCTCGAGCAGTGGCAGGACGGCACCGTCACCAAGCGTCGCAAGCAGTTGCAACTCGACGTCGAGCAGGCCGAGCGCCAGCTCGAGCGCCTGAGCGAGAAGTTCGAACGCAGCGAGGAGCTGCTCTCCCAAGGCTTCCTCTCGAAGAACGAGCGCGACATCGACGAGATCAACTTCATCGACGCCCGCGCCCGCGTGGAGACCGCGCTGCTCGATCAGGACATCTACGAGAAGTACGACTACCCGCGCGATGAACGGACCAAGATTTCCGACGTGGACAAGGCCGAGGCAAACCTCGACCGCGTTCGCGAGAAGAACGACATCAACCTCAAGAACCGCCAGTCGAACGTCGCGACCAAGAAGCGTCAGCTCCAGATGCGTGAGCAACGGCTCGCCAAGTACGAGAGCCAGCTCGAGGCGTGCACGGTCATCGCGCCATCCGACGGCCTGGTCGTGTACGCGACAAGCATCAACCGCAACCGCTGGGGCGGCAACGACGGCCCGCTCCAGATCGGCCGGCAAATCTCGCCCAACGAGCTGCTCATCGTCCTGCCCGACACGAGCGAGATGATGGCGACCGTGCGTGTGCACGAGGCGCTCGCCGGGCGTTTGCGTCCGGGTCAGCCTGCCGATGTGAAGATCGAGGCCGCGGGGCCCGAGGCGTTCAAGGGCACGGTCGAGTCGATCGGCGTGCTCGCCGAGACCGGCGGCTGGCGCGACCCCAATCGCCGCGAGTACAGCGTGCGGATCGCCCTCGACTTCCAGAACGACGCCGGCGTGCTCAAGCCATCCATGCGGGTCGAGGGAGAGGTCATGCTCGGCAACGTCGAGGATGCGCTGAGCATCCCCGTGCAATCGGTCTTCACCGACGGCGCGATGCGCTACGTCTATCGCCCGGCCGGCTCACGCTATGAGCGTGTGCCCGTGCAGATCGGCCGCCGATCGAGCGTGTTTGCGGAGGTTCTCGGCGGGCTGGGCAGCAACGACCGCGTGCTGCTCCGAGCACCCGACGCGGGCGAGGTCAGCACCGACCCGATCCCCGACGACCGCCTCGCAGCCGCGGGACTCACGCGTGATGCCAACGGCGCGATCGTCCGGGCTGCACCCCCCGCTGGACGACCGACCGCAGGCCAGCGTGCCGCGTCGGTCCGTCCGACCAGCGCCACCGCGACGACAACCGCGGGCAAGCCCGCGACCGCGACCAACTGAGTCCTTCACGAAGTTTGACCCGACCCGTCAACCCGCTTTGGCGGTAGGTGTGTCATGGTCGGCCGCGGCATTGATCAGCGCTTTGAGCGCACGGTCCAGATCAAACTCGGCAGACGACCGCGGGTAGAAATTGTGCTCGCGCACATCGTGCCCATCGATCTCGGCGATCTCGAGTTCGTCATGCCGGCGCAGGTCGATCTCGCGATCGATGTCGACCTCGATCGTGCCGGCGTCGTCGACTGTCGCGGGCATGATCGTCGGGCTGCACGGGTCGATCGGGGTCCACGCGGTCACCACGCCCCGCGTGCCGTCGGTGAGCGTGATGAGCGATCCCGGCGCATAAGGCGGCACGACCGCGACCAGCGCCCGGAGCACCATCGCGTCGAAACGTCCTCGCTGCTTCCCGAGCACGACATCGCGGATCGCCGCGACGGTTGGCACGCGGCCGTCTTCGCTCGGCAGCATCGCGCGATCGAAAGCATCGGCGACGGCCGCGATGCGGGCGTAGATATGGATATCCGAGCCGGCAAGCGGCTGGGGCGGGCTGTCGGGCCGGCGCACCGCAGGGAAGCCCTTGCCATCGAACCGCTGGTGGTGATGGAGCACGACGACCGCGGCCGAGGGCTCGATTTTGCCCTTGACAAGGTCGTACCCAAGCCGGGCGTGCTCTTGCCACTCCGGGTCCGACTCGTCCTTGTGCTCATCCCAATACCGCAGCGTCGACGGGGCCAAGCGGAGCATGCCGACATCGTGCAGCATCGCGCCCACGCCGAGCGGCACGACATCGCGCGCCGCCGTCGCGGCGAGCCGGCTGCGCTCGTGCACCAGGTACGACTCGAGCTTCAGGCCCATGAGCACTGCGAGATAGCTGGTCGCGGCCGAGTGGCGAAGCAGCGGGCGGTCGTTGATGCCCATCTCGTCCATGAAGAGGGCTGCCCGCGGGTTGTCCGAGAGCTTCTCGATCAGCGCGACCACGCCCGAGCGGTATCGGTAGTAATCCAGATTCGCATCGACCTCGAGCGCGTCGACCGCTTCGGCAACGAGGCCGGTCATGTGCTCGCGGGCCGCGGCAACGCCGGGGCTGATGTATTGGCTGAGGAACGCGAGCTTGGGATATCGGATGTAGACCGCACCGACGAGGTTGTCGCGCAGGCGTCCGATAAGCCGCTCGTCGAGTGTGACGCCCGCCTTGAGCAGCACCGTGTTCGGGCTGCGCGGGTGGAAGACGGGCATCGCGAGTGCCATGCCGGGGCGTGCGTTGGTCAGCGGAACGCGAAGCATCTGCCGTCGCTATCGGCCCGGCCCGCCGCGGGCTTGCGATCGGCTGGGTATGGGACGCGCCTGCCCGCCCGTCCAAACGTCACACGCGGCGGCCCGAGCCCAACGCCGACGCCGGCTGCGACGCACCAAAGCGGTGGGCGACTAGGCCGATCCGCCGCCGCCCGAGAGCGCAACCCAGAGCACGTATCCCAGGTAGGCCGAGACCAGCAGCACGCCCTCGCCCCGCGAGATCTTGCCGCCCCGGCCCAGGATCGGGATGCACGCCAATGCCATCGCGAGCATGACCGCCAGGTCACGCAGCAGCTCGCCGGGCGGTGCGCTGATCGGCGTGATGAGCGATGTGATGCCGAGCACGCACAGGATGTTGAAGACGTTCGACCCGATCACGTTGCCGACCGCGAGGTCAGACTCACCGCGCGTGACCGCGCGGATCGAGGTCGCCAGCTCCGGCACGCTCGTGCCGAAGGCAACCGCGAGCAGACCGATGATGTACTCGCTCACGCCCATGATCGTGGCGGTGCGCGTCGCGCCCTCGACGAGCAGCGCCGAGCCGCCGGTGAGCGCGAGTATGCCGACAATCACAAGGACGATGCAGACCAACGGCCGGCGCGGCGTGCCATCGGTGCCGAGCTGATCCTCGACTTCTTTCTCGATCAAGTCGCCCGCCTCACCGCGCTCGGCACGTGCTGCGCGGTACTGCCAGAGCAGGTAGGTGACGATGCCAGCGACGAGCAGGAGCCCCTCCCACCGATTGACCTGTCCGCCGATGAGCACGCCGACACCAACGAGCGAGACGAGGATCATGATGCCTACGTCTTTGCGCACCACACTCGCGGTCACGGGCACGGAGCAGACCAGTGCCGCGACACCCAGGATCAGCCCAACGTTTGCGATGTTCGAGCCGACGACATTGCCGATGTTCAGCTCGGGATGGCCGCTCAGCGCCGCGCCAATGCCTGCCGCGAGCTCGGGCGCGCTGGTGCCGAAGGCAACAACCGTGAGCCCGACGACGATGGTCGGCACGCCGAGAAGTCTCGCCAGATCCGCGGCACCGAGAATCAGCCAGTCCGCGCCCTTGATGAGAAGGACGAGGCCGGCGAGCATCAGCGCGATTGCGATCACAAGAGCCATGGGCGGCGATCATAGGGGCGCAACGCCCGACAGCGGCCCCGGCGAAAGTTACCGAGGCAGCAACTCGAAGCGCTCGGGCACATGCGGCCGAAGCACAAGCAGCGCCCGCCGATCGTCCGCGATCAGCACCGCCTCGCCGATCGTGTCCACCGTAGGCGCCCGCGGGCCGATCTCGGCGTCGGCACCGGTCGGCACGCGGGCGTCTGCCGCGGATTCGGGGCGGGGCTGGGCAAGCAATTCACCCCAGTCGGCACCCGGTCGCTCGGGGACGATTATGTACGCCACGCCCGGCTCGGCCGACCACGCCGCAGCGACCCGCCCGACGCCGGCCGCTTCGACGACCAGCTCCATGCGAAGCCTGACCGCACCGGGCGCGTCGCCCGGCAGCGGGTAGCACCGCGCCGCGATGCGTGGCTGACCGCGCGCCACCGTCGGGCCCTCGCCCGCGTCGAGCACGCGCCGCCGCGGGCCGGCCGCGAGCTCGCGCCACTCGGTCACGACGCCGAGCCACTGCCGCATGTCGGGCCCGCCGATGGGCGAGACCGATGACCGCAGCGCGTCGAGCTCGCCGATGTCGACGGTACGCAAGCGCACGCCCGCAGCCGCGAGCCGCTGGGCGGACACATCATCGAGCGGCCCCGCCGGCAACGTCGCGATCGCGGAGACCATCCCGACCGTATCGCCCACGACCCACCACTGGGTCTCGAGGCCCGTGCGTCGTCCCACGACGGCGGGCGCCGCAGCGGACGCGGGCTCGATCGAGGCACCTACGCGCTCATCGACCTCGGCCGAGCCGCCACACGCGACCAACGCGGCGCATGCGCCGAGCACGGTCATCGAGATGGCAGCCGATCGCAGTCGCATGTGGGCGCTACGCGGGGTCGCAGTCGTTGATGTCTTGGATGAGCTGGCGCACCAGGCCGAAGGCGCGGCGTGTGTGCGTGAAGCAAAGCCGGGGCAGGTCGAGGTGGTCGGTCTCGACGTCGTACGCGGCCCGCTGGTGCATCGTGCCCGCCTTGATGAGCACCGCGTACTTCTCGCTGAGCCGCTCGACGTCCTCGTTCTTGAGGCGCTGCTTCAGGCGGATGACCAGATCATCGCGGACGTACCGCGACGAGTGGTAGTTGCGATAGAAGTGCAGAACGTGGTCGCGGGCGTCTTCGGGCGTCTTGGCGAAGTAGTACAGGTTCAGGTCTTCCGGCGAGATCAGTCCGCGCTTGAGCAGCACGTTCTCGCAGAAGTCTTGGAACGCGTCCCAGTAGCCGCTCTCGCCCTCGAGCAGCACGATCGGAATCATCGAGGCCTTGCCGGTCTGCACGAGCGTGAGCGTTTCGTACGCCTCGTCCATCGTGCCGAAGCCGCCCGGGCAGAGGACGACCGCCTCGGACTGGCTCAGGAACATCAGCTTGCGCGTGAAGAAGTAGCGGAAATGGATGAGCTTCTTGTCGCCGTCGATCACGTCGTTGGCGGTGGTCTCGAAGGGCAGTCGGATCGCGACGCCGAAGGATGAATCGCGCCCGGGGCCCTCGTGCCCCGCCTTCATGATGCCGTCGCCCGCGCCGGTGATGATCATCCAGCCCGCCTCTTTCATCATTCGGCTGAACTCGACCGTGATCAGATAGTCAGGATGGTCCTCGGGCGTTCGTGCCGAGCCGAAGATCGTGCACTTGTGCGGCTCGGGGTACTGCCCGAACACGCGGTAGGCGTATCGCAACTCCTTCACCGCCGCGGTCATCAGCTTGAGCTCGCCCGTCGCCCGGCCGTCCGGGACAAGCTTCAAACTCGCGGTCACCATCTCGCGCATGAGCCGGCCGTCGAACGACCCCGACTCACCGCCCACGCGATCGATCAGCTCGTTGATCGCGCTCTGCACGTCCGGGTCATCCACACGCTGCTGCTCGCGGCGCTCCGGCGGCGCCGACTCCTCGGCATCGCCGATCGAAGAGATGCTCTCGGCGGGATCGAGCTCGACGCGGTTGGGCTCGGAAGGGTCGCTTGGCATGGGAGGTCTTTCTTGGGGGTCGATGTCGAGTTTGGTGCGCTCTGCTCACAGCCTCGATGAGACAGCAAAACGCGCGGGACGGGCCCACATCGTAGGGATCGACTCGCGAGAAAGCGGCCCGGCTTACCGGCCCGCGGGGGCTGTCGCGTTTGGCCGGGCGAGCCGCGTGCGCTCTTCCTCGGCCCGCCTCTTGAGCTCCCGAAGCCGTTGATCCTGCTCGGACTCCTCGGCCCCGAACACCTTGCCCAGCACCGCCCGCGTGCCGCTGAGCTGCACGACCTTGACCTCGTAATCGCCCAGCGGGCCGACGACCTGCGTCGAGATCAGCTCGTCGCGGATGCCCTCGAGCACGTCGCTGACCACCGGAATCCGCCGAGCCGCCCGCGAGTTGAAGCGGAGATCAAGGATGCGCTCGGGCCACGTCATGGTGCCAAAGCCGAGTATCTCAATGCTCGACGAGTACACCGAGACATCCTCAAAGCTCACCCGCTCGTCGTCCAGGTAAAAGGTCGCCCGCGCGAAGTCCAGCTGCTCGCTCGCGGGGAGCTGGAAGTTCGACACCTCGATCAACGGCAGGATGCCGGGGATGTCGACCACCTCGCCGCCCGCAACACGCAGGCTGCCGCGGCCGCGGCGTGTCTCGGGTTGATCGACGGTGCCGCTGATACCGAACTCCGCGTCGATCTCGCCGCGCGACGTGTCGACATCGGGCGTGTCGAACTCTCCGTTCGTGCGAGCAAGGCCGGTTGAGTCAAGCTCGAGCGACCGGGCAATGTCGCGCAAAACCGCGGCGAGGCGCACACCCGATGCTGTAAGCGTGGCGGCGTATCGCAGCGGCGACTCGCTGTCGTCGCCCGCTGGTGTGAGCACCGCTTCGCCCGCGACGCGGCCGCCGTGGCAATCGGCACTGATCAGCGGCACGAAGATCTCACGCTCGGCCTCGCCGCTCATCACACGCACGCGTGCGCCCGTCGTCTCCACACCCGAGACAAGCGCCCGATCGGCGAGCACGCGCAAATCGAACCCGGCGGGCAGCTCCGGGCGAGGCCGACTCGCGGCGAACTCCATCGAGCCGTCCGCGTCACGCACCTGAACGCCCGCCCTCAGCGACGCGTCTTGGAAACCAACGTCACCAGAAGTATCGAAAGCCCAGCGATCCTCGCCGGCTGCGCGCGACGCAGCGAGCTCAATGTCCACACCGCGAAGGGGCCCGGTCGCGTCGAACTCGATGCCGTCAACGACTTCGGCGACCGCTGCGGGGAGCATCGCACGCAACCCAGCGGGCATGCCCTGCGCTTCGAGGTCTGCCGTTGCGCGGACGATCGCCGCGCCGGGCTCGGGCGTTGACCACTCGCCGTCGCCCGCGATCGACCATGCGCCCGCATCGGCGCGCACATCGGTAAACACGCCGCCGGTCGAGTCGAACTCGATAAGCCCATCGACTCGCGAAAAACGCACGCGCTCGCCGCGCGCGGTCAGGTCAAAGCGCTTCGGCCGGATCACGCCGTCGAGCGCGAGGGGGGCGGGTTGAGCCCGGTCTGTCAACTCGTCGAGCCGAGGCCAGACACCGAGCGATGCGTCGATCACGCCGGCCGGATCATGCTTCTGCCACCACGCGCCAACCGCGTCGCCGAGCCGATCGCTCGCGAACCAAGACGCGAGACCGCTCTCGAGGCGCAGGCCTTCTAGCTCGAGTTCCAGTCGAGCGTCTGCGGCGCTGTCGTCATAGGAATCCACCGGCCCCAGCGGCAGCGTGCCCGATGCGATAACGCTTCCCGAGGGCTCGCCCTCGTAGGTCAGCTCCGTCTCGAAACTCTCGAGTGAGATCGAGCCGCCCTCGCCCGCGCGGGCCGTGACCGAGCCCGCGCTCTCGCCCAGCTCGATGCGCCCGCCCATCGCGGTGAATGCGAGCCGTTGGATGTTGGTCAGTGTCACGCGTGAATCGAGTTCGTCGCCGAGCGGCCCACGCACGAGCGCATCAACATCAACGATGCCGGACGGCTGCCACCGCGTGCGAGCATCGCGCAACATTGCTGCGGATGTTGTGCTGAAGACTGCGATCGCGTCCTCGAGCTGGCTCGCAAGGTCGACCCGCTCGCCTCGTATGCGGGCCCAGATGAGCGGGTCGCCCGCGGGCATCATGTCGAGCGAGCCCTCGATCGAGAGTCGGCCCGCCGAGGGCAGGCCCGCGACCGGATCGGGAAGAACGCCCGCGTGGATCACCTCCGCGTCGAGATCGATCGCGACGCGTCGCTCGGAGACCTCGACCGTGCCGGTGAGATCCTCGAAGCTCACCGCGCCCGCGCTCGACGCGGGCTCTGCGCGCAGGCCTTGGGCGGTGACGCTGATGTCGTACCCAAGCTTCTCGGTGCCCGGGCGAGGCGCGATCAGCGCGGTGCAGGCGACCGTGCCGCGCACGCCGAGCGACGCGAGCAGCTCGCCGGCGCTGCGTGCCTCTCCCGAACCGTCCTCGCCGATATCAGGAATGGCGTGCAGAAGACGTTCGTCTACCGCGACATCCCACGCCTCGATCCGCAGATCGGGCAACACGTCGTCATCGGCGTCGCCCAAAAAGACGTCGGCTTCGACGGTTGCTTCGCCACCGCCGAGCGCTCGATAGACGCCGCCGGCGAGGCGTGCCTGATCGTTCTCGATCACGATCACCACGTCCTCGGCCTCGATGGGCAGCGGAAACTGCTCGGGCAGCAGTCCCGCTTCGGGCAGCCGCACGGTGATGATCCGCTCCCATTCCGAATCGTCGCCCGGCTCGCGCAGGATGCGCACCTGCACGTCGGCTGCGCCGCCGAGGGCAAAGGCGGGTGCTTCGAGCGCCGCGTCGATCTCGGCGAGTCGTCGCTCGAGCGCCTCGCTCGCGTCGCCCTGGCGAATCGCGCGCTCAACCCGCTCGGCGATTGCCTCACGCCGCTCGTGCAGCGTGCGCTGCCGCTGCGGCGTCAGAATCAGCCCGAGCTCACGCAGCTCGCGATACCGCTGCTCATTGAAGAGCGTCGCGATGATCTTCCGGCGTCCCTCACCGAGCGCGTCGTTGATCGCGTCGTCCAAGGGCACGCCGGTTGCCCGAATATCCAGATCGACCTGCGCCCCAGACCGCGGCGGCCAGATTCGGCCCGTTGCCACGATCGACGCGCCGCTCGGCGCGGTGCCCTCGATGCGATCGATCACCAGCTCGTCGTTGTTGAAGCGCGCCGTGCCCGCGAGATTCGAGAAGCGGTACGGGAAGTGCTCATAGGCGGCGGTGACATCCTGAAAATTGATCACGCCGTCATAGCGCACGGGGCCGATCACGCCGTCGTCGCCAACACGCCGACTAATGCGCACGCTCGCGTCGACCAGACCGGTCGGATTGTCAAACGATGCTAATCGGCGACGCACGACGCCTGGCGCAAACGGCAGAAATTCGGGCTGGGCCGCGAGCTCGAAGCTCCGTGACTCAAGCCGCGCTTCGAATGGCGCGTCGAGCGATGTGCCATCCCACGCGATCGCGACGTCGTAGGGCAGGTCGGCGAACAGGCCTTCGAGGTCGGCTTGCACGCGATCACTGAACAAGCGCACCACGCCCGAGACCTCGGTCATGCGCGCCCAATTCGGCTCGCCCGCGGGCCCCGACTCGCCGATGGGCAGCGAGAGCTCGACCCCATCGACAAACATCTCGGCGAGCACCGTGCCGTCGAGGCCGTAGGTAAACCGTGTCTCCCGGACGGTGCCCGCCAAACCCATGCGATCCCAGAGCGGGCGCACCGGCGCGGGGACAACCTCGGGGCCCCAATCGGCGAGCGCCACGCGATCGAGCTCGAGCGTGAGCCCGCCCGACCCAAAGAAGCCGGTGACAGCAAGCGGCGAGCGCCCGTCGCCCGCGTCGGCCTCGACCAGCTCGATGAAGTACCCGCCCGAGTTGCTGTCCGCCGCGCGCACCGCACCCTCGACGCGAAGCTGCTTCAGCACGCGAAGCGTTGATGTCGTGTGCTCGGCGATCTCGATGATCGCGCCGTTGGCGATCAGCTCTGGCAGGTCGGCCGACGGCGTGCCGGCGCCCGCAGACAAAATGCTCAAGCCCGCGACATTGAGCCGGCCCGTCTCGATCGACTGGCTGACGCGCACGACCGGCTCGTCGAGGACGACCGAACGCACGTCGACCTCACCACGCAGCAAGCCGAGCCAACGCAGATCAACCTCGGCGCGGTCGGCTGCAAAGAAACGTCCCGCGTCGCTCGCCATGCCGGGCACGCGCGCCTCAACGCCGCGGAGCACGATGCTGCCGTTCGGCTCGACGACCAGCGACTCGGCACGAACGTCGGCGGCGATCACGCGACCCACCGCCGGGAGAATCAGTGACTTGGCCAGCGGCGACCTTGTCACCGCGAGCACGGCGCTCACGAAGAGCAACGACACGATCAACAGCGCGAGTAGCACAAACCGCCTGCTTGGCAACGGCACCTTGAGCCGACCGAGGCGAATGACGCGGCGCTCGAACTCGACGAGCGCGTCCTCGATCTCCTCGAGCGGTCCTTGGTGATGTTCACTCATGCCGGGCGGGCCCTCGTCGCGGTCATCGCACGCGGTCCGATGCTAGCGTTGAGCATCAGCCAGCGCACGCCGAACGCCACCCACGTGCAACGGCTCGACGCACCATCCCGCGATAGGTTTCATCGGAACAATCGCATGCAATCCGCGATTCGGCCGCTCACGATCCGCCTGCACGCGATCCCACGCCCGCACAACCCGATCGGCCGCGACTTAGTAAGCAGTTACTTACCCGCGGCCAGTCGCAGCGATTTCGCCGCAGCAGTTCATCGATCCTTCGCGGGCACCAACCACGCGGGAAGCTCGCGCACCCTGCCATCCGCGCCCACGCACGCGATCTCGGTCGACCCGATCACGATCGCCCGGCCGTCCATGCGCGACGCATCGCCATCGCCCGGCGAGACCACCCGCGCCTCGTAGTGGTGCGTGATCTTCACCCGGCTGCCACCCTCGACGCGCGTCGTGATTTCGAGCACGTCGTCGTATCGGCCCGGCCTGCGGTACCGCATGTCGAGCTTCGTGACGACGAGGAACACACCCTCGCGCTCGAGCTGCGCGTACGACACGCCGCAGTCGCGGAGCAATTCCGTGCGCGCTTCCTCGAACCACGGCACGTACGACGCGTGGTGCACCACGCCCATCGGGTCGCACTCGCAATACCGCACGCGAATCGTCGTCACGCCCTCGGTCGCGGGTGTGCCCGTCACGCTCGGATGCTCGTTTGCCTGATCGGATTTCATGATTAGTGAAGGTAGGCGCGGGTGATGTATTCGCGGACCATGCGCTGGGTCGAGAAGTGCGAGCCGTTGGTCGCGATGCACGCGCGCTGGATTCGGCTCCACGCGCGCGGGTCGTCCTTCCACACCGGCAAGATGTCGTGCTCCAGCGCGTCGAGCAGGCTCGCGGTGTGCGCCGCGTCGAGCTCGTCGTCGGTCTTGCCGCTGCCCTCGATCGCCCAGCCGGTCACGCCGGGCACGCAGCCCTCGATCCACCAGCCGTCGAGCGTGGAGAGCGAGGGCACGCCGTTGGCCGCGGCCTTCATGCCGCTCGTGCCCGATGCCTCCATCGGCGGCCTCGGCGTGTTGAGCCAGATGTCCGAGCCCGCGACCATCAGCGCCGCCAAGTCAATCTCGTAGTTCGGCACGATCGCGACCTCGACCTGCCCCTCGAGCGACTTGGCGATCTCGTTGATCCG
>ERZ1740070.556-NODE-556-length-25176-cov-7.264440_pt1 | contig 25176 bp, 19 predicted proteins | sample MGYA00581734_ERZ1740070 | MGnify/ENA primary metagenome ERZ1740070 (study PRJEB43018, sample SAMN04849744) | marine metagenome | isolation source: floating plastic debris | place: Pacific Ocean | collected 2008-09-01 | study: EMG produced TPA metagenomics assembly...
TTAATAATATTTCAGTTTAATTACGGTATACATCAGTATTGACACTGATATATTAATTTAGCCTTGTAGGTATACCTAGTATTTACCGAATGTAATTAGTTAGGAGATGCATAAAGATTAACAGTCAAAGGGTTTGCCTTTTCGAGATGAGAAGTAACCGGATGTACTAAAAAACTTACCTTTGTAACTCCTAGCTAACCTGAGTTCGGGTAATCGCTAAATCCCTTATTGTATCGTTGATTGAAAATAGTATTTATAAACGTAATTACGTTGTTTGAGCCATCAATCAGCTGCCAAAATTAGAATTTAATTCCTTAACCCGAACTGACGTTACGTTACCTAACCTGAGTTCGGGATATTGTTTTCGTTAGTGTAATTGCTCAAAACACTGAATAATCTAGTCTCCGGAAAATTAAATTTGCTCTCTCGTTTACTATTTGTGGCTGTGTTTTTACTCTTCACTCGCTACTCGCTACTTGCTACTTATTAATAGTGAATCTCTTAACTTGAACTCACGTTAACGTAATAAGCGGGATAGGAGTAAGTATTTCTATCAAACATAAAATGACTCCTGAAGAAAAATTCCCCAGGAGCGTGGATTTCTTTAAGTTTTAAATTCCAATTATTTACCCAGAAGTAGTTGCGTATTGAATTAGCTGACCCAAGCGTTCTCTTAGGGTTTCTAAACCAAGACGCTGGTCTGCGGAAATAAATACTGCCATTGGGTATTCTTCCCTAGCTAAAGCTAAGGTTTCACTATTGGCTTGGTCAATTTTATTGAAAACTACCAGCCCAGGTCCGGGTGTTACTGGCATTTGTCCTAATATATCCCTGACTGAACGAATATGGCTCTGCCAAGCAGGATGAGATAAATCGACTAAATGCACCAAACCATCTGCTTCTGTGACTTCTTCTAAAGTGGCACGAAAAGCATCCATTAAGGATTCTGGCAATTCGTGTATAAATCCCACAGTGTCTGTAACTAGAATTTCTTGAGCTTCTTGAGTTACAGCATGGGGAACTACCAAACGGCGAGTTGTTGGGTCAAGGGTTGCAAACAACTGGTCTGCGATATAAACATCAGCATTGGTTAAAGCATTAAGCAAGGTAGATTTTCCAGCATTGGTATAACCTACTATTGCAATTGTCGGTATTTCTTGATGTTGTCTTCTTTGTCTTAGCCTTTCTCGATGCGCTTGTAACTGATTTACTTCTTTTTGCAAGCGACTAATCCTTCGAGAAATCGCACGACGTTCGGTTTCTAGCTTAGTTTCACCAGGACCTCTCGTACCGATACCACCCCCGAGTCGGGACATGGCCTGACCTCTACCAGTTAGTCGCGGGAGCATATACTCTAACTGAGCTAGTTCCACTTGCAGCTTACCAGCACCGGAACGAGCGCGTTGAGCAAAGATATCTAAAATTACTTCAGTACGGTCAACTACACGAACCCCTATTTGAGCTTCTAGGTTTCTGACTTGCGCTGGTGATAAATCGCGGTCAAAAACTACGAGATTGGCTCCCAATGTTTGAACGCTTAAAGCAATTTCCTGCACCTTACCTTCACCAACTACTGTTTGGGGATGAATTCGGGTTCGCTTTTGTCGCATCATCTGCAAAACCTCTCCCCCAGCAGTATCAACCAAGCGCCCTAATTCTACTAAGGTATCTTGGAATTGTTGGGTAGTTTCTTTTTGAGTTACGACTCCAACTATGACAACGCGGTCACGGTCGCTATCGACTTCCCTACCAACAAATTCCCGCCGAAATTCTTCTTCAAGCCCTTCGACTAAATCTAAAAAGTCTTGTTTGCTCAATGCATCCAGACTCATCGCTGGTGAAATACTCCAACTAGGAGAAGAATAATCCGTCTCTTCTAATCCAGAAGTTTGGCTAGTAATTAAGGTACGAGCATCTTGGGGTGCTAAATGTGCTAAATAAGTTTCCTTTACATATCCAGTGGCACCACCACCCCGACGTTGAAATCCAGTTCCCGTAACATTAAGTACGATTAAAGCATCTAATCTTTGCAGTGCCATAGCAGTCAAAGCACCATCTGAAGGATTTTCTGGCTTAAGCTGCGTAGCAATACAACGGATACCGCTAAGTCTCTCCGCACCATAACGCGGCAGTTCTGTGAGCGGAATTTGGGTCTTACGCGGAGTGCCTACCCCAACCCGAATCACTTGTCCGCGACGGTTGAGATAGGCACACACTGGCTGATTTATTTCAGTACTAATAGCCGCCAGTCGCTGAGCGAATTCCGGAGTTGTAAAACTATCAGCCGGTATGCGCTGGTGGTACAGTCGCTGCAATTGCTTTTGCTGACTGTGTTTCAGACCCTGGAGATTACCAAAGATAGTTTCTATAGGCACCTATGACCAGTTAACTAGTCCCCCATATACATCTATGTCTATTTTACAACAGCGTTTTTAAGCTAAACTCTTTCTTTTAGTAGATGCGGTTTTGGTGAAAAGTTATTGAGTAACAGTTAGGAGTGACAAGTAGCAAGTAGTAATCTGTCTTATTAGTTTTGACGGTTTATTCCAGAGATAAAATTTTACGTTTCCCCACCTTAAATAAAGTGTCCGTTAGCATGAGCCTTAGCATTAGCGTATCCTGAAATGGAGATAGGTGTCCGATAGGACATTAAGACATAAGTCTCTTCCATACCGTATTGCGACCATCTTGGTCGCCAGTAGCATACAAATTAAATACGTAACAACTAACTACTAACTACTAACCACTAATAACTATAAGCAAACTGTCACCAAATTTCGCTAAATTGGAAAATGTACAATATAGGATAATTGAGATGACAGCACAACTGTTACTGGTAGATGATGAACCCGGATTGCGTGAAGCCGTGAAAGATTACTTAGAAACTAGTAATTTCAATGTTCAAGTTGCCAGTAACGCTAATGATGCTTGGGATTGGATGCAGCAGAATACACCCGATTTGGTGATTTCCGATATTATGATGCCTCAAGTAGATGGGTACCAATTTCTCAAGCAACTCCGCGATGATACTCGCTTCAAAACATTACCAGTTATATTCTTAACTGCTAAAGGTATGACCGGTGACCGCATTCAAGGTTATCAAGCTGGTGTAGATGCTTATTTACCTAAACCCTTCGACCCAGATGAATTAGTCGCAATTGTGGAAAACTTGCTTGCTCGTCGGGCTGCTAAGACCACTAAAAGTGTAGAGGAAGGGGAAACCCCAGATTTAGCGGAATTAGCCTCTCAGATGGCTCGAATCGAAGCGTTGCTGACTCAAAAAAATGCAATTACTCAAACTAGCGCACCTTTCAATATAGACTTAACTCCAAGGGAGCAAAGCGTTTTAAATCTGGTTGCTGAGGGATTAATGAATAAAGAAATTGCTCGACGCTTAGATACAAGCGTTCGTAATGTAGAAAAATATGTCAGTCGTTTATTTAGCAAGACTGGAACCAATAGCCGTACTGAATTGGTTAGATTTGCTCTCGAACATGGTTTAGCTAATTGACCGACAGGAATAAATTACAAATTTCTAATTATTTTTTTATAGCTATAAATCAATTGTAAAGCTAGCTTAATATGCTTGACCCTGCGACTCAACCGCACTGAGTATACCGAATCATAATCATGAGAAGCAGGAAAAGCAGCTAGAGCAACAGCTTTATGTTTTTATTTAACGCAGTGCGCCAATACCAGCATATTACCGTTTTTTTACTCCAAAGAATTGATGTGGTCTGCGTAGTCGGAAAGCAACGGAACAGATGCACTATTAAGAAGCCCAAAGAAACTCGGAATAGAGCCACTGGTGCAAGATATTAAAGGAAATAAATTAAATTTTTATATTTCTCAAAACTTTTTTTGCTGTGCTTCACACAAATTAGCCCCAGAACCTGGTTTATGGGTATTTTTTATCTTTGTAGTATTGAATAAAAATTCATTTATCCAAATAAAACGAGGAACTTACTTTAATAAACATACATCATTTTAAGTAATTATCCGTATTTACAGGTATGAAAAGATGAGTAATTATTAAGTAACTAATTCTGAGACAATCTGTTTGTTGTAGCGACCAATCATTAATATTATCAATGGCTTTAAAGTTATAGAGTCTCAATTCGGAGCAAATATAGTTAGATAAAAATGACGTGGGGCTATGTATAGTTTTTTCATAAGTATCCTATTCAACAAGTGGAGCGATAGAAATTGAAGGTTTAGTCGAACCAAGCTAACTAACTTTAGATTTTCTTCAAATTGAACAGAATAAAGTTTCGGGGAAACACTTTTTTGCCGATTTATTCTCGGTTCTAGTAATTGATTGTGTATCCCCAATCAAAAATTGGTAGGGAATTTGATTTTCCTATCTAGCAAACTTTCTTGGAAAAGATTTTAGATTGAACCCAGACTCGTGATTGATGAGCTTGTAAATTTCTGCCTTACCAAATTGTACAATTTGGAGAGCATATTCTTTTTCAGAGCAGTATTATTTTTCTGGATACTTCGGGCTAGTCAGGTTATAGCATGAGAGATGGGAGCGAACCCGACTCAGAAGTTTGCATGACTATACTGCTCTTACTTTTGATAACGGAAGACTTTTTGAATGGCAAGACTATCTTGAGCCATTGTAATATTTAAATTCCGATTGTGAGATGCTCTTCTGTGACGAAAATTATGAACAATGAAAGTCGCTTATCAATCTTTACGTGCCTTCCTGAAGGGGGAAATACTATCGTGACGGTCATGCAATGATAAATATCTTCTTCCCTGGTACTTCAATATTTATTGTAGACCTTAACTAAAACCCTATTAGTAAAAACAATTGTTAGTTAGTAGGCACCCAATTACTTTTAAGACAAATAATTTGACAAATTGACTAAATTTTGAAAGTTACTGTAGACGCAGCCCCATCACCAAAATGCGTAGATGCGGCTAGGTAGACACACGCACTCTTCTGTGACTTATGAGGATACAGAGGCGAAACTCAGCTTTGGGAACACGATGCATGCTTGAGTTATACCAACTAACTTGTTGTGGAAAAAATTAAGTTTCGGATTTCAACTTAAAAATTTACCTGCGTCTCTCTAAAAAACTGCACCATCATAGCTGTGTTGTTCGCACGACTGTGTGAACTATTGACCCATCTCATTAGAGTTACGCAAACGCATTAGCTGACGACGCATTTGCGGTGATGCTTTTAGTTCTGTTGTCTGATGAACCTTTACGACCTGGTGCAACATCTCTAGAAAGTCATCAGAACCGTCTGCTAAAGCTTCTACAAGAACTTGCAAGAGCTGGTCGCGGTCGCGCAGTAAACTCTTTTCCTCAATTAATCGGAATTTGAGGTTGATTTCGCACTCATAAACGCCTACTTCAGGGTTATTTATTTGGCGTGGTAATGCTTTCGAGTTCATAGTTTTTACGATTCCTTTACTCAGTGGTCATATGGGTGAGAAATTTTATCTCAAGCAAAAGTTCTTTATATTTTGTTTGAAATCGAAAGTAGTCTCTGACTTTGAAAGAAGAAAAATCATTTTGGATTATCTGTATTGCATTTCACTCTCCTGTTGGTGGTTCGTCGGTAGACTAACTGAATCTATAATTTTATATTCATGCACCAGTAACAGTTCTAGCAAACCCTAAACTATTATTCAGTTTTTAAACTTCTATACAATGAAGTTTCTGTAAGAACTTGCTAGAGCTTTTTAAAGGTTTTTACATCAAAGTTATCTCCACGTCAATAACAGTTTTGCTTTTAACTAAAATAGAAGTAATACTACGTAAGTAAAAACGCTGAAATCATTTTATTAGACTATAGCCTACGGTTGTTGTTTAGCAATTCCGTGAAATTACTAGATGTAAGTTTTATTCATTAAAAAAACACAATTGGAGATTAAGACCAAAAATTTTAAGGGTAAATTTAGTTTTCTAGCATAAAACAGCACATGAGCTAAATTATTTCTTCGATTACAGGAGATTTATGAGAATTATTGTAATGTCCTTAGACAAAAAGTATGCGAGAAAAAATCGCGATTCAAGCTTACCAGACTGACCCATTACCTAAATTAGTGGTTCCCGAATCTATCAAAGCAAGACTTGTGAAGAGCTACGAAATATAAAAATAAAAGTTTATTGAGTAACGAACGCAAAAATATATCACCATAGCTTCCAGCCCGAGACTCACGCATAATGCTGTCATATTAAGGTTTCAAGCAGGAATTTAGAGTCTACAATAATTGGAGTGTTACTTAAGAAATCGAATGAAAGCCTCCTATGGATAACCAGATGCTGCTCAAATCTACAACTCGCCATATCCGTATTTTTGCGGCAGAAGTTGAGGATGGCGAATTGGTTCCTAGCAATCAAGTCTTGACCTTAGATATCGACCCAGATAATGAATTTACTTGGAATGAGGATACTCTACAGGTTTTATATCGTAAGTTTGATGAGTTAGTCGAAGCTAACAGCGGCCAAGACCTAACTGACTATAATTTACGCCGTATTGGCTCAGATTTAGAGCATTTTGTGCGTTCGCTTTTGCAAAAAGGCGAAATAAGCTACAACATATCCGCACGAGTCAATAACTATAGTATGGGACTTCCCCGAGTCGGAGAACCAGAAAAGTAATATCAACTTTTGCTGTTTCAAGCCAAAATATTAAAAATTCGTGAAGATAGCAAGGTAGATTATTTAAGGTGAGTCTTTGGCTCGCCTTATATAATTTTCCTCTAAACTTTAATTTTTTCTTATACGCTTAAAAATATTGAACTATAACTCAACTGAGACAAGCAAATCCTTCAAACCAGCCTTATTTAAGTTTAATTACTTAAGTAATTTAGTATTTAAAACAACTATCAGCAATGTAAATACTTAAAGTTAAGTTGTCTAATGATTTTAGCCGTGCAATATATAAAAAACAGATAAAGTTAGGGCATTGACTCTTAATGTATTGGCAAGACTCTTTGAATGATTTTACAAGGCAATGGCAAATAGTATTAAGCATCATCCCTTCTTTGAGTAATTTTTTATATACTTTCTCTAAAGGACGTATTATGACTAATAATTAAATGACTAGATTTATAAACCTTCATATTGCTGACCCTACTACAAGGGTGTCTGTTATAAAATCCCGAGTCAAAATGGAATATATCGTTTTATGCGAACGCTAACGGTTACGAACGCTAACGGTTATATAACCGTTCTCTGTGAATAAAGAAAAATGAAGCTGAACGCCTTCTCGGTGGGAAACTATGGAAAATGACGCGGCAACGCTCTGCTGTCCAAATGAACTTTGTCAAGCTGCTAACCCCCTTACCCACAAGTTTTGCCAGCGATGCTCCACACCTTTACCTAAACGTTATCTTTGGGCTGTTGCGGACGATTTGGCTTTGGGTAATTCTGGGGAATTGTTACAAGAGCGTTATTTAATTATCGAACATAATGTTTTATTGGATACTAAACCGGGTATTTTACCTGGAATACCCGAACAGCAAAAGTTAGATGATATAAAATCTTATCTGAGATTAATTCCCTATCGATTGCATGTTCCTCAAGTTTACGGGCTGCTTTCTTTAGATACTGGGAACACCCAATCAGAAATATTACTTCTAGAAAAGCCTCCGCTTATTCTTGATGAATCGCCGACAAAAATGCGATTGTGTGAGGAATTGACAGATGCCATTAAGAATGTGAATTCCTTACGACAACTAAATTGGCTGTGGCAAATAGCTCAATTGTGGCAACCTTTGGCTAGTGTTGGTGTTGCTTCGAGCTTGCTGACGCAAAATTTGGTTCGGGTGGAAGGTTCTATAGTACGTTTACTAGAATTAACTTCTGATGGTGAAAATACACCGAATTTGGCGGCTTTGGGAGATTTTTGGCAAAAAAAATTACTCAACAGCGCAAAACCAGCAATTCGCAATTTTATGAGCGAAGTTTGTCGTTTACTAATTGAAGGGGAAATACATTCAAGCGAACAGTTAACAGCCATTTTAGATAAGGGATTAACTAGCTTGAGTGAGTTTAACAAGATTAACATTAATGTCTTCGCGCTTACGGATACCGGTCCCTCAAGACAACGAAATGAAGATGCTTGTTATCCCCAAAGCGGCACAAATATCTCTAAACCACCATCAAAATCGGCTTTAACTATTGTTTGCGACGGTATTGGCGGACATGAAGGGGGGGATGTCGCTTCAAAGTCCGCAATTGAGACGATTCAAAGCTCTGTAGCCCAATTAGCTTCTTTACCAGAAGACCGGATTAATCCATCTATATTACTTGCGGACTTGGAACGAGCTGCTGCTATTGCTAACGACAAGATTAGTCAGCTTAATGATAGTGAAAACCGCCAAGGTCGGCAGCGCATGGGAACTACTTTGGTAATGGGATTACCTATTGCTCATGAAATGTATATTACCCATGTAGGGGACAGTCGAGCTTATTTAATCACGCGCAACAATTGTCACCAGATAACTCTTGATGATGATGTCGCTTCACGGGAAGTACGACTTGGCTATGCGGTTTATCGAGATGCGGTAGGTCAAGCTGCTTCTGGCTCTTTAGTACAAGCATTAGGAATGAATGCAAGTAGTGCTTTACACCCAACAGCACAAAGATTTATTCTGGATGAGGACTGCGTTTTTCTACTATGTTCCGATGGTCTAAGTGATTTCGACCGTGTAGAACAATACTGGGAAACCGAAATTCTGCCGCTAATTAACAATCATGGTGATGTAGCCAGCGTTACTAAGCAATTGTTAGAGATTGCTAACAATCAAAATGGTCATGATAATGTGACTATTGCCTGCATGCATTGCCAAGCTAAATATTCTGAGCCAAAATCATCATTGGAAGCGAGTCTTGCCGATATTTCTTCAGTTCCGGTGGGTGATTCTTCACATTTAGCCGCAGTTACGCAAAATCTCCCCAGTCAAAAAACTCAAGTGATTCCAGAAAAAGCTGGTTCTAAAGGATTGAAATTGCCTTTAATGCTGGGAATAATTACTTTACTAATTGTTGCGGGTGGTAGTTTGGGGTATGTATGGCGACAGGGATGGCTGAGTCAGAATCCCGAACCGGACGAAGTTGATAACAAAACAGCAGAACCAGCACTTAGTAGCCCGGAGCCGACTTCAGAAATTGATGCTCAAAGACTTACCCAAATTGATAAAGGCTGGTTAATTAATGCAAAAACAAAATTAAATATTAGTAAAAGCACTTTACCTCCTGCCCAACAGCCGCTACCATTATTTGCACCACCTACAAGTTTGTTACAGGTTGTCGAAAAACAGCAGAACTCATCATCACAAGACTACTGGCTACAGATTAAGGTATGCTCAATTGGAGATGCCCAAGGAGTGGTAGATCCCCCTGGTAATACGTCAACTACTGGCAGTAAAACTTCACTTAAACCGGGCGAACAGGTATGGTTGAAAAGCTCGGAGCTTACACCGTCAAAAGCTTCAGTTTCCAAGCCAGCCACTGATCCAGAAGAAAGTTCCGTTGCAGATAGTATGAGTCCTCCGATATAAGATCCATCTAACTCCATACCGGTTGAGGATTCTTTATCCCCCGCTCAGCCTTCAATTAAGACAACACCTGGAAATACCCCTACTCGAACAACATTACCTCAATCGGGTAACAACACTGATTCCACAAATCGATAAACTATAAGAAAGTAAAATAATACAGGTAATCGCCTGAAATGATGATTTTTAGGCAGCCATTTTGCCTGAAAAAATTTACCTTTAAGTTCTTTGAATCCATGCCATCCCTAAACCTGGCGATCGCCCGTCTCGTTCATACTGGCACCGACAATTTCGCCATTTGGGTTGTGAATGCTCCCTATCCCAGTGGTTATGTTCTACATGATTGTTTGTGGTCGGAAGAACTAAATCAAGCTTGGCAAGAATGGCAACAGATGTTTGCCGGACATTCTCGCTTGGATATATCGCCAAAAAATAAGTCGAAAAGTGCAAAGCCGCTTCCATTAAATTCCCTACCGGCTACTTCTGGCAAAAAAACCAGCTATAGCAGCCGTTTGATGCAATATATGGGAGTAAATTTGTGGCGTTGGGTATTTGAAGCAGAAATTCTTGGTAGCTTGGAACGCAGTCGCGGTATTGCGATGGGTCAGCATACGCGCTTGCGCTTTCGATTAGAAATTCGCGAACCCGATTTGATTGCGCTTCCTTGGGAAATTATGCAGCGCGAACCCGGACAACCTGCAATGTCACTTTCCCAACATCTATTATTTAGCCGTACTACTTCTCAAGTTGAACCCCTGTCTTCCTCGCGAACCGACCAAGCTTTAAATATTTTGCTAGTTTTAGGAGAAGATGAAAACCTGCAACTCGAAGAGGAAGCAGTTATTCTTCAACAAACTCTTTCGGGTGGTAATTCTGTGGGTAGCGGTTCTGCTGGATACGCTCCTTGTATGGTAAAAACCCTGGTGAAGCCAACTCAGCAAGAGCTAATTTCGGAACTAGAAACCAAATCCTATAACGTTTTCTTTTATGCCGGTCATGGTTTGCCAGGACCAGATGGTGGGTTTCTCTTTTTACGAGATGATATGACTTTTAACGGCATGGAATTAGCACAAGCTCTCACCCGTAGCGATGTAAAGCTGGCTGTTTTCAACGCTTGCTGGGGAGCGCAACCTTTCTCGGATAAAAATAGAGCCATTGCTCATAGCAGCTTGGCTGAAGTTCTTATACGTCAAGGTGTACCAGCAGTACTGGGGATGCGTGATGAAATTACTGATGAGGAAAGTCATAGTTTTATTCAAACTTTCGCCTTAGCTTTACGTACCCGAAAACCCATCGACGAAGCGGTTGCTGAAGGTCGAAAAAGACTGTTAACTATTTATCACTTCAACCAACCTGCTTGGACTCTACCAGTTCTTTATCTTCACCCTCACTTTAACGGAGAATTATTAAAAAGCTTTGAGGAAGGTGCTACAGAAATACCAACAACCTTTATTCCTGGTAGCGCAAATGTTTCCTTACGTTCTTTACAACCAGGAGGTAGAAGTTACTTACTCCAACCCGTTGTTACCCGTATTGGTCGCATTAGAGAAAATGATATTGTAATTAGAGAACCTTCTGTTTCAAAACGTCACGCTGAAATTCTACGTCGCAACAACTTCAACGGCGAGGCTCAAGTACAGACCTACTATTTGCAAGATTTATCAACCTATGGAACCACTTGGATTTTACGTTCCGGTGGTTGGGAACAAATTTACCGACGGGAAGTACCCTTAGAATCGGGAATGCATTTGAAGTTTGGTAGTACTAAAAGTCAAACTTGGGAATTTCGCATTGAAAATTAGTAGCTATTAATAAGGTAAAAGAAAATTTCGCATGGGGGGAATCCTAGAGCTAGACTAGTATTTTTTAGATGGTAGCAAACAGCTTACTATATTTCTCGAATTGGTAGTATTACTTGTTAACGTATTAACATAGACGCTACATGGGTACTTAAAATCAACAGCTTTTTTAAGTAGATAAAATAAAATTTCAGTTTGCGGAAATCATAAACCAGGTACTGTAGCTGTCAATACCCCAAAAGACAAGACTCAAGGAGACAACACATGACTGACAAAATCAAAAAATCAACAAATTTTAACAATTCCCTTTCTCAAAGCGAGATGGATTTACTCGCAACTCTATTAGAACCAGAAGATAACAGTTATCCCTGGAATCCTTATGATGAAGATGCTGCGGCATACTTCAATCAAATCGAAGAGCAATTTGTGATGCAAGATTTGCTAGATGAGGAATTGAGTACGCGGTGTGAAGGTTTCAATAACCAATTAGATGCACTTTGGAAGACGGTTGATACTTCAGAACAATTCAATTGTAATACGAATACTACAGTCGCTGTCAAACTTCAGAAAAGTTTACAAAAACGATTTTCCAACAGTATGCCTTCAGATTGGATAAACCTGATTGCTCAAAAAGCAGCAGAAATTTTTAATGATAAGCAGTCAATGACCGAGCGACTCATTGAATGCGTGCAAGCTGTAGTACCAAGTTTAGAAGTTGATGACATTATGGTTTTAGCGAGACCTTTAGCTTACGCAACTAGAAGCGCAGAACCGAACAAAGTTGAATCCACTCTTACCAACTTCAATCAAGATAAAGACCTTGAGTGGACAGCTTTATCAGAAATTGAGCAAGCAAAAGTTGGTTTAGCAGTTGCTTATCATGCATTAAATCAATTGGATAATTCTCAAGCAGAAAAATAAATATTCCCGCTTATAAACTTTATCGCCATTTCTTACTTTAATTGCTTCGGACAAATGCAATCTAATCGTGTTCCTTATGACTTGGGCTACTCTATTTGCTATTCTATTTTTAATATTTCTATTTTTGGGCTAGATTCATCCATTATATACACAGGATAAAATAGAAAATTATCTAGCCCCATCTATCAAAAGACATATTATCAATATGCTTTTGAGTAATGCCAAAAAGGCAAAGCTAACTTAATACAGCATTGTTAAAGACAATATTTAATAAATATAGATTGGTAATTGGTAATAGGTAATTGAATTATTTGTTTCCAAAGAAGCGAGTGGCAAAATTATTTTCTCGATTAGGTGAAAGAACCCTTGCTTTAAGGATTGCTGCCATTAAAAAAGCATAGGATAATACGCCTACAATGACTAAAAGTAAAGCATTATTCGCTCCAGTTGTATTCCATAAAGCGTGAAGTGCTGAAGCGCTAAGGTAACCAACTAGCAGAATTTGTCCTCCTAATTTTGGCTTAAGGACAGCTAGACCGATAAAATATCCAAGATATCCACTATAAGCCATATGTCCGGCCACAGAACCTAAGATTCGGGGAATTAGCAACTGTAGACCAACTAGTTGTCCTGTTTCAGTACCCGCTTGAATTGCTGCACTCTGAGTAGCTTGCGGTACATACTGACCAAGTGTTTCTAATAGTGTAAAACCTACCGCAGAAGCTGCTCCAAGCAGTATTCCGTCTAAAGGTTCCCATACACCAATACGCTCTTTCCAAGGCGAAGATAATTTTAACCCGATAAAATATATAGCTATAACTGGTAATATTTTAAGCAATTCTTCCATTAAGCCAGCGCCGAAAAACATTCGTACTAGCAATTCTGTAAAAGTGATTGATTCTTGTCCTGATGGTAATCTACCGGGGAGGACTTCACGAAACAAAAAAAGAAATAAATCTAATATAGGGCTAAGTAAAATTATAGCTGTGGATAAGGCTACAGCCAATAAGACCCACCAAGGCTTATGCTTCCCACATAGCTGATAAATAAAGTAGTATGCAGCAAAAGCAATATAAACAGCAACTATAACTTGGTTCGCTTCTGGTTTTCCCACCGTAGCAAACATTAGTACTACAAATACAACTGTTAAAATTCCTGGTATTAAGTAGGCTTTACTAGTTAGGTCTTTACCTGTAGAAATGATGGGAAATAATTGAGTGAAGCTAACTGAGTCTGAAGCAGAATAGTTTTGGGAATTTGTTGTCCCTTTTTGGGCTGTATTCGCAGCAACTGTGGTTTTTCGTTCTGCGACTTCGTGACTAAAAACTAGTTGCGGTCCATCATAACCTAAAGTGATTCGGTCACCGGGGAAAACTTGCTGACATTCTTGCAAGCGCTTTCCGTTAAGATATGTACCGTTAGCACTATCTAAATCGCAGAGTATCCAACTAACTTCACCATCGGGGGATAAACTTAAAGGACGAATTACCGCATGACGGCGAGATACCATGCGATATTTTAGTGCATCTAATACAACTTGACAGTGAGGATCGCGTCCAATTACCGCCTCTGAAGTTGGAATTAGCGAGTAGCGTTGACGAACGGATCGTGTTTCTAATTCCTTACCAGACACTAGCCGCAGAAATGCATTCTGTCTTGCGTTTTTGCCTGTCATCGAGTCAGTAGTATTTCTCAACTATAATTAGTGGGCTTTCTGTTGCCAGTAAGACTTAACCACGCAACTTTCAATTAAACATTACTTCATTTAGTACACTATAGTTCGCGTTTTCGGAGAATGTGAAACTTTATTACTCAAATTTCTACCTAAAATCACAAATAGTGCTAGCATAAACACCCATTATCTTAGTCTATGCTACCACAGAGTATTTTGGCTTGATTAAATTATAAATTTTATGCATTGTAATAGTTATTAAAATAATGGTTATCAAAAAAAATACAAAAAGCTAATTTCTGTAGTCCTGCTTCACTGTACATTTATAATCTTGACTTAATCAAAATTGTAATTATAAAATCAGCGGACTGTAAATAGATTCGCTTTAACATCTATTACTTATATAAATTTCCTTGTATAAATATTTAGTTAATACCTAATTGTAGCGAAAAAATAAGTTGGATAAAAGGATTTGTTATTTAATCAATAAATAATTAAAAAATAAGACCAGTATGAAAATATATAATACTGATAAATAATATTTAGCAACCCTAAATAATTCAATGATTCGTCAAAAATAAAATTTATAGAAATTCGGTTTAAATATTCAAACCGAATTCCGATATATCTAAAAAGTATATCCTTCTATCAAGCAAATGTAGCCATATCGGGATGCTCAATTTTAGTACCAAGAACCTTGAGAAATTCAGCGAGCCAATTAGGATGTGCTGGCCAAGCGGGTGCGGTAACTAAGGTACCATCAACGACTACTTCTGAGGGATTAACATCTACGTATTGACCCCCAGCGCTGCGTACATCGGGGCTACAGGCAGGATATGCAGTACAGGTTTTGCCTTGCAATACATCAGCAGCAGCTAAAACTTGTAAGCCATGGCATATTGCAGCAATCGGCAAATTATTATGAGAAAAATGCTGAGTAATTTCCAATACTCTTTGATTCATGCGGATGTATTCAGCGGCTCTTCCTCCGGGAATAACCAAAGCATGATAGCTTTTTTCGTCTACCGTGCCAAAATCAGCATTTAAAGTAAAATTATGACCGGGTTTTTCGCTGTAAGTTTGGTCTCCTTCAAAATCATGAACTGCTGTTTTTACTTTGTCACCAGCTTGTTTTTCAGGACATATTACATCAACTGTATGTCCTACCATTTGTAAAGCTTGAAAAGGAACCATGACTTCGTAGTCTTCTACATAGTCTCCAATAATCATCAAAATTTTCTGACCTGCCATAGTACATTTTCTCCCCGATGAACGAAAACAGTTTATAGCTAATTTTTAGTTAAAAGCTAAGAGCTTAGAAGTCAAAGGTTGAATCAAATTTTCTTTGTTATGTATTTGAGTTATTAGAAACAGCTTCTTGTGTCGAATTTATAGTTTGCTGTAATTCTCGAAGTTTTTCTAGAACTGCTCCACTGTTAAAAATTTCTTGTGCTTTTGCAAAACCTTCATCTATGTTCGCACAAATTCCACAACGCCATAAATAAAATCCGCCATTCCATACTGCTGTTTGCATTAATTCACATGGTTGAGCAGCTAAAACGGATTTCATCTGTGAAATTAATTTTTCTGTACTATTCAAAGGTACGTTTTTAGTTGTAAAACCATATTCACGGGGAACTAAAAGTAGTCTTTCAAGAGTTTCAGTCGCATTTCCTAAACCAATAATCGCAGTACGGTCTCGTGGTAAATCGCAACTACCTTCTAAACCTTTTACAGTTGTAAATTTGCTTATTCCCATATGGGATAATGTTGCTCGAAACCTTTCTTCTGTTGGTGGATGAACAAACCCAGTTATTATATGAGCATCACCAGCATAAGGACACCAAATTAATTCCATTGTCGCAAAGGTTGGACGTTTGCCGATTTGGTCGCGATATTCCCAAATAGTTTTTAGTAAGGGAAAATGCTGTGGTGTATAAACAAAACCGATTCCTGTTTTTTCTAGAATCTGCTGGGTTTTAGATAAGTTTAATTTTGTCCAGTCAACACCTAATTCTTGCCAAATTTCTACTAAGCTCAGCCCGTACTTTGTTGGAAGACGACCTCCACCATGCATGATTACATTTTGACCCAAACAAGCTAATAATAAAGCTGTAATTGGGGCAATTGGTGCAGTACGAATTCTGCCATCATAAGGTATTCCAAAAATGACAGCAGGTCGCTCACTCGAAATTGCCTTTAATTTTGGACCAAGTTCGTTGTAAGCATCCAACATTCCCGCTAACTCTTCACTGGTAGGTCTTTTAATCCGGTGTGCAATCAAAAAAGCGCCGATTTGTGCTGGTGTTGCTTCCCCTAACAACATCATTTTTGTTGCTAATTCTGCTTCAGACCGAGTTAGGTTGTGTGAAGTATGTTGACCGCTACCTACTTTTTTAAGTAAATCTCTAAATAAATTGCTCATATTTTGTTAAAGTTAACACCCTTAGAGAAGTGGGAGATTGGGGAAAGGAGGAGAAGAAATTTAACCCCTAATTCTTAACTCCTAACTTTTAACTTATAACTTATAACTTATAACTCATAATTGCTTAATGTTAATTTGTTTGGGAATTTGTTCTTTTACTAAATGCCAAAAATATTGTATGGGAGGAATTTGCAAACGGTCTTGAGTTGTTACTATTACCACTTGGCGAGTTAAAGATGTACTGTGGACAGAGGAACCGTTGTTGTTAATAACGAAAGGACGAATTGCAAGACTGGGGTCGGTACGTGCTTCTATTAATGCCGAACTTGGTAATAATGCAATTAATTCTCCTTGACGTACTATTCCCCGAAAAGCATCTAAAGTATTAACTTCTAAGGCCGATTTGAGTAATGTTTGGGTTTGGTTAAATTGATTTTGTACCAAACGCTGCATTCCATAACCTTCTTTGAAAATTACTTGTCGATAGCGAATTAATTCTGACCAAGGAATACATTCATACTCAGTTAATGGATGATTGGCTGATATTAAAACTTCTATACTCTCTTCATAAAGTGTTTCGACAATCATTTCTTTACTTGTAGTAAGAAAACGATTGTTCATCACAATTGCTAAATCAACTAGCCCATCTTTGAGAACCTTTAATGCTCTATCACTACCCAATGATGTTATCCTTAATTGCACATCAGGGTATTGATTGCAAAATGATTGTAGTAAAGGCGGAAAATAATAAGCACATACTGAAGGAATAGACGCAATACAAAGTTCTGGCTGTTTTCCTGTAATTAAATCTGTGATTTCTTGTTTTACTGTCTGCCACTCTAAACAAATTTTACGGGCACGAGGCAGTAAAGTCTCACCCGCCAAAGTTAATTTTGACTGGCTGGTTCTGTGAAACAATTCAAACCCTAAATCTGCCTCCAGCGACTGAATTTGACGACTGATTGTAGATTGAGTCACACTACATTTGCGTGCCGCTTTCTGAAAGCTACCACTCTCGACGATTGCTAAAAAGGCTTGCAACTGTTCTAGCCGCATTTTAAAGTCGCTAATCGTTATGTTTATAACAAATTTAAGCTAACGTACTTTTTCTCTAATGTTTAGTAATTTATATTACATATAGACTTTCTCCTATCAATTCTTTATCTAGTTGATTATGTTTATAATTCTACCTAAACACTGCTAAAGAAGGTATTTAAGTAAATTTATATTCGATTTTTGTCAAAAATGGAGACATATAATTTTTGTTAATAGTACGAATAAGTGTTAAAAAGTTATGACGGTTTGTGATTTCTCTTTAGGAGATGCAAAATACAAAATCTTGAAAAATCGAGTTTGAATTTTGCTAGCGCAGTATTATACAGCCATCAAAATTATTTGGGAAAGGTAATAGAGTAGCCTTCCTTCGGCTTTAGTGCAGCTCAGCGTCTCCGGAGGAGATAGGAGATAGGACAATTAGCGACATAAACTGCGTTATTAAGAAAATTATCAGCAATGTACTTTTCAAACGATGAAACACAGAATAACTGCATAATGAACTTTTTTATCTCCTGTTAACACGCTGCATTTAAAAAAGCTGTGAGTGAGTTGAACAATTTACATTACCTTGTAGTTTATCTATCGAGTCGTGTTTTGCGTTTATTCTCTTCTTATTTATTAATGTACCAATATTGTTTATAGTTATAAATGTAAGGTCTAATTTCAACAGATTAGTTTTTGTTGTTACTGATTCTTAATTATTTGTATTTACTTTTGCATTCCCCAAGCACGCTAACTAATATAAAACTTTTAATTGCAAGGTATCAAGCATGAGGAATCTATTTAGAAAGATTCGTGAATACAGTAAAAACGATAATTTCTTGCATTTAGTAGAGCATCTTCAGGTTATAGTCTCTAAATTACTATCGATTGCGATGATAGTATTAATATTAATTGCCATAGCAGATTTAGTAATTTTTATTATAAATAAATTGCTTGCTTGGAATTTTAATGACCCGAGTTTTAACAAAAACTTATTTACAGCTTTCGGACTTTTCTTAAATATTTTAATTGCGCTAGAAATTTTAGAAAATATTACTGCCTATTTAAGAAAAAGCGTAATTCACGTAGAATTAGTCATTGCTACTTCTTTAATTGCTGTGGCAAGAAAAATTATTATACTAGATTTAAAAAACACGGAAGGACTCAAAGTCATTGGCTTAGGAGTGGCGGTTTTGTCTTTATCAATCAGCTACTGGATTATCCGCCGCAATCATCATAGGAATTAATTTTTTAAGGCTATTTAATTTTTTTTTAAGTGGTAGTAGGGAGTAGGAAAAATAATAATGTTAGCAAAAAGAATAAGTTCACTAGATTAAAAATTATTGCATAGTTAGGTCTTTCAGCTTTTTTGGTCATCATTAACCATGCTATGCAATGACAAGCCATTTTTATCTCTAAAATTAGTGTTCCAAAGCCGCTTTAATTAATCGATATCACCATACCTTCGTGAGCTAAAAATCCTTGCTCAAATTCTTTTTTAAGATTTGTTTCAATTTTATCTAAAAAATCATCATTATCGTTTGGATGGTGGTTGGAAAATATCAGTTGTTTGACAGCAGTTTTGCGAGCTAAGTCTACCGCTACTTGCCAATAGCAATCAATTGGTGTTTGCGTTTCGCAAAAATTAGAAGTGATATAGCTGGGATTTGCAATTAGCAAGTCTACTCCTTTAACTAATTTCATCAAGCTTTCTTGCTCTGAATCGTCTATCTCAGATGATAAATCAGTAATGTAAGCAACGCTATACTCTTTTAATTGAATTCTATAGCCAACGGACTTGGTACTATTATTAATTAAGACCATTTGTACTGTTACATCATCTATGGCTATTACCTTATCCGGAGTCAAATTATAGAATTGCAGTTCTGATTCCATAACTTGTAAAGGATAAGGAAAGTGCGGTAACAACATCTGGTCGCTAAGTGACTGTTTAATTGATGCACCGTTAGAAGCAGCAGTACCGTAAATATGAAAGCAGTTTCCTGGTGCAAATGCAGGAGCAAAAAACGGAAATCCTTGGATACGATTTGTTTGAGCGTTGGTAAAAAATAAGTGGGCTGTTGTTTTTTGCTGTTGTTGGAGCCAGATTCTTCCTAAAACCCGCAGACCAGTACCAGCATCAAAAATTAATTTTTTTCCAGCTACTTGCATTTCTACACAAGCAGTATTACCACCATAACTATTATTCTCTTCACCTGGAGTTGGAATTAAACCTCGAACTCCCCAGAATTTTATTACAAATCTATCGACTTGGTTTTCGTAGTCGCTTAGAGGTTTACTGAGGTCTGCTTTGGGATGGCGAGACGGTTCTATCTGTGACATTTTTGTTACATAATAGTCTTGCCGAGCAGGTCATCGTAGTGCCGTACTTCTAATAATTTGTTTTTGTCGTCTACGATGACAACTGTTGGAGAAAAGCTTTCGATTTCCCCCTTCGTGAACTGCCCGTAAGACATTATAATCAAGCGGTCACCTTTAATGCCCAGACGGGCCGCAGCTCCATTTAGCTCAATAGCTCCCGAATTAGCTAGTGCCGGTATTGTATAAGTAACAAAGCGTTCGCCATTAGTCACGTTTACCACTTGCACCTGCTCGTAAGGCAAAATTCCAGCCTTTTCTAAAAGCATTTGGTCTATGGTGATACTACCCACGTAATTAGGATTAACTTCAGTGAGAGTACAGTTGTGAATTTTCGCGAAAAGAAGCGTGCGGTGCATTGGGCAAATTAGGTTTTAGAAGAAAAATCTAAACGATGAATTAGTCGAAAATTTCAATTTATTATCGCACGGCAGAATTACAGTGGTAGCAAAACCGGCGTTTTTCCTCTACTTGACTGCTTTAATACATTGTTCTACTAAGGGCGCAACTTTTTCAACATCTTGCCAACCAAGAATCTCGGTTACTTTTTTCTCTAAATTTTTGTAACTCCGGAAGAATTCTGCAATTTCATCAAGCTTATGGGGGGCTACATCCTTAAGAGATTTTACTTGAGTGTAGCGTGGGTCTTTATCTGGAACGCAAAGAATTTTTTCATCGCGATCGCCACCGTCAATCATTTCCAACATTCCAATTGGCCGCGCTGCAATTACACAACCAGGGAAGGTTGGCTCATCCATTATTACCATACCATCGAGGGGGTCACCATCATCAGCCAAAGTGTTAGGCACAAAACCATAGTCGTAGGGGTATTGTACTGATGAATAAAGCACTCTATCTAAAGCAAAAGCTTGCAAATCCTTGTCGTATTCATACTTGTTTTTACTTCCCCCGGCAATTTCAATTAGAACGTTTATCAAACCGGGTTTTGGTTGGGCTGGGATAATGGATAAGTCCACAGATTTACTCCTAAAGCAAAATTAATTATCGATGAGAAGCGACTAGGCTCCCGTGTAGAATTTTAGGTCAATATGGACTTATCCCAAAGTAGTTTCTCGGCTCAAAATCAAAAAAGACGAATTAGTTGGTTAAGTTAGCTGCACTACAAGCTACCTAGAAGAATTTTATTTTGAAGGGTTTTAAGTTTTTATAGTACTAAACTACTACATAATCAATAAAAAGCCCCCTTAAGAAAAAAAAGGGGGTTGAGAATATCTAAAAAATATTTGCAATGCTTTTTTATCGCTGCCTAAATCCTATTTATGCATTTAAGCCTGGAAATATAGATAAGGGCAAAAGAAGCTTTGCACTCACAAGGCTTTTATAGGCAGGCAAAAATCAATATGCTCCGCTTACCTATTCGCACTCATATCGCTATCACACTTAAATTATTTGCACAAAGATTATCATCATTTCAATGTGAATGTGGCTATATTAATTGCTCTTGTAAATTATTTTTTCTCCGATGAGTCCGAAGCGTTTTTATTCATTTTATAAATGGATGAAATTTCACTTTTTATTAGTTCAGTATCATTGTCAGCTTCTTGCAAGTTATAGGTTAATGGTTGCCGGTTTCCCTGAAAGCTGCTTGAAGAGTAATGACCAATTACAAACATCGGTAGCGTCAGAGTTAACATAGCAATCGCTGTTCCTACAACGTCTGCCAAACGTTGCGAAGGTAATTCCTCTGTATTGGCAGACTGACTGTTAGAATCCATATAAATTATTTAGCTCTTTACATCACTAGTTGCTACAACACTCTCATGTATGAGAGTGTTGATATTATTTTAGCTTTTTTTCTGACCGTAAACTCTCTACTGTTTAAGAATTTAAATGAGTTAGTAACGTTACTTTATATATTTCTTTATACTTAAAACTGTTGATACCATAGTTACCAAAAATATCTTGTTTTGATACTTGTAACTAATCTCGCTTAATACTTCCGTATTACCTATTATGATTACTATTTATATCAATTATTAATCATGCAATAAAAAATACATATTACCTATTCGTTAATATTAACTTTAAATCAAAAAGGGGTCAATATCATCTTCCTAAAGGTATATAAAATCTTGTGTGGCAAGGCTTTTAAGCTTTTTTCAAGATTATTATTTATTGTTTAATACTTAAAAGTAGTTGAGTATACTTTAAATGTTTTTTATCATCATCAGTGATTACACTCATTTTATTAAACTAACTATATGCTTTGAATAGAATAATTGAATAATAATTCTATACCGAAGAAGTGCATAAAAATTAGATTGCTTTTAAGTAGCAGCAAGTGACCATTACTAGCTGATAATCTTTATATTTGATTCAGTAAAAATGATTATAAATTCAGTTAATATTACGGTTATGGTTATCTTAATTACAGGCTATAATTATCCGGATAATTTTTGAATAATTTTTAAATGATTTTCCTGGATATTATCGAACGGTTATCTATGATTAAATATTTTGTGAATAGAGGTTAAAGCGAGTCTATTAACCCGACAAATCAAAATACCTTCAGATGAAAAGAATGTAACAATTTACAAAATTATCCGGACTAAAAAAACCGCCACTAAAATAGGGCGGTTTGGTTAAGCAATCGGAGGGTATTTACACATTACTCTGCTAGGACTAATAATTGCTGTAGCCAAGTTTGCACTCTCCTGACCAATTTTGCGGCTTTGAACAATTTACCTAACTTTGGCTATAAACGCTCATTTTTTCTTTGATAAATCTAATATATAGATGTTTAAAAGTAGATTTAATCACGCGGGGCATTCCAAAATCAATTGGCATATATTTTGACGGTAATTGCCAATCGTCAATTTGTAGCAAGTCAGGATGCAACTCGACAAAATTAATAGTATCTAGCTCCGGACATATTCCCATTCGTATTGATGCAGCAACAGTAGGTACTTTTTGGGGAGGAACATTTAATATTTCTACCATTGCTCTATCTAAAGCAAACACATCTGTTGATGAACCCAAAATTCCTAAAGGACGAGGTTCTCCAGCACTAGGACCGTTGCCTTCGTGACCGATAATCCCGTCTATAATTGTTAAGTTAGGGTTAATGGCTTTTGCAGTTTCTACCAACATTTCTCCAAAGCGGTTGGCATTTTTTCCCGCTTCCATGTGCCACCAAGCTTTCATCTTTCCTGGTACGCAACCAAATAAGTTTTTGACTCCCAAAGTTAAGACCAACTGTGCGTGGGACTTAACCTTAGGTAAATTAATCACCACATCAGCTTCCATCGTTTCCTTGGAAAGCAGCAAATGGTTAAATTTGTCATTGACAATTTCGTAGCGTTTACCATGAAACTCAATAATAGGGAGATTGAGTTCTTCTAAAATTTGCTCGTATCCATTAGCTAAAGCCACTCCCTTCGCGCTACCGAAAGCAGGACTATCTCCCAAGAAAGGCTTACCACCAGCTTCGATAACCATAGTTGCTACAGCGTAAACCATTTCCGGACGGGTAGTACATTCACCAGTCGGACGCGAACCAGTAAGCAAATTAGGTTTGAGTAAAACTCGGTCTCCACTTTTAACAAATGCTGTGATTCCACCCAAAGGTTTGAGTAAGGTTTCCAAAGATTCCCTTAACGCTTCTACTTCATAAGAAGTAGCCTTAATTAAACTGACAGATGGTGTTTGGGTCTGCATGGGTGTAATTTTTATTCTGCGGTTTTATCACAGCTTAGCCTAATGGGATTTTGGATTTTAGATTAGGAGTTAGGAGTTAGGAGTTAGGAGTTAGGAGTTAGGAGTTAGGAGTTAGGAGTTAGGAGTTAGGAGTTAGGAGTTAGTAATCACTGTTCACTGCTCACTGTTCACTGCTAACTGGTAACTGCTCGCTGACAATGGTACTCATTTGTTTGAGATTCAATACTTTGGATAATTCTTCTTCATTCATCAACTGTTTTTCTAATACAATTTGTCGCAAGGATTTTCCAGTTTCCATCGATTCTTTTGCTATGGCTGCTGCATTGAGGTATCCTATATGTGGATTCAATGCTGTTACTAACGCCAAACTGGCTTCTGCATAGTCTAAGCAACGTTCGGGTAAAGCTGTAATTCCTTGAATGCAGCGAGAAGTAAGTGACTGAAGTGTGTTGCCAAGAATTTCAATGCTGTGAATAAAATCATAGGCAATCAAAGGCATCATTACGTTAAGTTCTAGTTGACCTGCTTGTCCAGCGTAACTAATGGCTGTGTCGTAACCCATTACCTGGAAGCAAACCATTGATGTCATCTCAGCCATCACAGGATTGTATTTTCCAGGCATAATCGAGGAACCCGGTTGAACTGGTGGTAATTGAATTTCTTTGAAACCAGTTTTTGGTCCCGAGTCCATCAGGCGCAAATCATGAGATATTTTGACTAAATCCTGAGCCAGATTTCGTAAAGCACCGGATACATTAACGAAAGGTGCCATACTTTGCATTGCAGCCATGAGATGGGTTGCCTCCTTAAAAGGAGAATTAACTAGTTGTGAAATAATTTTAATCGCACTTACCCTATATTGGGGATGGGTGTTTAACCCCGTACCTGCTGCACTACCCCCTAAACCCAAGACTTGTAAATCTGCTGCCGCTGCATTGATTCTATTTCGATGGTCTTTGAGAATCTGTGCCCAAGCGGCAAAAGTATCACCTAAACGAACTGGTACCGCATCTTGTAAATGAGTCCTACCTGATTTGACAATATCTTTAAATTCTGTGGCTTTTGCTTCCATTGCATTTATTGCGTTATCTAAAGCAGGATACAGTGTCTTAGAGAGCGCCAAAATTCCACCAATTCTAATTGCAGTGGGAATTACATCATTGGTAGACTGACCGTAGTTAACGTGGTCGTTCGGACTTACCCGTTTATAATTTCCTTTCTCCGAACCAAGAATTTCTAAAGCCCTATTTGCTAACACTTCATTAACATTCATATGGTGAGAAGTACCGGCACCGGCTTGATATACATCAACTACAAACTGGTCGCGAAACTTACCTTCTAGCACTTCATCAGCAGCTTGTACGATAGCTTGACTGACATCTTGGGGTATACATTCTAATTTGCCATTCACAATTGCTGTAGCTTTTTTAATGATGATGCAGGCATCCACGTAAGTAGGTAAAGGCTTTATTCCACTAATAGCAAAGTTTTCCGTAGCACGCAGCGTTTGAATACCGTAATAAGCGCTACTTGGAATTTGACGCTCTCCCATTGAATCGCTTTCGATACGAAATTGTGAATCACTCATAATAATCAGTTAACAGTCATCAGTTAACAGTTACCAGTTAGCGTGAATAATAGATATTAGTAATTATTAATTCTTAATTAGGGAGTGGGGAGTAGGGAACACGGAACAGGGAATAAGGAACAGTGATTACTAACTCCTAACTCCTAACT
>ERZ1740070.557-NODE-557-length-25168-cov-7.230080_pt1 | contig 25168 bp, 24 predicted proteins | sample MGYA00581734_ERZ1740070 | MGnify/ENA primary metagenome ERZ1740070 (study PRJEB43018, sample SAMN04849744) | marine metagenome | isolation source: floating plastic debris | place: Pacific Ocean | collected 2008-09-01 | study: EMG produced TPA metagenomics assembly...
CAACTGTTTTTGGTACAGTGTACCGTAGGTTCGAATCCTACCACCCCAGCCAGTTCCCGTAGCTCCAAGACCTGAAGACACTCCGGCGCGGCTGTATCGGCCCAGTGCTCGAAAATGCTCCCGTTTAGTGCCCCCGCTAGAAGACCCTCTCAGGGGTACTCAGGCAAAGAGGCATAAGTAATGGGTAGAGTACGAAGATGGAGGAAAGGAAACGAAGCGAAGACAGGACTAGGAGGGAAGACTGAAGACTTGATCCATCCTGATGATGCTCGTTACTCCATATCGATAATCCTTCCTTCATCTAAGTCACTTGAACCTTGAATCCTCGCCTTGCTGCACCTTTATCAATCACCAGCAGCTGAGAGCCGGCAAGCCCTAAAATGAGCCTCTACATCGACGCAAAGAACACGTCCCTTCGACGTGCATCGGTGGAGAGACTACCCGCAGGTGAATGAAAGGGTGACGTTGCTCTGGGAGGACTTGGACCTCGGAGGTGAAGGTAACAAACCCGAGCGTTCTCCGAAGGACATGTTCAAGGTGCTTTTGCTGGACCTTTACGTGGCTTAGAAGACCGATCCGGAGCTCTTTTCTAAACAAATTAGTCTGGGTTCTGCTTCACATATAAGCCGTGGTTCAACCGGCCAAAGAGCTCTTCGATGTGCCTTCGCCTACATGCATAGATCATACCGCTATTCGTTCTAACGAACAGATCGCGCTCTGGTTGAACTGATTTTCCGACGGGTCCCGATCTCGTAAAGACTTGTCCGAGCTTTTCTTTCTCAAATCTGAAACCTTTTATCATTCCAACGACATCCACCGCGGGGTTATCTTCGACGTATTGCTGATGAAAAGTCGGTCCCCCAGAAAAGCCAGGATTGTGTACCCCATCGAGGACCATCACTTCGGCTCCGCGCAGATGTACGATGCCACTGCAGTGTGCGACTTTTGCCAAAGGAGACCGTGCAGAATTGGATCAAGGCTGTCTGCGCAAAGACAGCTTAAATCGGACTGTACGTTGGAGAATAAATCCCCCAGACCAATTCCTACTCCTCCTTACCTTTGGGAAAACGGATACTGCGAAAGCTACAATGCAAGGTTCCGCGCTGAGTTCTAGAACGGCGAGCTTTTTTATAGCCGGCGATAAGCTCAAATCCTAATCGAAGAGTGGAGAAAACACTTAAACATGAATCGACCCCACAGTGCTCTCGGCTACCGCCGACCGCCAACGGAAACCATCGTCCAGATGGACCAAAGGCCGATCATGTACTAACAATCAAGCCGGACGACTCAGGTGGAGCTGACCAGAACCTGTAGATGGGCATCCCTTGCCCCGTCAGAACTTCAACCTGCCGTAACCTCCGGATAATATTTTCGGGCTTCTCTCGTTTCCCAGCCGTCGCTGATCCTGCAAATTGTGGGTCAATCTATCCCAGTTGGTGGATCACTTTCAGGAGGCTACTCCTATGCAATCGCGTTGACCGGTATCCGTCTCCCGCTGCTTGACCCAGATGTGCAGGCTGTCCATGTTGTATGCAACCAGCTGAGAGATCGACAAGAGTTCTGCCGATCTGCTCGGATACTCGCTCTTGTGATCCAAAACCATCCGCACCGCTCATGCTCGGAGCTTCTCTGGTTAACGCGTTTCGTACTTGGTCTTTCCCATTACTCAGTATCCTTACTTCTGGGTCTCCGGCAAACAAGGGGCGGTTTAGCGGGAAGACCCTAAAAGCTTCGCGGAGGCGCCCATTGCCCATGCACCCCTCAGAAGCTGCTTCATGCCCATCCTTAAGCGGGTTATGACGGTGTTGGGAGGAAGATCATGTGAAGACATCGGTTGTCATCATAGGCGGAGGTCCATCGGGCTTACTGCTAGGGCAGTTGCTGCACCTTAAGGGGATTGATGCGATCGTTTTGGAGCGTAAGACGCGCGAGTACGTTCTTACACGCATACGAGCTGGGATCCTTGAGACGGGTCTTGTGAACCTCTTGCGAGAAGCCGGGGTTGCAGATCGGCTTGATCGGGAAGGGTTTGCCCACGCAGGCACGATAATTGCGCACGATGATAGTGAATTTCATATCAGCTTCCGTGATCTCACCGGAACTGACGTGATGGTCTATGGACAAACCGAAGTCACACGCGATCTCTATGACGCGCGAGACGCAGTCGGGGCGCAAACGTTCTTTAACGTTGAAGATGTGGTCATCAACGAGGCCGATGGAGACGCGCCATACGTGACATTCGAAGTGGACGGTGTCAGCCAGCGGATTGATTGTGATTTTATCGCTGGTTGTGATGGGTTTCATGGCGTTAGTCGGCAAACCATCCCTCTCGACGTGCGTAAAGAATACGAAAAAGTCTACCCGTTCGGGTGGCTTGGCATTTTGTCCGAAACGCCTCCTGTAAATGAAGAATTGATCTATTCGAACTCAAAGCGAGGCTTCGCACTTTGTTCGATGCGCAATCAAAACCTAAGCCGATACTATATTCAGTGCTCTTTGTCCGACAGCCCAGACGATTGGACGGATGATGCCTTCTGGAAGGAGTTGCGCAGGCGCATTCCAAAACATGTTGCGGACAAGCTTGTGACTGGGCCGTCGATTGAGAAATCTATTGCGCCTTTACGGTCTTTTGTGACAGAGCCGATGCGCTGGGGGCGTTTATTCCTCTGCGGTGACGCTGCCCACATTGTGCCGCCAACAGGTGCAAAGGGTCTGAACACGGCAGCATCCGATGTGCATTACCTTTATCGCGCGCTTACTCAGTTTTACCACGACAATGACAGCATTGGCATTGATACCTATTCACAGCGGGCCCTGGCACGGGTCTGGAAAGCAGAGCGGTTTAGTTGGGCGACGACAAACATGCTTCATAGATATCCTGACCAATCCGAGTTTGATTTAAAAATGCAGCGTGCCGACATTGACTTCCTGCGAACCAATAAAGCGGCTCAAAAGGCATTTGCCGAGAACTACGTGGGCTTACCGTACTGATGCAGGCCGCAAGATGTGCTTTCACTGCGCGCGACATAGGAAGCTTTGTCCAGCACCTGGAGATTTGGCACAGTTCTGCATGTGATAACCTTCGGTCCCAACGAATGGGTTGTAGATATGGGTAAGAGTAAGCCAACAGCGGTGTGTCATGGCTCAAACTGCGGCACGATACCAACGCTATGTCTGAAGGATACGAAAGATGTCGTCGAGATATGAGCAAGGCATGAAAACGCGGCGTTCGGTTCTCGGAGACGCACATGTGGACCGGGCGGAAGCGACGACAACCTCATTTGATGAGCCGTTTCAAAAGCTGATTACCGAAGGAGCTTGGGGAACAGTTTGGTCTGACGACACCATCACACGTCGCGAACGATCTATGCTGACATTGGCTTTGTTGGCCGCCACCGGCAACTTCGAAGAGATCCCGATGCATGTGCGCGCAACTGCGCAAACGGGTGCAAGTGCCGACGATATCATGCAGGCCTTTCTGCATGTCGCAATCTATGCAGGGGTCCCGCGTGCGAACCATGCCATTAAGCTTGCCAAACAGACGCTCGCCGAAATGGGGGAGGATCAGTCATGACGAAGCTTGGCGAGTATTACCCGATGGATCGATCTCGTCAGCCTGCTGCCTTGACACCTGACTACAAGACGTCGGTGGCGCGGTCACCGCAATACGCATTGATCAGTTTGGAAAACACCCAAAGCGAGATGACAGGTCCGGTGTTTGGGCAAAACGACATCGACCCGCGGGACAAAGACCTGATCTACAACTATGCCCAAGCTGGCGAAAGCGCCATTGGCGAGCGGATCATCCTTCACGGTCGTGTTCTGGATGAAAATGCTCGACCGGTCCCCAACACGCTGGTTGAAATCTGGCAGGCCAACGCTGGAGGGCGCTACCGGCACAAGAAAGATACCTATCTTGCCCCGATTGATCCGAATTTTGGCGGATGTGGGCGGACATTGACTAACGAAACCGGGTATTTCTATTTCCGAACGATTAAACCCGGTGCGTACCCTTGGCGGAACACAATCAACAATTGGCGACCAGCGCATATCCATTTGTCGATTTTTGGTGAAGCTTTCCTGCAGCGCTTGATCACACAGTGCTATTTCGAAGGGGACCCCTTGATCCCGCTTTGTCCGATCGTTCAAACAATTCCGGACCCGGAGGCAATCGACCAGCTCACAGCGCGTCTAGACATGAATGCCACCATTCCCTTGGATACGATTGCCTACAGGTTTGACATCGTGTTGCGCGGGCGTCGGTCCACTCTGTTCGAAAATCGCCTGGAGGGGAACTGAGCCATGTCACATGACTTGCATGTACTCAAACAAACGGCGTCGCAAACTGCAGGCCCGTATGTCCATATCGGTCTCGCGCCCGCCGCTGCCGGGTTTGACATCTATCACAACGAACTGGGCCGCGACATTGCCGGACCACATGCAAAAGGTGAACGCATTCGCGTGGAAGGCGTTGTCATCGATGGTGTTGGCGCCCCGATCAAGGATGTTTTGATCGAGGTTTGGCAGGCTAATTCAGAGGGGTACTTTGCCAATTCAAGTGGTTCTGAAGTTGAGGATGGGTTTTGCGGTTGGGGCCGCGTCATCACCGACTTCGAAACAGGGGAATGGGGCTTTGATACGGTTAAGCCAGGTGCAGTTCCCGGTCGAGACGGGACGATCCAAGCGCCTCACATTTCTTTCTGGCTGGTGTCGCGCGGCATCAATATTGGCCTGAACACTCGGATGTACTTTGGTGATGAGCCTGAGGCCAATGCCGCTGATCCTGTTTTGAACCTGATTGAATGGGAACGTAGACGTGCCACCGTGATCGCTGATCGCACCCTGCGTGATGGCGTTGCGGTCTACCGGTTCGACATAAAAATCCAAGGTGAAGACGAAACGATCTTCTTTGACATTTAGGAACCCCGGCATGACCACACCTTGCATTATCTGCGTCGCGATCACCGGGTCAGTGGCCAAAAAGGCAGACAATCCTGCGGTGCCTATCACGGTCGCGGAACAGGTCGAATCCACACAAGAAGCGTTCGAAGCGGGTGCCGCGATTGCCCATTGTCATGTGCGCAATGACGATGAAAGTCCGTCCAGTGACCCGGAAAAGTTTGGGCGATTGTTGGAAGGGTTGCGGAAGCATTGCCCGGGTATGATCATACAGTTTTCGACTGGTGGGCGATCCGGCTCCGGGAAAAGCAGGGGCGGCATGCTGCCGCTCAAGCCTGACATGGCATCGTTGACCGTCGGATCAAACAACTTCCCGACACGTGTGTATGAAAACCCGCCGGACTTGGTGGATTGGCTTGCCGACGAAATGACAACTTATAATGTCACGCCCGAGATTGAGGCGTTCGATCTGAGCCATATCCACACCGCAGTCGCCATGCACAAGGCTGGCAGGTTGCCGGGCAAGTTGTACATCCAGTTTGTCATGGGCGTGAAGAACGCCATGCCCGTCGATTTCGATGTGTTTGAGTATTACATCCGCACAGTCGAACGGCTTGCTCCCGGCACGGAATGGTGCGCGGCAGGTATCGGGCGGCATCAAAGCACACTGAACGAATGGTCGATCAGGGCAGGGGGGCATGCGCGCACTGGCCTGGAAGATAACGTGCGATTGGATAAGTCGACGCTCGCCCCGTCAAATGCAGCACTTGTTAAACGCACTGTTGGAATTTGCGAAGATCACGCCCGTCCTGTCGCAACTTGCGCGCAAGCCCGTGAAATCTTGGGGTTGCGTGCAGTGTCACCTGGCACTGAATTAGACCAAATGAACCACCGGTTGATGTGATTTCGTGTCGTACGTTTGATGCTCGACCGATAAAAATTGGATTGCGGCAGCACAACCTCATGCACTTGAAGTCGGCTTCGGGGTAAAGCAGGTTGCGCCCGATGATGTTTCTCTCACTGGATACGTTTTGCCGATAAACCGTACTTTCATTTTCGCAGGTCTTGGTGGTCTTGTCGCGGTTGGCATCGCAGCCATGCTGCTTTTGCCTCCAAAAGACAGCGTTTCTTTGACGGACCAGTTTGCTGTTCCCGGCCATGACCCGATGACTGTGGTTCAAGCGCGAGACGAGTTTTGGCGTTTGACCCCTGCGCTTTTGCTGGTTGTTTATGATGCCTTTGGTCAGACGCAAGAGGATGCCATTTATGACACCTTGGCGAGGGTCACAGACGGCACAGCTTTGGAATACCTTTATCTTGAACGTGTCGGAGAAATGGCCGGTGGTGGACTGGAAGAGGCAGACCAGACTATCCATGAAATCAAGCTTTTGAACACGCAAGTTGCGCAAGACGGCGCAACTCTGGCAATTGATGCGTCTTGGCAGGTTATTGGGACTGTCGGGCACGCCGAACACTTACATGTGCGCGGGAACACGTATCGGGCTGATTTGGCAGTCGCCCCGGTAGACGGTGCGTGGCGGATCACCGATTTCGAATTGTTGGAAGTCAGTCGCGATGCAGCGGGGGAAACGTTTCTGGCCCCGGATGCTGAGGGATGATCTCTGTCGAAGACCTGTCCTTTCGCTACGGCGACACCAGCTTCCGGCTGCGCGTTCCCGAGTTTTCTTTGCAGAAGAACGAACGCGTTGCCATTGTTGGCCCAAGCGGTAGCGGTAAGACGACGCTTTTGAACCTCATTGCTGGTATCTTGACGCCCGAGGCAGGCAGAATTGACGTTGCTGGGACTGATGTTGCCCAGCTTTCTGATGCTCAGCGTCGGCGGTTTCGCGCCAGCACCATAGGCTTTGTTTTTCAAGATTTTGCCCTGTTGGACTATCTTTCGGCGCGGCAGAACATCCTTTATCCCTACCGAATAACACCAGCCTTAAAGCTTGATGCGGACGCTCGGGATCGCGCCGAGGCATTGGCGGCGTCCTGCGGGATCGGTGACAAACTGGATCGGCATCCAACAGCACTCAGCCAAGGTGAACAACAACGGGTGGCGATTTGCCGAGCGCTGGTGACACAACCCAAGCTGATCCTGTCGGACGAAGCGACAGGGAATCTCGACCCAGACAGCAAGGCGCGTATTCTGGACCTTCTGTTCGACCAGGCCAGCCAGGCAGGTGCCGCTGTTTTGGCGGTCACGCATGATCATGAACTGTTGCCGAGGTTCCAACGCGTGCTCGACTTCGCCCAATTCCGCGAAGATGCAGCAGCATGAACGCGCTTTACCTTGCCTTCGCGTATTTGCGTTATCATTGGGCTAGAAGCCTTATACTTACTGTTGTTGCTGCGCTCATCCTTTTCGTTCCGTTGGCAACGCAAATACTCTTGTCGTCCAGCGAACGAGCGCTTGTCGCGCGTGGAGAGGCGACGCCATTGTTGCTGGGCAGTCGTGGGTCTCAAATCGATCTTACCATGGCGGCGCTATACTTTTCTGGCGAACGACCAGACCCAATCCCGATGAGCGAGGTTGAAGCGATCTGGGACAGTGGCCTTGCGACGCCCATCCCGGTGCATACAGCATTTTCGTCTAACGGGTTTCGCATTGTCGGGACCTCGTTAGACTATTTCGATTTCCGGGATCTCAAGATGGCCGAAGGGCGCGGACTGTCCTTTTTGGGCGACGCGGTGATCGGATCAGATGTCGCGGCGGCCTTGGGCAAAACGATAGGCGACACGCTTGTGTCGTCGCCCGAGAACCTCTTTGATCTTGATGGTGTCTATCCGCTTGAAATGCCCATTGTTGGCGTATTGGAAATTACGAACTCGCCTGATGACCAAGCCATATTCGTCGACATCAAGACAGCTTGGGTCATTCAAGGCATTGGGCATGGTCATGAAGATGTGGTGACCGCTGATGAGGTTGCCGCCGGGAGTGAGGCGGTCGCAAACGCAGCCGTCGTGCAGTACCAACGGATCACCGATGACAACATTGACAGTTTTCATTTTCACGGAAGTCAAAACGACTTTCCGACATCCGCCGCGATTGTTGTTCCGAATGACAAGCGGTCTGCAACGATCCTTAAGGGTCGGTACCTCGACACGGAAAGTCCGACCCAGCTTGTCGAACCCGCTGGCGTGATTCAGGGACTTGTGGACCGCATCTTTCGCATCAAGTCATTGCTAGACGTCGTCACCGCAATTATCGCAGTCGCAGCACTTGCGGCGGTCGGGCTGGCGGTGTTTCTCAGCTACCGGCTTCGCGCGCGAGAGATTGCAACTGCCGTCAAACTAGGCGCCCGGCGCGGTATGGTGCTTCGCCTGTTGTCAGCCGAGACGATTTCTTTACTGTCCGTCTCAGCAATTATCGCAGGCGTTGGCGCCGTCATCGTCTCGCAAAATGCGGAGCGTTGGGTGGGCTGGTTGCTTGCCCTCGGTTCGTAATTATCAGGAGTTGATATGAAACGTTTCCTTGCCACCGCATCCATTGCCGGGCTTATCGCGGCAACGCCAGCCTTCGCGCATTACGGTATGATCATTCCCAACGACCCGATGATCAGCCAGGAGGACGGGCGCAGCGTGTCGCTGACGATGTCTTTTTCGCATCCGTTCGAAATGGACGGGATGATGTTGGACACACCAGTCAGCTTCTCTGTGACGCATGAGGGTGCAACAACCGATTTGCTGGGTGGGTTGCAAAGCGAAACGGTGATGGATGATCAGGGTTACACTCTTGAATATCCGCTGGATCGCCCCGGAACGTACATCTTCGCAATGGAACCCCAGCCCTATTGGGAACCAGCCGAGGACGCGTTCATCATTCACTACACAAAAACGTACGTCACGGCCTATGGCGATGACGAAGGTTGGGACAGTGAGCTTGGTTTGAAAACCGAAATTGTGCCGCTGACAAAACCCTTTGGTTTGTGGGAGCACAATGTCTTTCAAGGCATCGTTAAAATGGATGGCGCGCCTGTCCCTTATGCCGAGGTTGAGGTTGAGTTTTTTAATGATGGTGCTGGCGCGACCGTTCCGGATGACTTGATGATCACTCAGACAATCAAAGCTGATGCTGATGGAGTCTTCACATACGCGCCGCCGTCGAACGGTTGGTGGGGGTTTGCCGCGCTGAACACGGCTGACTACACACTCCCGCAGGATGGCGAAGACAAAGATGTCGAATTAGGCGCGGTCATCTGGGTGCATTTCGAAGAGTGGACAGGCCAGTGATCCGCGCTGCCGCGCTGGCGTGTGTTTTGGCCGCCGTCCCCTTGTGGGCTGCAGCGCATCAGATGATCGTTTTCGCCTCGGTCGATTGTGAGGCCGTAACGGTTGAGGCCAAGTTTTCGAACGGAAATGCTGTTCAGCAGGCAGACGTGCGCGTGTTGGACGGTGCAAACGTTCTGTTGACGACTGTGCCGATCGAAACGGACGGCACAGCTACAGTGCTGCTGGACAGTGTGGATCATTCCACAGGTTTGGTGATCGAGGTCGATACCGGCACTCACGACAATTACTGGATCGTGACACCCGAAGATATCGCCAAGAATTGCCAGAGCTGACAGTGATCCGCCTGCCTAAACTCAATGTGGCGGTCGGACTGCTGCTACTATCCGCTGGTGCCTCGCTGGCCCAAGATCGCCCAAGCATTGTGACGGTCAACTATGCTTTGCAGTACTTCGCAGAACGATTGGTTGGTGACGCGGCAGAGGTCGTGTTCCCGGTGCCGCAGGGTGTGGACCCGTCGTTTTGGCGTCCGTCAATCGCCGATATCAGCGAAATCCAGTCGGCAGACCTGATCCTGTTGAACGGTGCAGGCTTTGCCACATGGGTCGACCAGGTGACTTTGCCTCGATCCAAAACAGTGAACACGTCGGCAGCCATCGAGGAACAGTTCATTGTCACAGAAAGCATCACGCACAGTCATGGCGATGGTGGAGAGCACTCTCACGAGGGGCTGGCAACGTACATTTGGCTTGATCCGACCCTTGCAGTTGCACAAGCCGAAGCCATTGCTGCGGCTTTAGATGCACGTCAAATTGCCCCGCTTGACGTCATCGGATCCGAGCTTGAGACATTGCGCGCTGACCTTATCGCTTTGGATGATGAAGCAAAGACCGCCTTGGCTGCGGTTCAGGGCGTGGCCATCATCGCGACACACCCGCGCTACCAATATTTCGCGCGCCGCTATGATCTGAGCATGTCGTCGCTGGAATGGGAGGCCGGAGCGATACCGACCGAAGTCCAACTCGCCAATCTAGAGGTTTTGGTTCGTGATACCGGTGCGCAGATCATGGTCTGGGAAGCAGAGCCACCAATCGAAGCGTTCGAGGCAACGGCGGCGCTTGGTTTGAGAAATGTGGTCTTTCCACCGTTTGCAAACGCTGTTGGCGATAAAAATCCGCTACAAACCTTTTCTGACGCTGTATCGGCTCTGTCGAATGCCATGGCCAACTAGCTGGCTCCAGACGTCAACGTAAGTTCTCTTAAGTCGAGGCCGGTGTAATCTCGTTGGACAAATGTCTAACACTCGGCGCATGAAGTTTCCGTCCGGCTCCGAGAAAAAAGCCGGTTTCAGCATTTCACGCGAAGCATCTCGGGGTCGTAAAGCGACTTTAGATGCACATCGCAGGGAACACGCTCGTTTGCCACTTCAAGTTCGTAGGTGCCGTTCAGGACATAGTCGCGGTCCACGCCGTTAGGATTGCGGACATAGCCCATACCGACGGATTTACCGACGGTGTGGCCGAACCCAGCGGACGACAGGTATCCCACACGTTGGCCATTGCGGTAAACGGTTTCGCGACCAAGCAAGATAACATCGGCATTGGCTGTGAACGTGGCTAACATGCGTGACAGACCTTCGGATTTCTGTCGCAGCAGCGCATCGCGGCCTTGAAAGTTGGTGTTCTTCTTGAGCTTGACCGCAAATCCCAAACCGGCCTCGAACGGCGTGTAATCGGGACCGATATCTGCACCCCATGCGCGATAGCCTTTTTCAAGTCGCAATGTCTCGATCGCCCGGTATCCCGCGTTTCGAAGCCCGAAATCCGCGCCCGCACGATGCAAAGCCTCATAAACCGTCTGAGCGAATTCGACGGGCAGATGCAGTTCCCATCCCAACTCGCCGACATACGTGATCCGCAAAGCCCGAACGGGACACCCCGCAATGCCAATCAGCTTGGCGGTTGCAAATGGAAAGCCCTCGTGGCTGACATCATTTTTTGTCACTTGGGACAGGATGTCCCGGGCCTTCGGCCCAAAGAGCGACAGGACAGCATAGGCCGATGTGACGTCCACAATCTGCGCGTTCAGGCTATCCGGGATGTTGCGCGCAATATGGCTCAGATCATGCGTGGCGAACCCGGTGCCGGTAACGATATAGTACTCATCTTGAGCGACCCGCACACAGGTCAGGTCACATTCGATCCCGCCCTTTTTGTTCAGCATCTGAGTGTAGGTGAGGCGACCTGGTGGTCCGGACACGTCATTGGCGGCAATCCATCCAAGCGCAGCTTCGGCATCGGGGCCTTTTAGGGTGTACTTGGCAAATGACGTCTGATCGAACAGAACCGCTGCCTCACGCGCTGCTTTGTGTTCCCGAGCGACGGCTGCGTGCCAATTGGGGCGGTCGAACGTGTAGATGTCACGTGCCTCTTCACCCGGCAAGGCAAACCAGTTCGGGCGCTCCCATCCCATTTTTTCGCCGAACACTGCGCCCGCTTTTTTGAGTTGGGCATAGATCGGAGAACGCCTGCAGGGGCGACCGCTGTCATGTTCTTCTGACGGCCATGCCATCGTGTAGTGTTTGCCGTAAGCCTCATACGTACGCGTTCGCACCCAATCCGTATCGAAATGCGGGCGACCAAAGCGACGAATGTCAACGGACCAAAGATCGTAAGGCGGGGCCCCGTTCGCGACCCATTCGGCCAGTGCCATGCCCGCGCCGCCGCCCGACGCGATGCCGAATGCGTTGAACCCGGCCCCGACAAAGAAGTTCTTCAACTCAGGCGCTTCGCCAAGAATGAAGTTTCCGTCGGGTGTGAAGCTTTCGGGGCCGTTCACAAGTTCTTTCACTCCGGCCGTCTCAAGAGCCGGGACACGCCCCAAAGCCAATTCCATCAACGGTTCGAAATGGTCGAAATTGCTGTCGAGCAGCGTGTAATGGAAATCCTTCGGAATACCGTTTTGTGCCCACATAATGGGGTTCGGTTCGTACCCGCCCATGACCAATCCGCCGACCTCTTCCTTGTAGTAGGTCAGGCGATCCGGGTCTCGTAGGGTTGGCAGGTTAGGTGTCACGCCATCGATTGCTTCGGTGACCATGTATTGGTGTTCGACAGACACCAGCGGCACGCTGACCCCAACCGTCGCGGCAAAGGCGCGTGTCCACTGGCCTGCGCAAACGACGACAACACCGCACTCAATCCGACCGGCGCTCGTCTCAACGCCTTTGATGACCCCATCTGCCAGATCGACCGACAGAACTTCGGTGTCCTCAAAGATCATCGCGCCTGCCTGACGCGCCCCTTTTGCCAGAGCTTGTGTGATGTCGGACGGGTTTGCTTGCCCATCCGTTGGCAGATACGCCGCGCCTACGACGTCATCGATGGTCATCAGCGGCCAAAGCTCTTTCGCTTCGGACGGCGTAAGCAGTTGCATATCAAGGCCAAAGGAATGCGCTGTCGTCGCTTGGCGCTTCACCTCTGTCCAACGTTCGGTATTGCAGGCCAGCCGCAAACCGCCGTTTTTCTTCCAGCCGGTGCCCAGACCCGTTTCTGCTTCGAGATTGTCGTAGAGATCGACGGAATAGCCCAAAAGCTGAGTAACGTTGGCGCTGGACCGGAGTTGCCCAACAAGGCCTGCCGCATGAAAGGTCGAGCCTGAGGTCAGTTTCTTACGCTCCAAAAGCACCACGTCCCAGCCAAGCCGGGCCAGGTGATAAGCTGTGGAACAGCCAATGATACCGCCACCGACAATCACGGCTTGCGCGGTTTCAGGAAAGTCTTTCATATCAATTGGTTCCGTTCATAAAGGCAGCGTAGGCGGCTGAGTAGCGCTCAAGGTTGTCTTGTGTGTATGCGGCGTAGTCAAAATCAAGTTCCGAGCTGATTTCCGACACCATGCTCCACATCGTTTCACGCAAAAGCGACGCGCATTTCATGGCCGAGTAGCTGCGCCACATGTCGGCATCGGGCGGCGCGCCGAAATAGGAGCGCAGCATCTGTTCTTCTCCTTCGCGCGGCAGGTTTGAGTTCGTGGCTAAGCCGCCAAGGTCGAACAAAGGGGAGTTCAACCCGCCATATTCCCAGTCGATAAGCCAGCTTCTGTCTGCGCCTTTCAGGATATTGGCCGGCAAGAGATCGTTGTGCCCCAAGACCAACTGAACAGGGCCGACAAGCGCTTCAAGCTGCTCTGCTTGTTCCAGAAGACTGTTGAGCTTATCCGAATGCGACGATGCGTTCGCCCTCAAATAAGCGGCGTAGCTGCGCAGAACATGAAACACCCAGAAGCTCAGAACCGGACCTGTCAGATGTTTGAGGCCGTCGTCGTGCAAGCGGCGCACCAACCCGACGGCTTCTTCTAGAGTTTTCGTGTCGTGGAGATCCGCCGCTTCAAGTGCCTTGCCCTCGACAAATCGCAATACGAGCACGCCGGGTTCAGAGTGAACCACCTCCGGCGCCAAATCAGCGGCATGAGCCGCCTTACTGATTGCCAGTTCGTTCCAACGCAGGATCATGTGTTCGGGAATGTCGTCACCAAGCCGTACGACATAGGCGTCCGACCCATCCATCACTTTCACATTGTGATTGGTGATCCCGCCATCCAAAGCCTGCGCGTCTTTTGGCGCAGTCCAGCAAGACAGCGACAATGCGCGCGCGATTGGGTCGTTCGATGCGGCGGTCGACATCGCTCAGCTGTCCCGCACAGCGGCCAAATGACTGTCCCACATGGGATCGTTCATCAGCGTCTTGCAACGGTCGAAACGTTCGGTTGCGTAAGCCCAAAAGTCTTCGGCTGGGTTGTCATCCGCATGTTGGATCAGACCCCAAAGCGTCCACAAGAGATCGCACATGGCCTTGTAGATTACGACACGTCCATGTTCAGCCGCAGTTGGCTCTCGTCCAAAGTACCCGCGCATCAATTCCGCTTCGCGTGTCGCGTCCAGACCTGCCTCGACCGACAGATCGCCGACATCCCAAAGCGGGTCGTTCATTCCGGAGTATTCCCAATCGACGATCCACATGATGGTGCCATCGTCCAGAAAGTTCTCGCAGAGCGGATCGCAATGGCATGGCGCTAGCGTCGTTGGGTTGTCTTCGAGCAATTGCTTAACTGGCTCTGCTGCCGTCACGATGTCGTGGTAGCCTTCGGGCAAGGAGACGTCTTTTGTGGACAGCAGTTTGAGATAGTCGTCTATCATCGAAAAAAGCTCAAAACGGAACTCAAAGGTTTCGCCAGAGTTATGAAGCTTGGCCAGTGCTGCACCGGCACGTTCTGGTGCCCCGGAACGACTTGCAAACAAAGCCGGGGTCATCGTGACGATGTCATCGATCGCGCGGGTGATCATGACGCCTGATTTTGCGTTGGCATGGATGACCTCAGCCGAGACCCCAGCACGCGCAGCGGCATGGGCGTTATGCGCTTCGACCGCGCGGTCGATGTACTCCTCTGTCCCGGCACCTGGTATGCGTACAACGACACGTTCTGATCCAGTATCAACCAGATGTACAAAATTGGTCAGACCACCCAGCCGGGTGATTTCGACCGCATCTGGATCAAGGCTACCAAATCGCGGCACGTCTTTAAGCGCGGCAAGTACCTCGTCTTTGTAGTCCGTCATGCCTCGCTCCCCCTATTCTAGCTTTTCAGTCGTTCGTTGTTTGGATCGTAAAGCGACCCGCTGACCTGCTGCACTGCGTGCCGTTCGCCAAACACTTCAACATCGAAGGATGCTTCGTCCCACAAGGCGCGGTCCAGATAAGACAGCAGGATTTGTTTCTTCACCGTATGCCCATATCCGGTCGAGGTCACCAACCCTACGGTTTGCCCATCCCGAAGGATCGGTTCGCCGCCATAGAGCGGGAGTTTTTGATCACTCACGAATGTGCACAGCTTGCGATCTGGGCCGGTTTCTTTCTGTCGCGCCAACACATCGCGGCCCATGAAGTCACCACCAGACCTCAGATGTACCCGAAAGCCAAGACCGGCTTCGATAGGAGTATAGTCGGGCGAGATATCACCTGACCAATAAAGATAGCCTTTCTCCATCCGAAGGCTGTCAATCGCGCGATACCCAACATGGGTCAGGTCATGGTTTTCGCCTGCCTCAACAAGTTGTTCAAAAACATGGACGCCGAATTCCGTTGGAATGTGCAGCTCCCATCCCAATTCCCCAACATAGCCAATCCGAAGCGCCCGTACCGGTGCACCGCCGATGACGATCTCTTGTGCGGTGCCGAATGGGAAGGCCACATTTGACACATCGGTTTCGCTGGCCTGTTGAAGTACGTCGCGCGCCTTTGGTCCGCAGAGGTTCAGAACCGCCCGTGCAGACGTCACCTCGATCAGATGCACTGTGCCGTCTTTCGGCAGATGCCGCTTGATCCAGTCAGAATCGTGGACCCCGAAACCAGAGCCGGTCACGATGTAGAAATGCTCTGGTCCAAGGCGCACGATTGTCAGATCGGCTTCGATCCCGCCGCGTTCATTGCATAGCTGCGCATAGATCACTGCGCCTATGGGACGATCCACGTTACATGCGGCAAGCCTTTGCAATGCACTTAGCGACCCCGGACCGATCAGCTCGAACTTGGAAAAACTCGACTGGTCGATCAGCGCCACACCGCTGCGGACAGCATGATGTTCTTTCGCCACATATTCGTGCCAACCCGGTTCCAAGAATGCGAGCTGGTCAACCGCCGGAACGCCTTCTGGCGCAAACCAAAGCGGACGTTCCCAACCGTTCTTTGAGCCGAACACGGCCCCTGCCTCGCGCAATCGGTCGTAAAGAGGCGATCGGCGCAAACCGCGTGCCGTTTCGTGCTCCTGACCAGGATAGCGCATTTTGTAGTGATGCGCGTAGTGTTCGACTGCGCGGGGGTACATAAACGCGCGCGTCCCATGATGTGGACCAAACCTTCGAACATCTAACGGCCAAAGGTCTAGCGAGGGCCTGCCCTCGACGATCCATTCCGCGATCATTTCCCCAGCGCCGCCACCGGCAGCGATCCCGTAAAGAAATCCGGTCGCCAGCATGAGATTGTCGAATTCCGGTGCCCATCCCATGACAAAGTCACCATCCGCCGAATAGGGGATCGGACCGTTGATCACCTGCCGGATCCCGACCTCGCCCAGAACCGGGGTAATCTCAGCGGCAAGCTCCGCCAAAGGTGCGAAGCGATCGAGGTTATCGGGCAAAAGCTGGCGGACAAATTCGCCCGGAATACCGTGATCGCCAAACGGCAAGGTGCCGTCTTCGTAACCCCCCACGACCATTCGACCGCCAGCATCGGGTTTATAGTAAACCAGACGTTCCGGGTCGCGTAGCTGCGGCAGGCCTTTTGCCAGTTCTGGGTCTGGCAGAGGTTCGGTGACGATGTATTGATGTTCAACCGCGCAAGCCGGAATGCGCAGGCCTAGCTTTGCGCCCAATTCCCGGCTCCACATGCCAGCAGCCAGAATGACATTCTGCGCGTCATACGCGCCCTCGGAGGTTTCGACTTCGCTGATGCGCCCGCCATGAACTTTGAAATCAAGAACTTTGACACCTTGCTTGATCTCAGCGCCGTGTTGTCGGGCGGCTGCGGCAATTGCCTGACACAGGCTCGCCGGGTCCACATTACCATCTGATGGAATGAAGGCAGCGCCCAGAATTTTTGTCTCGTCAATGTACGGGAAGAGGTCTTTGGCCTCCGCCGCAGTGACCATGCGCATCTCAAGATCAAAACTGCGCGCCATGGTGCAAAGTCGTTGCGCTTCGAGCATCCTGTCTTGCGTGGCGGCCAACCTGAGCGACCCTACCTTTTTCCAGTCGAAGGACAGGCCAGTCTCTTCTTCAAGCCGGTCATACATTTCGACCGACTTTTTCAGCATCCTCGTGGTGTTCCGAGACGACCGTAGTTGACCCACCAGGCCGGCGGCATGCCAGGTCGCACCTTCGGTCAGGGCCGAGCGTTCCAACAGCACGATGTCCGTCTCACCATTGCGCGCCAGATGATAGGCAATCGAGCATCCTATGATCCCACCACCGATGATAAGATGCTTGGCTGAATGCCTTGCCATGACTGGTCCCTGAAGTGATCCGCAAGATACGTTGTCAGTTAACGATATTCATACGAACAACATTGGTCTATGTTTTCTACCATGAATTTTGGAAATCCTTCAGTGCCGATTGGCGCGCAATCGAGCGGAGATCGTCTGGCAGGACGCATTGCGTTTGTGTCAGGCGGTGCAAATGGCGTTGGCGCAGCGACGGTAAGGCTGTTTTCGAAAGAAGGCGCGACAGTCGTTTTCGTGGACCGCGACGGAACTGCCGGGCGCGCCTTGGAGCACGAGCTTGAGCAACAGAAGAGCGAGGTTGTCTTCATCGAAGCGGACGTGTCGCGACTGGAGGAGGTCGAGGCGTCAGTGGCGCAAACCATCAGGCGTTTTGGCCATATCGACATTCTTTTCAACCATGCCGGTAGCATCATCGTGAAACCCTTCCTAAGTCATTCGATAGAGGATTGGGACACGATGATGGACAACAACGCGAAAAGCGCTTTTCTAGTCACCCGCGCCGTTTTGCCGGGTATGTTGGAACGCGGGTATGGTTCGATCATCAATACGTCTTCCACAGCGATTACTGTCTGTTCAAAGATGGAAAGCGCGTACATCGCTTCCAAGGCGGCCATGCATCAGATGGCGCGTGCCGTGGCGGTCGAATACCGCGACAGCGGCGTGCGGTGTAACCTGATCTGCCCCAATTTCATCCGCACACGCCACGGCGAAGACGAGATCGCGCAGCTGCGTGCCTTTGGTGTTCTAGCAACCGAAGACGATGTGAATACGTTGCAAGGCCGCATCTGCGAACCCGAAGAAGTGGCGAATGTTGCGCTATTTCTGGCCTCAGAGGAATCGAGTTTTGTAAACGGTGCCGAGATTTATGTCGACAACACGTTTTCGGCTGTATGATCAATGCTTTGGGGCCTTAAACCAGTCGAGCAAAAAGCGGCACACGGCCTGGCCTTAGAGAGCATTCGGCGCTCCATTTTTCTGGGCCTATTGTTGCCTGATGAACGGATGGCTTCCGAGCGACGGTTGGCCGAACAGATCGGTATCTCACGCGTCACACTGCGCGAAGCGCTTAGCGTTTTGGAGAGCGAAGGTTTCATCAAAATCAAGCGTGGCGCCTCCGGTGGGGCTTTTGTCGCGTCTGAAAATGCACTGCGCCAGATGGCCGAGAATCAAGCTTCTGCACAGACAACAGAAGTGTTGCGGATCATCGAGTTTCGCGAGCACGTCGAACCCATGGCGGCGAGGCTTGCCGCAATCCGGCGCAGCCCAGCAGACTTGAAACAGATCGATGAAGCCCTGAGTGGTCTTACCAACGCAACATCGCTTGGTGAGGTCAGACAAGGTGAAGCGGCGTTCCATTTGTCAGTGGCACGGGCGAGTGGAAATCGGTTTTTGGCGGATGGTCTTGAAGATGCGATGGGCGCCGTTTTGCTCCCTTTTCCGTTGGGCGATGTTGCAACTGAGGCAAGGTCCAGTTTGACGCTGCGCCAAGCCGTGGCTGGTGCAATCCGCGGTCGAAATGAACAGCGCGCTAGCGATGCAATGACAGCAGCCTTGGTCGAAGACCGCAAGCGTTTGCCATCGCGGCAAGTGGCCTAACGCCCAGCTTGGAAAAGAAGCAATCTTTCTCGGCACGTGAACCTTTCCTTGACTCAACGCTCAAAAGGTCTGCAGACTTTACCAATCGCAGGCGTCATTTTGGGGGAATGTCATGACCGGTGAGCTAAAGGTTCATCCACACATGCAAGACGGCCGCCGTCGTTTTGAAGGCAAATCGGTTGTGGTTACCGGTGGCGCAGGTGGAATGGGGCTTGCGGCGTCGCGCATGTTTGCTGCCGAAGGCGCACGCTTGTCGGTGCTCGATCTCTCGCAAGAGGCCGGGGATGCGATGCTCAAAGAACTAAGCGACACTGGCCATGACGTGTCATTCCACCAGGGTGATCTTTCCAAGCCCGCCGATGTCGACCAGGCCCTTGATGCGGTCATGGAAGACCGGGGCGGTATCGATGTGCTTTTCAATCATGCGGGCACCATCATCGTGAAGCCATTTCATGAAACAACCGACGCGGATTACGACCGTCTGATGGACATCAACGTCCGTTCAGCTTTTCTTGTGACACGTCGCGTTGCAAAACACATGGCCGAAAACGGTGGCGGGTCCATCGTGATCACTGGCTCGATCGGCAGCGGCAAAGCCTTTGCGCTTGAGTCGCTGTATTGCATGACCAAATCGGCAGTTCTCATGCTGTCGAACTGCATCGCGGTCGAGTATCGCGACCAAGGCATCCGCTGCAACGCCGTCTGTCCGGGTTTCGTCAAAACGGCACATGGTTTGCGTGAGATCAAAGAGCTCGACGCGCTGGGTCAGGAATGGCAAGACGGTGATCTTGCTATGACACAAGCGCGGATTTGCGAGCCAGAGGAAGTCGCGGCTGCAGCGCTGTTTCTCGCCTCGGATGAGGCCAGCTTTATCAACGGAACAGCGCTTTACGTCGATAACGGGTGGTACGTGAAGGGATAAGGCCGAATGGCCAAGTAACTGAAATCATTTCCATAACAGGGAGTACGAATATGAGTATCAAAAAGCTTGCCAGCACACTGGCCCTGTGTGCCGCGACAGCCGGTATGGCACTGCCCGCTTTGGCTGATGCGCCAGAGTCGGACGAGACGATCAAAATTATGACCGCGGATTGGACCAGCATTGGCCTTCAAGGTGAGATCATGTCGCTCATCTTGCAAACGGTGGGATACAACACCGAATTGGTGGTCGCCGACGACTCCGGTCGCTACCCGGGTTTCGAAAACGGCGATCTGCATATCGCGATGGAAACATGGCAGACAACCCAGCTTGCCAATCTCGAAAAATCAGTGGCTACAGGCAATGTGCTCGACATGGGTGAGACCGGTCTGCAAGGCGTCGAGGATTGGTGGTACCCGGCATATATGAAAGAGCGGTGCCCGGGTCTTCCTGATTGGAATGCACTAAAAGACTGCGCCGAAGTCTTTTCGACTGCGGATACCGCGCCAAAAGGTCGGTATGTGGGCGGGCCTGTCAGCTGGGGTGATCATGATGAACGCATGATTGCCGCGCTCGACCTGCCATTCGAAGTTGTCCACCCAGGAACAGACGCCGCGATGTTTGCCGAGTTGAAGTCGGCTTATGACCGTGAAGCACCGATTGTTTTGTGGGTCTGGCAGCCGCACTGGGTGACCTCGGTTTACGACGGTGAGTATGTCCAGTTCCCGCAGTTCGAAGCCGGTTGCTTTGACGATCCGGCATGGGGCCCGAACACGGAAGCGACCTATGACTGCGGCAAACCCTACGGCTGGATCAAGAAGATGGCCTGGGCTGGTGGGGAGCAGGTCTGGCCTTGCGCGTACGAAATCGTCCGCAACTACACGATGGACAACGAAACGATCAGCGCACTGTTGGTCGAGGTCGATCTGAATGGTCGTTCGTCGACAGAAGTGGCCACAGAATGGCTTCAAAACAATCGTGATACGTGGGAGCCTTGGGCGTCTTGCGGGCTCTGAAAACAGTCTGATGTGAGTTGGCCGGTGCTGGAAACAGTGCCGGCCAGTCTTTTTTATGTTGGCAATCACAGTTCTTGAGGCATCCTGACCCCATGGCAAACTCCGAAACGATCAAGGTGCCTGCTACCCGAAGCTGGGCTTCACCCACGGTGACTGCGCTAACTGGGTTTCTGGTATTGGCACTTTTGGTGGCTGTTGGGCCGCTTTGGCTGAGAACTGTACCAGACTGGTTGACGTTCCCGGTCGCAGAAGTGGTGGGCGGCGCACTCAACTGGTTTGCTCGCGAGGCGACCATTGCGGGCGTTGCCGTACAGGAGATCACCCGCGGTATCGCATCTCTCTTTGATTATGTGATCGAAGGCACGGTGGTTCTGATCTCAAAAGGGCTGTTCACGGGACGTGGTCTGAATGTAACGCAAAGCGTGCCGCCGCTGTCCTGGTTGGCGATCGGCGGGGCGACGGTCATCATGGCGTACCGTTTTGGAGGACGGTCGCTGGCTTTGATTTCGGCCATTGGGATTGGTTTCCTTGTACTCTTTGGGCTGTGGGAAAACGCCATGGTCACCCTTGCAAGTGTTCTGGTCAGCGTGGTTCTGGCCATTTTGATTGGTCTTGCGCTTGGGATTTGGTCATACCGCAGTCAGAACGTCGAAAACGTGACGCGCGGCATCATGAACGTGATGCAGACCGTTCCGATCTTTTCTTATCTTGTCCCAACACTTCTGCTGTTCGGCTATGGCCCAAGCGCGGCTCTGTTTGCCACCGTCATCTATGCGCTGCCGCCAATGGTTCATAATACCGTTCTGGCCTTGAAGTCGGTTCCCACCGAGATCTCGGAAAGTGGACGCATGATGGGATGCAAGCCGCGCCAATTGCTTTGGAAGGTGCAATTGCCAGCAGCGCTTGGCAAACTTGCGGTTGGGATGAACCAAGCCATCATGATGACGCTGAATATGGTGATCATCGCATCGATGATCGGGGCAGGCGGGCTTGGGTTCGACGTTCTTACAGCGCTTAGAAAGCTCGACATTGGGTCTGGGTTGGAAGCTGGTATGGGGATTGTGGCTTTGGCGGTGATCCTGGATCGACTGTCGCAAGCCGCTGCACATCGCGCGGCAAGGGGCCATCACCGTGCTGCGGGACAAAGGCCGCTGTGGCAACTGGTTCTCGGGTGGCTGGTCATCGCGACCATTGTGGCGCTTGTTTTCAAACCCTTCCAAGCCTGGCCTGAAGCGTGGGAAATCTCCACCGCCGGATTCTGGAATGCCGCCGTCACGTGGATCAACCAGGAACTGTTCGACGTTCTTGAAGGCTTTAGGAATTTTGCGCTGCTCAACGTGATGCGTCCATTCTCAGATTTTCTGGCCACTGCGCCCTGGACGCTGGTGATTGGAAGCGTTGCCACGCTTGCCTATGTGCTCGGTGGAGCGCGGCTGGCGCTTTACTGCAGTGCGCTTGGCCTTTTCATTGTGTTGACTGGATACTGGGGCTCCGCGATGGACTCGGTCTATTTGATCGTGATTTCTGTCACGATGGCGGTTCTGATCGGATATCCCATCGGGTTCTGGTTGTCGTCGCGCGAAGGTGCGCAAGGCCCTGCTAGCTTTGTGCTCGACACACTTCAGACATTGCCGACGCTGGTCTACCTGTTGCCAGCGGTGATGCTGTTTCGTATCGGCGACGTGTCGGCCGTGATCGCGGTGACTCTCTACGCCATCGCACCTGCGGTTCGCTATGCAATGGTCGGCATGGCACAAGTGCCCCACGCACGTCTGGAAGCAGCTGAAATCGCAGGTTGCACGCGCTGGCAATCGCTGATCTGGGTCCGGTTTCCCGCCGCCCTGCCGACGCTGTTGATCGGTGTGAACCAGACGATCATGATGGCGTTCTCGATGTTGGTTATTGCCGCGCTCGTTGGCACCCAAGATCTCGGCCAAGAAGTGCTGATTGCGCTCAACCGGTCTTTGGTCGGCGAGGGCATAATCGCCGGTCTATGCGTGGCCTGTCTCGCGTTGATCGCAGATGGCTTGCTCAAAGCGGCCGCTGCGCGCGCGTCGTCGCCGTCAAGATCGAGGCAGGTGTTATGACGACGTCAAGCGATACCCGGTCAGCCGGAGTCCCAGCCATCGAATGCCGCAACGTGTGGAAAGTATTTGGCGCGTCGCCAACAGAGTTCGCACGTGCAGGTGGGCCACAGATGGAGGATGCAGAGCTTGCGGAACGCGGTTGGACAGCCGCCGTGCGAGACGCGTCGTTCACGATCGCAAAGGGCGAGGTCTTTGTCATCATGGGCCTGTCCGGCTCTGGCAAGTCGACAGTGGTGCGCTGTCTGTCGCGTCTGATTGAACCCACCGCTGGCGACGTGATGGTCGAAGGGTCCGATCTTCTTCGCGCCAGCGATGCAGAGCTGATCGACATTCGTCGCCAAAAAATGGGGATGGTCTTTCAGCATTTTGCACTTCTTCCCAACCGCGATGTCCTTGGGAACGTGGGTTTTCCCTTGCAGGTACAGGGGGTCGCGCGGGCCGAGCGTGAAGCACGCGCGCGTGAAATGGTGACCCTTGTAGGGCTTGAAGGACGCGAAGATCACTTCCCAGACGAACTGTCTGGCGGACAGCAACAGCGTGTCGGCATCGCGCGATCTTTGGCCAGCGACCCGGCGCTTTGGTTTCTCGATGAACCGTTTTCGGCTCTTGATCCATTGATCCGCGCCGATTTACAGGACGAATTGCTTAGACTGCAAAGTAGGCTTGGCAAAACAGTGGTATTCATCACGCATGATTTGGACGAAGCGATTAAGATCGCGGATCGAATTGCCATCATGGAACAGGGTCGAATTGTACAAATTGGCAGCCCAGAAGAGCTGATCCTACGACCCGCCACAGACTACGTGGCGCGGTTTACGAAAGGCGTGCCGCGCGCCAAGGTTGTCCGCGCGGCCACGGTTATGCGCCCGGCCAACGGCACCGATTTGGAAGCAACTGCTTTCGTGGCGCCAGACGATCGGATTGGGGATGTTGCTGATATCCTGACCAAATCGGAAGGCGCCATTGCCGTCCGCGATGGTCAAGGCCAGATCAAAGGCATAATCGATCGCGAAACCTTTGTTCAGGTTCTGGCAGGTGCGGCACTGTGAGCGATACATGGGACTATACCGACCAAGGCCGCATCGCGGTTGAGGGTGGGTCTGTCTGGTATGGCATTTACGGCGATCCAAGGCCGGAAAGAACGCCGCTGTTGGTGATCCACGGCGGGCCGGGCATGAGCCACGATTACCTGCGCCCTTTGTCCGATCTGCCCGATGACCGGCCTGTGGTCTTTTACGATCAACTGGATGCCGGAAACTCTGAAAGACCGAACGATCCCGCGAATTGGAATGTTGCTCGCTTCGTGAGCGAGATTGACCGGGTCCGCGATGCGCTGTCGCTGGAGCACGTTGTGGTCTTCGGTAATTCCTGGGGCGGCACACTGGCGACAGCCTATGCGGCTAGCAAACCAAGCGGGCTCGCTGGTGTCATTCTGTCGAGTCCACTGATCAAGACGGATACGTGGATTGCGGACAACACGGCGTATCGCGAAGCACTTCCCGCGGACGTGCGCGCCACGCTCGATACGCATGAGGCTGCGGGTACCACTGACGATCCGGCTTACCTACAGGCCGTCGATGTGTTCTATCGCCGTCATTTGTGCCGAACTAACCCGTGGCCCGACTATGTGGAACGCACCTTCGAAGTTATGAATGTCGATTGCTACGCCGCCATGTGGGGACCAAACGAATTCACCTGCACCGGGGTCCTGAAAGGGTATGACGGGTCCGCGCAGCTGCCGGAGATCGAAGCCCCGGTTTTGGTGACCTGCGGCGCTTTTGACGAAGCAACGCCTCAAAGCACCAAAGCGTTTGCAGCACGCATACCAAACGCAGTTTTTCAGGTCTTCCCAGCGTCATCGCACATGGCCTTTGTCGAGGAACGCGAGGCCTATATGCAATGCGTTCGGACGTTCCTACACTCAACAGACTGCGGATGAACAACTCATCCTGATCAAATGATTGGTCAGTTACTAGTCGCCCCCGCAGCCATACAGCACAGCATTTCAAACATGATCGACACGCCCAAAAAGGCGGTGCCACCTGAGGTGTCGAATGGTGGAGAGACCTCAACCAGATCAGTCCCTACGATGTTCACGCCTTTGAGCAACCTTGCGACTTGCAGCGCCTGAAAGGAATTCGGGCCGCCCACTTCGGGTGTACCGGTGCCGGGCGCGAAAGTAGGGTCAACGAAATCGATGTCGTACGACACATATGTCGGGGCCGTGCCCACGATGTCATGTGCTTCGGCCATCACGTCCTCTAGCCCGCGCGCAAAGAATTCTTCGATGGGAACAATGCGAATGCCAACAGAGGCTGCAAAATCGTGGTCCTCCAAATCGTATGCCGTACCTCTGATCCCGA